>Ga0075030_100000520_pt1 | contig 33630 bp, 37 predicted proteins | sample LitLauG_LLR_2012_FD_71393 | JGI IMG/M metagenome (GOLD analysis project Ga0075030, IMG submission 71393) | Freshwater sediment microbial communities from Pennsylvania, USA - Little Laurel Run_MetaG_LLR_2012 | ecosystem: Environmental > Aquatic > Freshwater > Creek > Sediment | place: USA...
CGACGATGGGTTCGCCGGCGATTCGCGTGGCAACAAAATCTCCAGCATTCCGCAGCTGGTCTGTGCGGGCAACCAGTTGCCACGTCTTGCTGAATACGTTCAGCCGCTCCAGTTCTGCAATCCGCGGATCGACATACCACGAGGCGGGAATTGTGAATGCCTCCGACAGAGGCGCGCGGTCGTTGTAGCTGGACAGAATCTGCTCGAGGGATGCTGGCGTCATTTCGCTCTCGCTGAACATTTGAAACTGAAGTCAAGGTATCACGCGGACCAGCAATTCAGCGGCGGTGATTCGCCCCTGCCTTCTGCCGTGTGACCGCGGCAGGCGGCGCCCCGATAGCCCGCTGCAACATTGCGAGAAACTGCTGAATTCTCCCTTCCTTCTTCTCCGCCAATTCACCCTGGCGGCGGAATAGTCCCGGATCAAGTTCGGCAGTCAGCAGTGCGTCTTGGAAGCGCTCGACCATCCAGTCGATGATCGACACCATCATCTCGATGTCGAGATCGACGCGAAGCTCGCCACGTTCCAGACCGAAGCGCACGAAACTCACTGTGCCATACGGGTCTTCGCTGATGAGGAAACGGTTGATCTCGCGCTTGAGCACCAGGTCGGTGCCATAGTTCCCCAAAAGTGAGATCCTGTAGGGGATCCAGTCTTCGTGCACCAGATGTTCGGTGCTGACCAGCCAGTAGCGCAGAATGGCGAAGAATCCTTCCTGGCGGACTTCCGCGGGTACATCGAGATACTTGGCGAAGGAGCGGACAGCGCGTTTGTAGACCTCAAAGAACAAGCCGTCCTTGCTGCCGAAGTGCTGGAAGATGGAACCCTTGGCGATGCCCAAGGCGGCGGCAATGTCACCGACGCGGGCGTCGTGATATCCGTGTTCGGCGAAGTGTTGAGTGGCGGCCTCGACGATGCGAGCGCGCTTGGCTTCCGAGCGGGGCCGGATTTTGGGCTGGCGCTGGTAGAGCGGGGGAGCGACGCGATTGCTGGCGATTCCAGGCATGATAATGACTTGCAGTCATGCAAGCATATAGCAGCCTGGCTCTTGACTTCAACTTCTACTTTACTGGCTGCTGCGGTAATGTTATTCGATTCGAGATCAACATCGTGACCTCAAGTCAGAATACACGGTGGCCATCCATATTCGGGAGATGGCACGTGTCCTCAATAAGATCCCCGCGGATTCGCGCATCTGGGAAAAAGGCGGGGAAAAGCCCATGTCAGCTTACGAGTATTACGATCACGACAAGCTGAACGTGGCGGGTACGAAATGAAGCAGATTGGGATCGAGAGCTGCGGCCTTTCACGACCGCCGCTCTCTCCCGAACAACGGATCAACTCGCTTTCTGCACTCCCGGATCTTCGGCGTGCACCAGCGGCATTTCGACGAGGTGTTCGCTGAGGAACCAAACCTGGAGCTCATTGGTGCGCAGCACGTCGCTGATGACCATGTCGTTGGTGCCGTCATCGCCGAGCTCGGAGGCGCGTTTCGCCAAGGTTCTGCAGTGTCCGATGATGATCTGGTGGGCGTCGAGCAACCGCGAGATCTGCACGGGCACCTCCTCCCTTCCGCGAGGAGGACGCTCGATGCGGGTCGTCTCAGCCACGTCGTGCGCCATGGCGAGCGAGATCCCGCCCAATAGCTGAATCCGCTCGGCGATGGTGTCGACGAGTTCCACCTGCTCTTCAAAATGCTTATCGAACAGCAGATGCAGTTGATAGAACGTAGGTCCGGCGACCTGCCAGTGTGATTTCTTGTAGAGGTCGCGCAAGGTCATGGTGTCGGCGAGCAACTGGTTCAGTTGCTCGGTCATTTCCAGGCGCACATCTTCTTCTAGTTCGAGTGGCAGTGCGTGCGAAACCGAGCCATAGGCCTGTATTTCGCGGGCGCGCTGATGAATCCGAGGCTGCGCGTTGATCGTGGTTTGGCGGCTGACGCCGTCCCCCTTCGGCATAAAAACCTCCTGATGTCGAGCGATCTGTGCTCCCTGATTGTGAACCGATTCGATGCGAAAGGAACCAACATCTTTTGGATGCAACGTTCCGTCGTCGGATGCTCGAAAAAAGTCATCCTTGCAGGACAAGTCAGCCAACGCTGAAAGGGGGGTCTGAAGGGGAGTTCCTCGAAACTTGGCCGTCCTGGAGGTCCTTGCTTACGCGCGGGGTTTGACGCCACTCATCAGCATTGTTATCATCAAAATGCGGGGTGGAGCAGTCTGGTAGCTCGTTGGGCTCATAACCCAAAGGTCGGTGGTTCAAATCCACCCCCCGCAACCAAACAACTTCTTGCTACACAGCGGCTTGGGAGCTTCCTTCTCCTGAGCCGTTTTCTTTCTTGGGCAAGTTAAGGCGAACTTGGGCAAAGAATCCCCCGAGTTGCTCTGCCACCTTCCTGTGGTCATCCCCAATCACGTGCGTGTAGCCCATGGTTGTGCGTGGGTCGGCGTGCCCTAACCGATCCTGCCGCACCTTCATCGGTGCGGCCAGGTGATCGAGAAGGCTTGCGTTCCCATGCCGGAAGGCATGTGCCGCTCCATCCAAACCGAGCTTCTTCAAGATTGGTTTCAACTGCCTCTTGATGAAGTTGTCGGGGTGAAGGCGACGACCTTCCCTACTCAGGAAAAGTGGCTCCTCGGGGTTCCTGTCCTCGACGTAGAACCGAAGACGTTCCGTGAGTTGCGGCGAGAGCGCGAAGAATCGCTTCTTGCCGTTCTTCGGCCGCTTCAGTTTGCTTTTCCATCTACTTCGCTGAACCGTGATCGCCTGCTCGTTCAAGTCGACATCTCCGACGTTCAGGCCGCAGATTTCTCCGCGCCTGATGCCGGTCTCCGCTACCAGCCAGAAGACGGTCTTGTATGGCTCGTTCGCGGCATCGATGATCTGCTTGACCTGTGCCACCGTGAAGCTCGGTTGCTCTTCGCGATTCCAAGTCGGAAGAACCAGATTGTCGCAGATGTCGTGAGTGACATAACCCCACGCTTTTGCCGAGGCCCAAAGAAGGCGCAGCGTAGCGACCCGGTTACGGATCGTTTTCGCGCTACGTTTGTCCTTCCCAGGACTCGACCACAGTGTGATCACGTCTTGCACGACCTCCGTTGAGATGTCTCTTAACCGTATCGCCCCGAGGGCCGCAACCCAAGCCTTAATCTCGCTCTTATCGCTATCCTGAGTGCTTCCCTCGTGGTGAATCATGACTTTGCTTTTCCACTTCTCCGCAAAGTCCTCGAACCGCGCAGTTGGCTTCGCTTTGTAAACGGGGTTGTTGATCGCCGCCAGGCGACGATCGAGTTCGCGTTGTGCGAGGCGCTTGGTCGGAAACTCGGACTTATCGCCCAAGACCTCCGAACGATGGATGCGGATGATACTCCCGTCCGGCTGTAGTTCGTCTTCGAGCCAGCGGCCGTACCACTTCTTCACCCTTGTGCCCCGCAGGATCAGCGATCCCTGCTGGTATCGCTTTCGAGCCACGGAACCTCCGTTCCGTTGACCCGACGACTCTCGCGGGCATTGTACTTTGTTTTCGTGGGAGACCGCCTGAGTGCCCGCAACCCATTTGGGAACGTGTGGCGAGCACACCTGTCCGTTCACCGCCAATAGTGCCGAAGCGGTGACGACGACCCACGCGGACGCGGGTGTTTGACCGTGTATGTGCAGATTCTCTTCCAAAGATTCGCCTTTCAAGGCTGCGGCCGGTTCTCTCCCCTTCGCGTCAAGTGCGCCTTATAAGCTCCTCAGACGCAAGCGGATGGAACCTAAGAGGACGCACTATTCAATACTGATTTTCCGGAAAACTCGGGGCAAATCCCGCGGCAGATGCTGGGTTCGGAGGTATTCCTCGGGGAGCCGATTCCGAGGGGGGTGGCCGCTGGGAGGACGCTCGGGACGGATCTGGCGTTTTAAAGGTGTTGGAAGCTTTTTGGGACATGCTAAAAGGAAGTTGCCGACGACCGCAGACCTAATTCCGCCGAATTTGCGGGTAATTTTGCGACATAGCTCGCGCCCCTGGCGATGATTGCTGAAGACCTAAATGGGAGCGGCGGCGGCGGATGGAAACTGGTTGCGAAGGAGCCAAGCTCGCGTGAACTTTGGGATCGGCTGGTGAAGTTTTCCCGGATTCCAGCGACGGGCTTTACAGTGTCTAGCTTTCCGGCGGTCTCCGGCTGGAAACGAGCATAACCAGTAGGGTCGCGTCACAGCAAGGACTCATAGTATTGACACTCTAGCTAGATCGACCGCGCCATGTACAAGCGACCGGTCGGACTGCGGGCAGCCGGAGAACAATTGCGAAGGCATCAAGACATTCTGCAGCAGGCGCTACAGGAGTATCTAGCCTGGTCGGGGCTTGATCCTATGGGTAGGCTGTGAACAGGTCCCCGACGCGAGTTCGCCACTTCGCTGTGTGGTGTACATCGCCACTTTGCTTGGGCATGACGGGAGGAATGTAGCGGATCGATTGTAAAGGGCACCCCGCGGGTCGATAATTACCCCGAAATAGATACGTTCTTTAACTATCCGCGCCAAAAGGGGCTGCGGAGCCGAGCGAGGGATCAGGTCTTTGCAACATGGAAACTGACGCTGCTGCAGTCCCCGAACTCAATCCTTCGATGGAGTTAGAACAAGTGTTTTGGCACTTCTTCGTGAAGTTTCAACACTTGCCCACTCCGAGGTCTGTGGCTGAAGCGAGGGTTACGCCCGCCGAAGTGGAGTTTCTAGAACATTGGTTTGCCCGCCAGTTCGGTAAGCCCAGAAATTGGTGTGACCGTACTTGGCAGGAACCAGTCGAAGAAGACACTACGGCCTCCAGCCGTGAAATGTTCGGAGCGTTGTTCCTAATCCTTGCGTCTGAAGTTTGCCGCGATCGATGCAGTGAAGACTTAGTATGGCCGACCGTCGCTACTACTTTCATCGCCAACAAGACCACCTATTCCGTGCTTTTCGCTGGCCAGCAGCCGACGGAGATTTGCAAGACTGCAATGGCTGCTGGCGCTCGGAAGCTGGGATTGCGAAACTTGATCGAACGCGATGGAAAGCAGGAGTATTTCGACACGCTCAAGCTCCAAATCGGATTCACTTTTCAGGGAGCTACCAGGCGAATGCCAGAATGGCTCGACGGCTTTGGGCATACAACGGCAGTCAAGCTTCTCAACGGTTTTGAATCAGACTCTAACCTCTGCAACTTCACATGTGGGAGCTTTCAAGATCTATGGCAGACTCTACGAGATTTTCGAGCAAGCCGCATTCCCGAGTCTGCCGCATCGGCGTTTCTCAGAGGCTCTCCCTGGGTGCGCGCCTCCTGGATACCTGAGCTGCTGGAAGTAACCAAAACTCGCCGGGCTCCGAGGGCCGCTTCTTCATCCGGAATGCCCGACGAGGCCGTCGGGGGGGCGCTTTGCGAACCGGTCCTGCGGTGGCGGCCGCCGGAGAAACCCTCTCTCCAACTCAGGCTAAACGAAGCACGGGTGTGCGCTCTGCTAGCAGGCAAGGACACCGCGACATTTGCCGTTGATGGAGTGGTCGTAGGGCGGTGGCAGGTGGAATCGGGAGGCAGCTTTCGAGGCGACCGACAATTGGGCTGCCAGAAACCGGGTGATACCCCCAACCTCCGTCCGCACCGTCTTACGATTACGAGCAACGGCGAACCTCTCGAAGAGGTGGACTTTTCCGATATCGGCCTCGCAGAACCTCTTTTACTATTTGACACGGCTACGGGCTGTAAGGAAGAGCTCGGTGGGAGCTTAGATCCGAATTGCGACTACGCCTTGCTTTGCGATACGGACATGATGGTTCCTGACGTGCCCGCTTGGAGAACAAAGAACCGGTCCGCATTCTTCCTTAATCGTCCTCTCACGATCGATACTCGGCTGTTGTGTGATGGAACCCTCTGTTGGCAACCACAGCTTAGTGATCGCAAGCCTCGTCGTGTAATTCGCGTTTCGATCGAATCGTTAAACGGAAAGTCCATAGCGCTTGGTTCAGAAACTCAGCTGGTGATTAAAGACGCTCCTAGCGATGCGGAGGAAGTAACGCTGCTTGTGGCAGACCACAAACACTTCCTAGTCTCGAGCCTAATTGGTTGGAGTACAACCACCCCGATACTCATCTCCCTAGAGATTGCGATGGGCGCAGAGCGCATCCGCGTTCGCATCAAGGGGCCAGATTATGTTCAGACAGTTGTTCCAAAGCTCTCCTTGAATTTCAACGGAGTCGCAGTTCGGCGCTCAGAGTGGGGAAGTGCCGGGGATCCGCAGTGGTATCTCCTCAGTACTCACGACCGCATGAATCGTGCCGATGGAGATGGGAAGGCGCGGATCTTCGACATTGGCGATTTTGGGTTATACGAGGGCCCCTGCCCGATTGAGACGGCAAGATCGGGAACTGTCGACCTGCGGGACCTACACGGTTGGGGAAATCCACTTTTGGAAGCGTCAGACGCAAACGAAGGCAAGATTCTCGTCGGAGCAGTGGAGGATCGTGGTTGCCTGGAGATGTTTGTGCCCGTGCTCTTTGGGAAGGTATACAACAAGCTATACCTGCGCACGCCCCGACCGACAGCCAATGGCCACACTATCTGGGCGTGGAAGGATATCGAAGCTCAGCCTGTTGCGTTTTCCGGTAGCGACATTCGCGTCGAGCAAGACGGCTTCATCTGGGAAGTGTCCCGGATTCCCACATTGTCTCTGATGGCTGTCGCGTACGAGGGGGCGTGCCTTGGGGCCTATTGGAATCTAGACCATATTGCGGCAAGTCTTCGACGACCTCTCTCCGCGAAGGCAGTAGCGCTAATTCGGTGGCTCAAGATACCGATCCTGAGCGCAAGCCTTAAGGAGGTGCTCCACAGGGCAGTTGCTCGGAACCCAGACGAATTTCTGCGTGGCTGGCTCGACAGCAAGAGCCTCACGAAACCTTTGCGTCACCGCCCTGCGGAACAAGGACTTGATACTGTCGTCCGCGCTTTGTTCTGGGACCTTTCCGCGAGAAATTCGGGGCGTCTTCACGAAATCACCAGTGCATTGGGGTCACGTCTCCCCCAAGTCCTGTCGTCCGATCCGGTTGAGAACTTCAAGAAGGCGTTAGTGTCTCTCGGCAACGTTTGTCCATCGTTCGCATATAACCTGGCCCGAACGGAAGCTCGCAATGAAAAGTATCGGGGGAGCATCCGAAGCGCTGTTCAGGAAGTCCTCAGACACAGTTCCAGCACTATGGACGGCTTACGGACGGCGCTGCAGTCTGCCGCCAGCAACTGCACGAGACTGTGCAATATTACCCGTGATGAACTCAGCATAGTCGTGAAGTTGTATGAGTCATATTTAGCTGGAGAGGACGAACACTATCCGCAGGAGACGGCTTTAAGACGTCTCGGAGAAAGCGGGCGTGGCCGCGAGTATCTGATTGCTGCGCTGCTGCTTGAGTGTCTTGAAAGGACCGACGTATGGCGCAGCTAGATGCGCTTCGACTCGTGGATGAGATTCGGACTCGCGCCGTGAATCTCGCGATCTCCGAGAACTACATCCGCGATATCGAAATTGCAACGCGCGCAGGCGCAATCTGGGCCGGACCTGGCGGCGACGGGGGTCTCGTCAGTGATCTCTGGATCCAAGGAGCCTTCCCGAGTAAACAGAGCAGGGACTCCTTAGGTTCGCTCGCAGCGCAAGGCTTGTTCCCATCGGACTTGGCCGACTACCTCCACAAGCACGAGAAGTTCGCTTCCGATCGGATACTCTTCGAGCATCAGAAGGAGTCTCTTCGCCTTGCTGCGACCACAAACTCAGCCGGTAAACCTTCGCTCGTCATTACGGCTGGTACGGGCGCAGGTAAAACCGAGGCCTTTCTTTTGCCGATTCTCTCCAGACTCTGGAGCCACCCGCGTGCTGTGAATGCGACCGGGATGAGATGTCTCATTTTGTATCCGATGAACGCGCTTGTTACTGATCAGGTGACACGCCTGTACCAGATGCTGGATGCGCAGGACAAGCTCAGCCTCTTTCACTTCACGAGCGAGACTCCGGAATATGACAGAATCGCGAACGCACGAGGCGAACTTTGGAAGCCATGCCGGCGGCGAAGCCGCGAATCCGCGCGAGCAAACATCCCAGACATTGTTATCACGAACTACTCTATGTTGGAGTACATGCTCTGCCGCCCGCAGGACCGGGGCTTTTTCGGATCAGCACTCGAGTATGTTGTTCTTGACGAAGCACACCTTTACACTGCTACGCTCGCGGCCGAGATCACCTTGCTGCTCAGGCGGTTGAGAGACCGCTGTGGCGTTGCGCCCCAGCAGATTACACATATAGCCACCTCGGCCACCCTGGGCGGAACCTCGGACGACCTGCGACATTTTGCGGCAACCGTTTTTTCTGTTCCGGAGTCCTCGACTTATGTAATAGAAGGAACGAAGGCTGCGCCTCAATTCGACGCATCGGAAGCGACGAACGCTCCGCGCCCGGATCCAAACTTTCTCGCACATTATTCCGAGATGCTGATTACTACGCTGAACGCAGACGGCAATTTTGTTCCCGAAGATGCCCAATCGGTGGCAGCCCTCTCGGAAGCCCTTAAAGGGCTTATGTCAGCAGAAACGCTAGCGCGGACACAGACTCACGCCAAGGACGCAGTCGCAACTTTCTTGAAAGCCTCGCTGGAACAAGTTCCCATCATCAGGACACTTGCGGATCTGATCCACTCGCAGGATCTTTGGTCGCTCCGTCAGCTTTCTCAGGAATTGTGGGGAGTATCTAGTGTGACCGCCGAGCAAGCCACTATCTTTCTTCTCCGACTTGCCGCGGCCGCCAGAGCCCAGCCCGAGGTTGCCCCTTTGATCCCGCACCGGCTGCACTGCCTGGTCCGCGCCCCTGAGGGGCTCTCGGTTTGCATCAATCAGGCATGTACTGCATCGGTTGGCTTGAGGGCAGGCGGTATGGGTGCGATCCAAGTTCCGCGGGACCGATGTGTTCATTGCAACTCGATCACACTTCCGATCCTTCGTTGCAAGGCCTGCGGGCAATGGGCAATGGCTGGCTATGAAAACCAGGACACCGGCGAAATGGAGTCCGGCCTTCTTGCCGATGCCACGAAACGCAGATATTACCTAATCACTAGCCCTGGAGATATGGCTCTTGCGCCTGTGATCGTCAATCCGGAAACGGGTGATTGCTTTGGGCAACGCAAGGGAACGCTCTTGTACCGGGCACCATGCCCACAACATGGGACTAGCTGCAACGATCCATCGGCCTGCTCTCAACAGCAGTGTCCCCATTGCAAGACCAACTGGAGTGCTGCTCACACGGATGACGATGAAGACGACTACTCGCTGAAGATTCAACCTTTGCGCGGCGGTGAACGGCTTGCAGTCGGCGTGCTGGCGGAAACAGTTCTAAACGGAATGCCTACTTATCCAGGGGTGTCAAGCAAATGGAAGCCTGCGGGCGGGCGTCGTCTGTTGTGTTTCAGCGATTCCCGACGGGAGGCGGCCCGTCTTGGACCCCTCCTGTCCCGTCAGCATGAAGTTCAACTCATTCGATCGGCCATCGCAAACACAGTCCGCATGGCCATACCACCATCGCCGGAGTACATCTCAAGACAGATCGACCGATATGCAAGCGATATAGCGGATCCTAACCTCTCGCACCAGGACAGGGCGGAGGCTCGCAAGAAATTGGATGACCTACGTAACCAACAGTCCTATGCCTCGCTAGGCTGGCCGGTTAGCGTGTTCACGGAATACATGGCTAAGGACTCGCGAGTCGGCGAAATCCTCGAGCGGCAGCACGCAGACAAGCATGGCATCGAATGGCGGCAGCAGGATTGGAACTCTAATCGAACGCAAGTGGCCGCACATCTCGAGGGTCTGATCGCTACGGAAATGGATAACCCGCTTCGCACGGCGGCTTCAGTCGAAGCAGCTGGGTTGGTTGAGGTTGTGTACCCTGGGACTGAGAAGTTGGCAATACCGCTTGCATTCGAGAGCCAGGTGTCTGCGAATGATACGACCCGGGAGGCACTGAGCTCCGCGTGGCCCCATTTTCTTGCTGCGTTGCTTGATACCGTACGGGCCGACCGGGCCGTTGACTGGTCCGCTCCTTCGGAAAGTCGAACTTGGGAGGGCGACTCTCCTCTCTACGGCCGGTGGACCACAAGGACAAAGAACGGCTGGTCCGCGCGACGCTTCGTTGGAGAGGAAGATCGCACTCCGCTTCAGATGCGCGTGTGGTTCGCCCGAATGGTTTTGCAAGCATCGGGTGTTCCAGAACCGCTTGCGCTAAGGCTTGCGGTGAAGGCGCTCGAGATGGCTTTTGATCAGCTATACGAGACTGCCCGTGAGCAGCAGTGGCCTTGGCTGAGGACCGCAAGTGATCATGAATTCAGCCTTGGGAAATCAGCGGAAGCATTCCAAATCTCATTCGATCAGCTGCGTCTGAGAATGCCCGCTACCCTGTTCCGATGTCCTGATACGGCAACGCTCTGGCCACGTACGGTAATCGGATGGGGGCCACTACGAGGCTGTCTCGGGCACCTGACAGCCATCACCCAGCAGGAGGCCGACGTGGATTCCCGCTGGGGCCGTGCAAGAAATGAACTACGGGAGTCCCCTATCTTTGCCATGGGACTGTGGGGTGAGGAGCACTCGGCACAGCTCAGTCCGGAAGAAAACAAGCGGCGTCAACTACTTTTCAAACAGGGTGCACGCAATGTCTTGTCCTCGACCACAACAATGGAGCTTGGCATCGACATTGGCGGATTGAACGGAGTCCTGCTTGGCAACGTGCCACCCGGCCGGGCTAATCATATGCAGCGAGCAGGCCGAGCTGGGCGACGTTCGGACGGATCCTCCCTGGTGGTGACGTTTGCTCGTAGCAGGCCTTTTGATCGCGAGGTGTTCCTCCGTTTCAGTAACTTTATTAGTCGCAAATTTCGGAAGCAAACGGTGTTCCTAGAAAGACCGCGCATTGCTCGGCGGCACCTGCACGCGATGCTCCTTGCTGAGTTCTTCGCTCCACGTCAGGCTAGCTCCACCGGCGCCATGGACGCGTACTCCAACATGGGAAAGTTCTGCGGCCTGGACAACGGGCCGGAACGGTGGACCGGCGCCGTCAAACCGGACTGGACTCCGTCCTTGGGCGGTTATCATACCGACTTTAGCGCGTTTCTGTTGACTTCCGGTCGACTCTTTCGGGATCGCTGCAGACCGTTGGTGCGCGGAACTCCCCTTGAGAAGCTGACGGAGAATGATGCTCAGTGGCAGCTTTTTCTTGATAACGCGGAGAAAGATTTCCGGAGCGCGGTTCAGGCCTGGGAGAAGGACTACCGGTCACTGGTGGATGCGTGGATGGAGATCCCGAGACAGCCGCCGCAAAAAGCCGCGCAGAGTGAGAGGTACAAGGCGAACTCCATTCGCTATCAGATCAACGCCATTGGAGAAATCACTGTCATCGAATGGTTCTCAGACGCGGGCTTCTTGCCTCGTTATGGCTTCCCCATCCACTTGCAGCGTCTGTCAGTGAGAATTCCAAAGAGTGGCACAGAGGAGAAATCGAAAACTTCCGAGAAGTACCGGCTGGAGCGTCAGTCGCTGATTGCGCTGAGTGAGTATGTTCCTGGCGCCGAACTTCTGGCGGGCGGCAAGGTGCTCGAATCGAAAGGCATTCTCAAACACTGGACAGAATCTAACCGCGACGAAGCGCTTGGTCTGAACTATTGGGCATTGAAATGTCCGAATGAACATGAGTACCTGGCCACCAGCCCAAGTGCGGTCTGTGCAGACTGCGGAGAACAACCCGCTGAACCTGGCCAAATGCTGATGTTCCCGCGATTTGGGTACACAACAGCAGCGTGGGATCCACCCAAGGCGCCAGGACGCAGATTGGACCGCATCGGGGAGGTCGTCGTGATTGCGCTCGACGGATTTTCCACACGAGAAGCAACCCAGACAATCCAGAATTTTGCCGGGGTAGATGGCTTGACGGCAACGTATTACGAAGCGGGACAAGGGGAATTACTGCTGCGGAACGCGGGTGGTCTGGATGGAAGTCCTAGAGGTTACGGATTTGCACTGTGCACCCGGTGTGGGTTTGCGATGAGCGAGAACGCCCCTCCAAATCAAAAAGGGGAGCCTCCATCTCTACCGAAGGACTTCAGAGAGCATCCATCAGTGTATTCGTCGTCCGTCAGCTCTAGGTGCTGGTCACGGGATCAGGAGTTTGTGCTGAGGAACAGAGTGCTGGCAGCACGAGAGACAACAGACATGCTGGTGCTGGATTGGCCAGATGCTGCCGACGACATAGCCCTATTCTCCCTTGGTCGAGCACTTCTCCTTGCTGGGACGAAACTCCTTGAGCTCGACAGCCGTGAACTGGAAGTTGCTCTGAAACGGCGGTCAACAGGCGAATGGTGCATTCTGCTCTATGACGCGACTCCCGGAGGCGCTGGACACTCTTTGGAACTGATGAATCTCCGCGACGGATGGCTGCGTGAAGCGAAACATATTCTGCGAGGTTCCGACGAGCACCATGCCGCGTGCCGCAAGGCCTGTCTGGAGTGTCTCGTGGACTTCTCCGGGCAGTTCCATGCAAACCGATTGGATCGAAAGAAAGCACTGAATCTCCTATGACCACGCATTACCATCTGCGCTGTCTTCTCTCAGCTTTTACTTTCCTCAGTTCGGATGAAGTATCGCGGTAGTTTAACAGTCTAACGTTTTCTGAAGGTCATACTTCTTTCGGTCAGGTTCAGCGGCCAGGCCGCGTTCCTCGTAAGTCATCTGCTTCGATGTTTGGATGAGCGGCTGTGAAACTGTTTCGCCGGTGGGCATTTCTGCAAGCTCCGCTACCGTTTCGGGGTCGTATAATCACCGCTTGGGCTCATCTCTGGCATTTCCGGGTTTCACACGTCCGGTGCCCGATTGCGACCAGGCCCGCGACAGAACACTATGCTGATCGTGATTGAGGGCTGTGTAGGCGCAGGCAAATCAACCGTTGCTCAGGGGCTCGCCGCTTGCCGAACGAGCAAGTTGCTCTTGGAAGACTTCGAGCGCAATCCATTCCTTCGCGCGTTCTATGAAAACCCGGTCGAGAACGCTACCGAGACGGAATTCGCGTTTCTTTTACTACATTTTCATCAGCTCAAGAACCAGGCGGAGGCCGCTTCCGGATCGGAAGTTGTCACTGATTTTCACCTTGGAAAGGATCTCCTCTACGCCGACCTGAATCTCAAGGACAATCGCCTCAAACGGTTGTTCACTGAGTTGTACGATGTTTGTGTAGAAAAGACTCCACGTCCCGCCCTGATGATCTTCTTATCAGCAACCACAGATCTCCTGGTCGAACGGATACGGGCGAGAAGGCGCGATTTTGAGCTGGAAATCGATCCTGCATACTACGGCTTGGTCAACGCGGCTTATGAAGAATACTTCACGCGATATCCTGGGAAGAAGCTGCGAATACCAATGGACGAATGGGATTTCGTCAAAGCTCCAGAGCTCTATAAACGGCTCGCGTCGCTGGTAGATGGAGAACTCAAGAGCAAGTGACCAAACCCGTCCCAAAGCGCCCGAGAAGCGCCTCTCTATTCAGCGACAGCGAATTGATGTCTGCGGCCGTGCCGAACGGTGACTACTTTCGGATCAGAGACTTTGAATACGTTCAGCCTCTGTACGATCTAGCTTTCCTCCTGGAAGTTGATGCGCTTGCCAAAAGCACGGAGATTCCCAAATACAGAACGTTTTCTCTGTGGCGCGCGGGCTACAGCCTTGATGGCTACGGGACGACAATCGATCGCTGGCTCGACGGCACAGCGCGTGATGAAGACCTCGATTACGCTCCTTCATCGCGAATCCGGCAATACTTGACCAATGTTGGGAGGAGTGGCACGATTCCCGAACTTCGCTCCTATCGGAGTGAACGCTTCGATCGTTGTCTGCGTCTCCGCTCCGTACGTGGTTTGGGCCCTGCCAAAATAGCCCTAACGCTTTCATCGCGTTCGTTTTCCGAGGAGTGGTTCCGCCAGGATCAAACAAACCTGGCCTCCAACCGTGATCGCATTGTTGCGCTCTATAACGGGCTAAACGTCGGGCCATGGCAAACAGCGCACATCATCCCACCTCTGTTGCGCTTTCTGCATACGGCACAGGAGTTCCATGACGGGGATCTTGGATGGGAGGTGGCTGGGATCACCGACCCGTTTGAGCCGGTGACAGGACCCGTGAATGTTGCTGTGAATACGGCATGGGACTCGGTTTCGGCCGCAATCAGCAAGGCGCTCAAGCGAGAAAAGCACTTTCGTCGCGATGCGCAGCAGAATGGCGATGGCATTCGGATCAAACATCAGATGGGATGGGGGTTTTCGATAGAGGCAAACCCTAGACTGGCCGCATGCAAGAGCATTTCAGGATTGGCAGAGTCTCTGGACCCGCTTGCTTCTGGTTTTCGGGGTGATCTCGTATCAGATCTTCATCTTCATACGGCCTGGTCTGACGGAAGCGCTTCGGTGAACACGATGGCCGGTGCCGTCGTTGCAAGTGGGCTGAAGCACTTCGCCGTGACCGATCACAGTCGGACAGCCAAGCTGCAGGGCGGTCTGACTCCGCTTCTGTGGCTGCGACAGGCGAATGCTCTTACTCTGGCGACGCCGGTCTGCCCAGTTCTGCACGGCATCGAGGTGGATATCCTGAAAGACGGCACTCTAGATCTTCCGGATTCTCTGCTTGCGGCTGCCGATCTCGTCGTTGCCTCCGTGCATTCCAATTGGACGGACGACGTTCGTGCAAACACCGACCGGCTCGTGCGGGCGATTGAATCTGGGTGTATCGACATAATCGCGCATCCAACGTCCGCAATCATTGGTAAGCCCGGAGTGCCGGATTATCTTCGGCCACCCGCAGACGTGAATTGGGACGAGGTTTTTGACAAGTGTGCTTCTTGGCGCGTTGCGCTTGAACTGAATTGCTTCCCCTCAAGATTGGACCTGCCGTTGCATCTGCTGCAAAAAGCGATCGACGCCGGCTGTGCAATTTCCATTGGCTCAGATGCGCACGCTCGTTCGCATCTTTTGAATCTCCGATTTGGCGCTGCGGCACTGAGGAAACTGGACGCACCTGTCGTATTGAACAGGTTTGACTATGATCAACTCAAGCAATGGATCGCTGAAAGCAGATCGTGTCGGAGACGGCTCACAAAGAGTACGTCGATCTTTGTACAAGGGGAACTGCAATTCGAGACGTCCGGACCCTCCCACAAACCGAGATTGGCGGCCCGTATACAACCACCGCAGAACATTCCGGCTGGATCAAGAGTCATAGGAATCGATTTGACTGCTGGAGATAAGGCAACGGGTGTCGCAGTCCTGAATGACTGTTCCGTTGAGACATGTTCGCTCTTTTCTGATGAGGAGATCCTGGCATACGTCAGAAAGCACAAACCTCAGATTGTCAGCATAGACTCTCCGTTAGGACTACCCGGTGGCGGCAATTCAATTGATCCGAAGGCGGGGATCATGCGTGTTGCAGAACATGACCTCGCGAGCGTGGGCATTCCGGCGTACCCGTCTCTGATTGACTCAATGGAGAACCTAACGTTGCGAGGTATTCGTCTTCGTCGAGCGATCGAAGCGTTCGCGCGAGCTCCGCGCGTTATTGAGTCGTACCCAGGAGCCGCTCAAGACATCCTCTGCATTCCACGCAAGCAAAAGAGTCTTGATTTGCTGCGTGAGGGTCTACGCCGCTTGGGATTGAACGGCAGTGGGCTGGAAACACGTTCCCACGATGAAATGGACGCTATCACGTCAGCAATCGTTGGGCGATATTTCGAAGCGGGACTGTTTGAGCCGATGGGCATTCCGAGTGAAGCACAGCTCATTGTTCCGAAAGTTCGGCCACTTGTCTTTGCCAATAACCCTGTGATCTGTTTGGCTGGAAAGACTGGGGCGGGAAAGTCAGTCATTGCTCGCTATCTAAGTGTTTTTTACGGCTTCGAATGGATACGTACGCGTAATGTTATTCGTGATCTTCTGATCGAAGATGCGGTTGCACCACCTGGGAAGCGCCTTTTTCAAGGATCAGTTGATCCACAAAACATTTCAGAAACAGACCTCCGCGACTTCGGTGCGGTCATTCTAGATGTTCACAAGCAGGTTCCATTGCGCAAGAAACTCACAAGGACCATCAAGAGATTCGATGTGCCGATTGTTGTGGATTCGATCCGGGATATCGTCGATGTTGATTCGGGTATTCTCGAAAACAGGCGACTTGTCACTTGGTTTGTGGACTGCAACGATGCGGTCATTCAGCACCGGCTCGTCACCAGAGCCAGGGTTGGCGAGAAGAAGATCGCGACGAGCAGTGCAGTGGATCATACTGCGCAATCCATCCGACGTGCCGCGGACAACATCATTCCCAATAACGAGTCACTTGAAGAACTGAGATGGCGAGTCGATGACACGCTATTTAGCAGCTTGAGCATTCGCAGGTGACCGCGCAAACTGCCGTCTAGTTTGCTTTCGGTCCAACATGTACTTGATCGCCGGAATCTTGGGGTTGATGTGGTTATTTCTCACCTGTTCGTCGTCGAAGGTGACTTCATCCAAGTCCTTGAGCCTTTTCCATTCAAACAGCTTCTCTAGCGGTTTCAAATCGTCAAATTTTAGGCTAACGTTCGGGATGTCTTTTTGGACGAGATCCTTAAAACCTTCTTGCCCGAGCTCCTGGATTTTCGTTCCAATTCGACTCGCTGTCTCAACAGTTGAGATAAAGCTCAGGAATTCACCATACGTATAGAGGCTTAATTGATCCTCCAACCATGGATCGGCGGCTGCGTATTTGAGAATTGCTTCGCCGGCCCCTCGGGTCTCTTTAGTGGGTTCGGAATCAAAGAACACGTGTATCGAGTCGCACTTCGCCGACAAGGTCGGCGGCCCCATGCATACTAGAAAATCAAACCGACCGGCTCGCTTAATGGCGTCGTCGAAGTTGGCTTGAAAATTTGTCGCCATTAAGAAGACAAGTTGGCCGCGGTCATGAAGCTTTGCTAGCTTTGGCAACATGTAGGTCGTCAAGAATCTGCTTTCAATGTCCATCGCGTTCTCCGAATCTCGCTTCTGTACCAGAGCATCCATCTCGTCAAAGAGAACGATCACGCCGCAAAGATCCATGACATCCTCGAATATCCTTTCGGCCTGGATATAGATATTCTGGAAACCGTCTTGAAGAAAGTGAGAAGGATCTATTTCAACGAGTGGCCAATCTAGTTCAGTCGCAATCGCTTTCGCGACATCAGTTTTCGAAGTACCCGGTGGGCCAAACAGCAAAGCCGATAAAGGCGCTTTCTTTACCGGTTGTTTGCGCAAATGCTCCGCCTTTTGTTCCCCCTTAAACAACTTGAATGTTTCCACAACAGTCGCTTCGAGAGTTGTAACTAGGCTTGTGGGCTTTCGATCTAGCCATATGTCGATATCCAATAGTTTGCTAAGCGGCTTCCATTTCGGTTCCCTTCTCCTGGCACCATAAATGTCCAGAAGTTGCTTCTGAATGCAACGCGACAGCACCTCAATAAGCTCCCACAGGAACATATGAACAACCGCAGTAGCCCAGGATTCAGGTTGTCCCTTGCGCAGTGTGTCAAGGTTGCCTCCGGAGTTCCAACCGTCGTAAGGAACGAGCTCTCCAGCCGAATCCTTTTCAGAAAATCGCAAGCGATTCCTCTCGCACCATTCGACGGCACGCTCAAGCCCTGTGACAACGGGTCCTTCCATCAGCAGGCGGTTTTGGTTCTTTCCAAACTCTACGAGAATGGCTTCGAGTAGTTCGAAGGTGAAACAGAAATTAGAGCCGGCATCTTGGTAGTGAAAAAGAGGAAAGTACTTTGGCCATATGCCGCTCGCGGTTTGGTCGGCAAACAAATCTGATACCGACCGCTCAAGCTCGACGGCGGATGGCAAAATCTTGGTGTGATCGTTTGTTGTTCCAAGTTGCAGAGTTTGGCTAATCGTCCGCAAACGGGAACAGAGGCAAGCTGACATCGCCATGGCTACTGGATCCATCATCGCAGCGTGCTTCGCGACGGCGAGAGACCTTTGGCGGTCGAATTCGTTGGTGGCTGTTCGGCATAGTCGGGTCCAGTCCTCCTTTCCCAAGTAAATTTGAGATCGAGCAACGCCATCGACGAACCAATACAACACCGCTGCCGCAGGGGGGTAGTCGTTGATCCCAAAACGAGCGATATCTGAAGTCATGTCGAGGGCGATGTCTTTGAGTGACTTGGGTGACATCGGCACAATTTCTTGAGCAAAATAGTCGTGCAGCAAGATACGGTTAAGAGCGGCAAGGTGGTAGCTATCCAATGTCCCCGTCTGTCGCTCGGACGCCCCATTGCTCAGTTGAAGTCCCTTAAATCGAAGATCGTCGTAGAAGGAGGTTGTCCTAATCAGCTTGTTCAGTTCGGCCGCAACTTGTTTCTCCGTCTGGCTACGGTTAGAACCACTCTCGACAAATGAGTTGAGACTCTTTTGTACGTCTCCCGAAAATAGCTCAAATAGAAATTTGGGGAATGGGTCTTTGTGTTCGGCGAGCTTGCGAGCAAGGGCGTCGAAATTCGAGAACCTTAATATGGGCTCCCAGTGCTCCTTTGCGCACGAATCAGCGTCTTTGGGCGTTATTGCATCGGCTTCAACAAGAAATCCCAACAAGCGGATCACAAGTGTTGTCGTAAAAGCGTTATTTTCTGTTAGGCCAGAGCTCATCCACGGAGCCCTTAGCAGCTTATCGAAAATACTCACGACCGTTGACTTTCCGTCGCGGCCGTAAAAGTCAATCAACTTGTCGGAAAGTGCGAGTGACATAAGACACGAACACGTCGTCGTGACATTCACATCGTCCTTCACCGATTCAGAGTCAGGCTTACGCCGGAACCCATGCGCCTCTAGCTTATGTTGAAACGGTCTGAGATCAGCAACGAGGGAGCGCAACAACACTTCTGCGCGGCTTCGTAGCTTCCGCAGTCTCTTCAAGTCCATGTCAGGCATGACAGAGCTCGGCGTGACGAATTCTGCTTCCAAGCGTCACTACATCGAAGGTTCCGAACCCGGTGCCGGCAAATTCAACAGGAATAGTGGTGGCCAGTTGCAAGTCTTCCAAGAATGTACGGGCCTTCTGTGTCAATCCGCTGGTCTTTGTTGCTCCGGTATTGGCATACTCGATCCGATCAAGGCCCATCACCGCTAGGCTCGTCGGACGGTTGTAGTGGCACGCAAGCTTTACCGCTTCGATATCGAACTCCGCGACACGACGCAGGCGTTTAGTGACGGACGTGTACTCGGGAAAGACTTGGGGGGCCCCCGAAAGCTTGGCAATCTCATCCCAGGAGGTCTCTCTGGCAAACGGTCCACTCGAACCACCTACTCGGATTGGAAAGGTCCGCACCACCATGAGAATTTCGTTGATCAGGCGCGGAGAAAGCCCCACTTCCATGGCAAATCCAGCAGCCGTAGTATCGCGTGAAGTCACAAAGGGATAGTCCGGTCCGTGCAGGAGAGACAAGGCAAATCCTTGGGTGCCCTCGACGATGACGTCCCCTCCGTCGTCGAGCACGCGATGAAGGAGCGGGGCAACGGTTTCGACCCGACAACGACTCAACACTGCATTGGAAGCCTTCGCCAGAGATACATCGGAACCCCGAGACATTCGTCGCACCGATGCCGCTCCAGTTCCCGAGCACGTGCTGGCGATCTCACTCAATTCACGGCGTTCGCTTTCACGATCTTGCTCAGTAACAATTACTGCACGAGGATCGACGATGATCCGTTGCCGGTCAATGCTGAGCAACTCCAATTCGCGAATCAGCACCGCTTCATCAATCGCGCAGCCGGCGGCAATACAGAACGTGGCTCTGTGAGGCTCCGAGCAAGAAGGAACCTGGCGGAGAATGACATCCTTACCATCGATCGTCACAGTGTGGCCAGAATTTGGTCCGCCGCACCGAACGAGCCACGGAGAGTTTGAGCGGCTGGCCAGGAGGGCAACCACTTTGCCTTTGCCTTCCGATCCGTATTGTCCGCCGACGACAATTGTTGCTGGCATGATGGGCCTCAATAGTTGCAGGTTGTTGATTCAGGCGTCAAGCTGTTCACGATTCGATTTTAATCTAGCCGGACCAGGTGTGGAGAGCCCCCCTAGTCAGCTACCCCGCCCGAATAAACCGAGATCAAGCCCACGCGCTTCCAACGTGTTTCATGAACGACGGTCGTATAATCCGTTCTGGTTGTCTCTTGGATTCCAACCCGGCGATGTCATCTCCTACATGGAGATGTGTTCCGCAATCGGTGTCAACCTTCAACGCGGCATGAACTTTCGCTTGCGAGAAGCCGAGAGCATTATCCTGATGAGCCTCCGTCCGGGGGCTCCCTACGGCGATCAAGTGCAGGATGACGGCCGGGTGCTGATTTACGAGGGGCACGATGTCGCGAGAACTCTGAACGGGCCTCACCCAAAGCAAGTGGATCAACCGGGGCGCAATCCCGGAGGTTCACTGACACAAAACGGGCTTTTTGCGGAAGCTGTGAGGAAATACAAGAACGGAACGGCATCTCCAGAACGAGTCAGAGTCTACGAGAAAATACGGTCTGGTATTTGGGTATACAACGGGCTGTTCGAACTGGTTGATTGCTGGACCGAGCAATCGGGAGGCCGGAAGGTCTTCAAGTTCAAACTCCAGTTCGCAGGCACCGACGAGAGCGACCGTCCGGCCGTCGCTCAAGTCGCATTGGATGACGATCGGCTGATTCCAAGTTGGGTGAAGCTCGAGGTATGGAAGCGCGATCAGGGACGTTGTGTGTATCCCACCTGTGGCGCGACGTCCGGCCTTCATTTCGACCACATCATCCCTTACTCGAAGGGCGGTTCTTCGAAAGATCCTGCCAACATCCAGATATTGTGCGGGCGCCACAATCTCGCGAAGCACGACAATATCGAATAACGTAATTCATGCGTTGGGCTGTTGCACATTGACCAGCTTCAGCTGGTGCCATTCATGCAGCATCGTGCGTTCTGGGTTTGATGAGGGCAGATTCGATCATTGCCTCAGGAGTACCCAAAATGACTCTGGACGATTTTCGCCAGTCACTTACTGCGGCCAAACCTCCAGCGGAGCTTGCGCTCGCACTCTCTGGCCTGTGGTGGGACGCGAAGGGTGATTGGACTCGAGCACACGAATCAGCTCAGCAGGACGGAGGCCCCCAGGGTTCGTGGGTGCACGCCTATCTGCATCGCAAGGAAGGCGATCAGACCAATGCAGCGTACTGGTATGGTCGCGCAGGCAAGCCTCTTTGCCGACAACCACTCGATGCGGAATGGCTCAGTATTGTGAGAGATCTGCTCGGATAGCCGCTAGTTGACGAGTCTCGTAAGTGTCGGGCTTGAAGATGTTGCTTCGGTTTTGGCACACAATCGGCAAGCAACGTTGCGGTGCCCGTCCTCGAAACGTCGGCGGCTCAGCCGATTTGGACAGACCGACAGTCAGTCGGCTGTTAGTGGCGAAACGCGTGCGACAAAGTAAACTCCTAGGCGAACAAAAAGCGAAATACGCTATAATCTCCCCATGGGCGTTTCCCGTTGCCGCGTTTCCTTCACCGATATCGAGGGAATCCCTCACTCGGTTGAAGTTCAGGCCGAATCGCTCTATGAAGCTGTCGCACTCGCTGTCGCGGAGTTCAGGACCGATAATCTTACATCCGAGCCAGGCCCGATGACAGAATTCACGATTGCTATCCAGCGCCCAGCCGTCGAGCACCATATCAAGTTGGGACAGGTGCTCAATTGGGCCCAGCACACCATGAAGGAAGGGCCGGCTGGAATCATCAAACGGGAGCGGGTCAGGGCCCTGCTTGGTAATCCTCCTTAATCCTTGGCCATGCTTTACTTAAGTAGCACGATTGATATGATGAACGGCACGATCCATCCATTCTTAAAGGGCCAGCCATGAGCGAACATTCTAAAATCGAATGGACCGATGCAACATGGAACCCGCTCAGGGGTTGCACGAAAATCAGCCCGGGCTGCAAGCATTGCTACGCGGAGACCTTCGCTGAGCGTTTCAGGGGCGTGAAAGGGCATCCGTACGAGCAAGGTTTTGACCTACGCCTCGTGCCTGAAAAACTGGCCGAGCCCTTTCAGTGGTCTGGGCCGCGCACCGTTTTCGTGAACAGCATGAGCGACCTCTTCCAGCCCGGTGTACCTGACCCCTACATCGAGGACGTGGTGAACGTCATGGTGGAGGCAAACTGGCACACGTACCAGGTCCTCACGAAGCGGTCCGAACGACTCCGGGACCTGCTTTCCACGAAGCTCAAGTTCGCGGCCAAGAACCGTCATATCTGGTGGGGTGTCAGCGTCGAGGACCGACGGTACGGTCTCCCTCGGATCGAACATCTGCGAGCGGCCCCTGCGGCAGTCAAATTTCTGTCGATTGAGCCCCTTTTGCAGGATCTCGGTGACTTCGATATCTCCGGTATCGATTGGGTAATCGTTGGAGGAGAGAGCGGCCACGGTGCTAGGTCTATGGAACCGGAATGGGTAGAACGAATACTGAAGTTGTGCCGAAGCCAGAAAGTCGACTTTTTCTTCAAACAATGGGGTGGTGTTCACAAGTCAAAAACCGGTCGGTCGCTGCACGGTAAGACTTACGATGAAATGCCCCAGTTGACTGCGGCGGATATCCCCGAAAGAAAAGTTCGTGTTTCTGCCGCGTCCGCGTGGCAGAATAGAGCCAAGTACTGGCTGTCACCACCTAACACAGTTGCTGTAGAGGCTTTAGGCGCGTGACTTAAAGCAAAGGAGTTCATGAGCGACGCGCCGCTTCCCGAAAAACAGGCCTTCCTTTTCGATCCTTCTGAATTTCCTCCACTCGACGACATTCCCGCCGAGCCATCCCTGAAGCAGATACAGCGCCCGGTCTGCACCGCTAACAAGGCGCAGCTCATTATGCGCTACTTGAAGCTCTTCGTCTTCATCACTCACCATGGCACGTACATTGATGGATTCGCCGGACCACAGGAAGAGCGGATGTGCGATACATGGGCCGCAAAGGCTGTAATTGAGAGTGAGCCCAAATGGATGCGTCACTTTCATCTTTGCGACCACAAGCGCTCGCAGGTGAAGTTTCTCCGGCAGCTGAGGGCCGCTCAACCGCCCTGTCAGTATGAGCGCAACATCGAAATCTACGAGGGCAGTTTCAACGACAAGGTTGACAAGGTTCTGAAGTCAGGAGATATCACTGAAAAAGAGGCAACATTTTGTCTTCTTGACCAACGCACCTTCGAGTGCCACTGGTCGACAGTCGAGAAACTTGCTCGGTTCAAAAGTGACGGCAGCAAGATAGAGATTTTCTATTTTCTGGCTAACAGCTGGCAGGAGCGCGCCTTTGCTGCCCAGAAGAAAAACGAAGTACCCGCCGCTTGGTGGGGCCGTGATGATTGGCAAGCCGTCCGCGATATGTCGCGCGATGACCGCCGCGATGCATTCGTCGATAGGTTTAAGCGTGAGCTCGGCTATAAGTCAGTCAAGGCCTGGCCCATCTTTGGAAGCCTTACCGGTGGTGCGCTGATGTATTACATGATTCACGCAACTGACCATCCGGAAGCGCCTAAGCTTATGTCGCGTGCCTACCATGCGACCGTCTCCCCATCAGGGCCATATGAGCAGCAGAAACTCTTTGTAGAGCCGAAAGGTGCGACCTCAACGGCAGAGGGCGATCCAGACCCACTACCCATCCAGAAATTAGGATAATTTCGGGTTGGCCTCGGTTAACACATAAACTGCAAGGCCGCATTCAAAACGCTCAATCTTGCTATGGTCGAGGCAAGCAAAGAGATTAAGGCGCGAATCGAATCAGAGCAAAACTATGGCGCGGGATGCTTCCAAGTTACGGTCAGAATCCCCTGAGAATAGTGGATGCCCGTGTTGCCGGAGTGTCCGCACTCCTCGTCGTGTCCCTGCATTCCGAAGTGATAGCAGGCTTTCGCCTCAGTAATCGTTCCTAACGGCTCGCATTCAGCGTATGCGCAACCTGCACGGTCGCCTGTAAGCTCGAAATGCTGCTCCGCGATAGTCCATCCGGCGGGTTTGTCAGGCGTACATAGAGTGGCCCAGGCACCGAAACTCTTACATGCGCCGCTGGCCACTTGGTCGCTAGGGTATTTTTCCGTGGTGACAACAATGCGGGTGGGGTCTGTGGGTGTCGTAACTTCGCGGGGTATTGCAGCTGGATCTTGGCCAGCCGATGCAGCCGCCTGCGGAGTCTGATGGCGAAGGAACTCATCCGGTTGCGCCACAACCTATTGATTGGGGAACAGCATCAGATCGCGGTTTGCGCACCAGCAAGCAACGTGCTTTCAACACCGCCTGGAGCAGGCGGAATCAATGATTCTGGCACAGAACTCGGCGGTCAGGTGGCCTGGGCCGCAAAAGCGTAAAAAGAAACCTACAACCCCTCTACAATCAGGCGGTTGCAGGTGGCCGTTCTGTCGCGATTCGACGTATACTCCCTTTATAGACCCTTCCCCGCGACTTCTGAGTGCATCGGCTTGGCGGTCCATTTTCTACATAGCTTTCTGCCGGAAACAGGAGACAAGAATGGAGATCCTGGGCGACAAGCACGGCAAGCCTCAGGGAACCATCCGCGAGATCGCCGGCGACCAGGAGCGTCTCTACGATCGAGCAGGTCACACCGTTGCTACCTACCGCCCAAACACGAATTACACCTACGACACCAACGGTACCAGGATCGGGTCCGGCAACCGACTACCAGGGCTCGTAAAAAACGACAAGTAGCTGCGCCTGATACCGATCGCGGTGAGTTCAACAAAGAAAGGTAGCCAGGATGAAACGAGCGGTTCTTTACGCGCGGGTTTCGACGTTTGAACAGTGTCCCGAAACGCAGTTGCTCGATCTGCGCCGGCTGGCAGAGCAGCGTGGGTTCGAGGTCGTCCGCGAGTACACCGACAAAATCAGCGGCGCAAAGGCGAAGCGTCCGGCTCTCGACCAAATGATGGGAGCAGCTCACCGCTGCGAATTTGACACCGTCTTGGTGTGGGCTGCTGACCGCCTTGCTCGAAGCGTCAGGCACTTTCTCGAGGTATTGGATACGCTTAGCCATCTCGGTATCGAGTTCGTTTCGTTCCGCGAAAACTTGGATACCGGAGGGCCACTCGGTCGGGCCGTCGTCATTATCGTTTCGGCGGTCGCCGAACTGGAACGCAACCTGATCATCGAGAGAGTTCGCGCCGGGCTCAGACGCGCCAAGCTCGAAGGTCGACAGCTTGGTCGCAGACCGATCCAGATCGACAGAGCAGCCTTGCTGCGCGACCGCGCCCGCGGTTTTAGCCTGGCTCAACTCGCCAAGAGATATGGGATCTCGCGAACCAGTGCCGCAAGGGTTTTGAAAAGCTCCCAAAGCGCAGCACCCCAAGGTCCGGCTGCGCTCTCGGCTACTGGCGCTGCAGAGGCCACAAACGGTCTGGTGCATTCAAACGCCCTGAAATCGACCACACGACTGGACGAAAAGTGGCGCGGATCCGCTGCTGCCGATCTTCTCTCCTCCTGAATCCCCCGCGAGTATGACCGAACGGGTACGAGGGTTCGAGGAGAGCACAAATGCACCTGATCGTCGAAATTTTCTGGAAGCTGATTACGTGGGCGTTCGCCCTGCTGTTCACGATCTCGCTGCCATTCAGCCTGCTCGTGCTCGCGATCTGGCATCCGCACCTGTTGCCCCAAGCAGAGGACGGTTTCTACTTCTTCAAGCTCTACGCCACTCTGTTCGGCGGCTGCGCGGCGTGGTTCTGGTGGATCGTCATTCGAATCGGCATCTACGCTGCAACCACGGAGAGGGTCATGATCGGCGCGTGGTCGAGCTTCTTCGTCTTCTTCGGCACATACGCCCTGGAATATTGGATGCTGGCGCACGGAGTGTATTCGTTGCGATGAGGAGGCTGCATGCAGATAAACAATAATCGCGGTGAGAAGATCGGGCGACTGGACATCAGTTTCTCGAAAGACAGCACGGTGACTGTCCATGAACTCAACAATGTGACCATCGTCACTGTGCGCGACCGCTCCACGGGACAAGTGAGTACCGAAACTCTGATCGGCGAAAGCCCCTTCGGCAAATGACACCACAGCGCTACGCCGAGTACCTGCGGGACTGTGCCGCGCCGGACGAAGTCGAACTCGATGCCCGGCAAGAGGAGCTTCTGCGACTGATCGAGTTCGTCGTGGAGATGAGGAGGATGTGGAATGACGCATCGGAGGCGTAACCACAAGTTTAGAGACATCTGTCAGCTTGCCGCGTTCCGGGTCGGCATCGTTTGGCGCACGGTCGAGGCCCTGGTGCCCGACTTTTCTCCGCAGAAAAAGAAACGGCTCTGCAACCGTATTCTGACGTTGCTCGACGGCAAGGATCGCACCGTGAAGATCACGCAGGCACAGGCGCAGGACTTGATCCTCCCACATATGCAGTGCATCTCGAAGGAGTGTCCTGCATGCTTCTTTTGGGAACCGATTGCGCGCAGTCTAAATCTGTTCTTCAGCGAGGCGGAGTGATGGAGATAGGACTCTTCGACGCGGTGGAAGTTGTCCGCATAAGTGACGAGGATCAACTCGCAGAGTTGGAGTTCGCCGAAGCGCAAGAAAAGTTCTGTTCAGCCGCATGTCGTTGGCACGATACCAAGGAGCCGAAGGCAATGGAGGCCATGGTGGAGTACGAGGTAAAGTTGCTGAATGCTTTCATGACAGGCTCAGACAAGCCCATCATGCTCCGGGCGTGGGCCGCGTATCGCAGGCGACTCTTGCTTCACCATCGAAAGGAAAGCTAAGGCTTAGAGTGATGTCGATGACCTACGACGTCGCCATTGCACGAAGAGATTTGAAGCCAGCGTCATCCGGAGTCCGGTTGGTTGAGGTTGGCGAGAGCGCGGGGCCTACGATTTCGCTGGCCGCCGCCGTGCTGCGAAGCGAGTTGGAAGCTTGCTCCGAGTCGAAATACTTCTTGCGTTTCACTGGCCCTCCTTGCGCCGCGCAGGGCTACCCGCGCCCCGTGGTCGCCGGATGTTGAATTCGACTGCCACGCTGTACACCAGCCAGCGTGAGCAACCGAGGAGGCCCGCGATTTGCTGGTACGAGAGGGTCGGATTGGCTACTATGACATCCCTGATAGCAGCGTGCGCCCTCGCTGTGCTCATCTTCTTCACTAGCCGAAAACCGACCACTTCAGCGGTTGCGTTCTTGATCTCCCGGTAGCGACTCATAGCCTCTTAAGATGGATCGCATATTTTCTCTACAACTTCACTGGCGATCCCCCCACTGAAAAAAGCTCAGGAAAACTGGTGAATTCGTTACCCACCTTTTCGTTGGATAGGAAGAAACGGACTTTCGAAAACCTTCTTTAGGTGCCGTCTCGGTAGGACCGGGACTGTCGCAGTCGATTTGTCGGCTGAGCAGTATTAGACAGCAGGTGGGTCTCGCAAGAGATCAGAGCGTGGGGACTGGTATCAACTAAGACTTGTGTCCGCCAGTCCCCAGATCGCTTCCACCTCGCGGTTCACCTACCGCTGAAATCGAGGACGCAAGCGAAGGACACAAGTAATGCAGGAACTTCTCACCGCAGCACAGGCCAGCGCCCTGAAGAAGAGCCGACCCGCCAAACGCACCCAAGAACGCTACAAGTACGTCAACGCAGCCGTGGCGCAAGCCAGCATTCTCGGACTGGACAAGCTAGTCTTCATAACCATGTGCGAGTTCGCCGACGACACCGGACTGCTCTGGCACGGCGAGCGCTCCATAGCCGTCGCAACAGGGTTGGCTCCATCCACCGTCCACGACATCATCCAACGGCTCCTCGCACGCGGCGTCGTCACGCTGCTCCACAGAGGCTCATCCAAGTGGGACGCCAACGTCTACCGGGTGGTGGAGATGGATGTTGAGAACGCGCCGACGATCTACACCCTCGCAAAAGAGTACCGCCTCAAGAAGCAGGGCGAACTGCCGCTCGCCACGCGAGCAGTGGATGAATCAACCGCTCGGCTGGCGAGCGATACCCCGCCTTCACCGCTCGCCACGCGAGCAAAAGATATTGAATTTGATCTTGACTCTTCCCAATCTTTTTCAAAGATAGGAAATTCTTCAAACCCCTCCCCTTCTGTAAAAGGGTTAAAAGATCAAAGTCAAAGTCAAAACCTCAAGAGCGCAGGAGTTAAGGGTTCTATGGTTGATGGTTCGAAACCAGAAACCAAACCAACCCCAAAACCATCAATCGGGCTGGCAGCATACCTAGAGGACGAGCCAGATGAGACCGCTGGCAGAAAACCAAGCCCCGTCACCTCTTCCGCATCGGAGGACGCCACGTGCGGCATCTGCCTGCAAACTCCACACCATGATCGCTGCCCGGTCGCGCTGGGGGTGCTGTGATGCCTGCCGATCCGAATGTGGTTCCCTGCCTGTTCTGCACGAAGAACTCCCGCCGCAACCCTGACAGCGACTTCTGCCAGCACTGTTGGGATGAGTGGAAGCGCACCGGGGCCAAGCCCAAAGCGATAATTCACGGTGACGGCACGCCTATACAGCCCGCGCCCGTCGTCACGACTCCGACCCAGCAAGCAGCAAGCAAGGCTCCCGCCCCTGCGAAGAGGGCTGCTCTGCTGGAAGAAGATGAGCCGCTGACGGCGGAAGACTTGTTCAAGCTCCAGCATCCGATGCTGACCATCAACGGGAAGCAGTACGTGCGCTGCACGGAATGCAAAGAGCGTCCGCTGAAGATCGCCCGCCTCTGCGAAGTGTGCTACGAGAAGCGCATGAAGGCTGCCGACATGAAGTCCCAGTACAACGTGGTCAAGCGCGGTATAGGCAAACCGAAGTTCGAGTGCCCCTACTGCTACAAGACGGTCAGCTTTGCCGACTTCGACCTAGATGGCCCGTGCTGCATGGCCATCACGTTCGACCTACGCGAGATTGAGGACAACGAAAGAAAATATCTTCATGCCACGGCTGGCGAGTGGGACTTGGAGGCGTTGTGACCCGCCGACCAATACGCGGAGGGCGCATCGGGTCGCTTTCTTCGTGGGCCGTGACGACCGCCGTCGAGTCGCCGCTGACAAAGACCAGTCGCTCCGGCTTGGTCGTCGGCTCGTTGCCTTGGTAGGTGCGCCCAAAGACAAGCTCGGACGCAAACTCGTTTGCTTCGTTGAAATTAGACATCAGGGTTCTCCTAGTTGTTGGTCCCCAACTGTTTACTTACTCTTCGGCGCAACCCATGAAAGCAACGAAGCCCGTAGTTGAAGCGGCTTCTCTGTGCAGCGCGGACAGAAGAACCGTTCGAAGTTGGATTCGTCGCCCACGATCAACAAGCACTCAAGAAATTCGTGCGGCGTGGTCTCACCCTTCAGCCATCGTTCGTTCCAGCCTCGCCAAGCAAGCATCGCAAAGCATCTCGCTAATGTCTGTCATCGCAACCTTCCGATCAGTGTCGTTCAGGTCCTCTGTGTCCTAAATACCGTTTGTGCGGCAAGATCCAATAAGCCGTTATTCCTCCATTACGCACTCGCACGGCTTGTACCCGACTGACACTGAGGAGCCGGCCGGCGATCAAGCTAATGCTTTCTGACTCGCCATTCCGGGCCACGTGGCTCGGTCGATACCGAAACTCCGACCGTGCATTCATCTGAGCCCTGCCTCGGCAATTGCCCGTGTTGGAAGACTTGTCATTAGCTCCCGTAGACGTGCGTCGATCCACTGGACGACTCGCCCCTGCACGTGAACGTCGCCGGCTAGCAGCATCCGTAGCAGCATGTACTCTTGGTTGTCGAGTCTCAGCGGACGCGAGTTGAACTCCAGGCTGTCGAGCTTCTTCTGCAAGCCCTGCGCAACACCGATCCGCTGGCGGTACGCCTTGCGCTCGCGGCGCAGTTGCCTCGCGTCCACGGCCAATGCATGTTTTGAGTTAATGTCTATTGCCATAACGTTTCATCCTTATTCGATGTCCGCCTTGGTGAATTCCTTGGGCACTCGGCGCGAAGCTCGACCAGGTATGGCCGATTTGCCAGCACCGCAGTGAGCAACATGTAGTTAGCGCGCAGCATCTCGTACTCTTCCTGCGTGCTGGTCTTGGGCTTTGCTCCGGCCATTACTTTTCTCCGTCAGCTTCATTTCCAGCAGGCCAGCGACCAGCAGCATGTCGCCGACGTGCTCGATGATTTCCTCGTTGTGCGTCCAGTTGATCTGTTCCTTGTGGAAGTGCGCGGGGAACGCCACGCCTTCGCCCTTCTCACCAATCAGGTAGTACGCGATCGGCATGTCATCCTTGGACGGCACGCCGTTCGCCTTGGGTACAAGCTCCAGGGCAACTGCCTTCCAGTCTGATGGCGGCTCAGGAACTATCGACATGCCATGCAGAAAGCCATCGTGGTCGTCATTGAGTTCGGCGGGCGTCGGCTGGTATACCGGCCGTCCGATGATCTTGCCCCGCCACTTCACGACTGCTATCACGTGGTGGACGCTCACGTCCGCGGCGACAATCTTGACGACGTCAAGGAGGATTTCTTTGATCATTTCGTTCCAGTTCACAGCGCCTCCAAATCTTCGTCGGTGGCGTAGTTCTCGCACTCGTGGCAGCCGTAGCAATACGTCACCTGCTCGCCGTCCTCATCAACGCCGGCGCGCTCGTAGCCGTGCAAGATCGGTTCGCCGCATTCGTCGCAGTGCAGGACGTCTTCAGGCTCGGTGGCGCCGCAGTATTCGCACGGAAGCATCGTGTAGTCGTACCCCTGGGCGAGAAGCGCCTGGATGCGGGACGCGACCGCAGCCCAATCGGTTCCGTCGTTCGTAATGATGATCCTGTCCTCGTTGCCGAAATACTGGTCGCGATAGAAGACGATCTTCTCGACCTTGGGACAAGGCTCGTTGCTTTGGTAGTACCGGCCCCAGATAAGCTGAGCCGCTAGATCGTTGCTGGTATTAAAAATGCTCATAGTGTCCCTCCGCAGGCGGCGTCCGCGTCCTGGCGGTATTGCTCGTCGGTGCGCCCGCCGACGTGCAGCGGGTACTCGCCCTTGGTCGCGGCGTGGTCGTCGAGTTGGTTGGCGCGGTCGGCGAACGGGATCGGGTACTCACCCGACTCCGCATGCAGGTCGCAGTTCTGGATGGCGATGCGTTCCAGCGTGACGTTCTCCAGTAGCATCGAGCCATCCCGGTTAATTGTTATGCGACCCCACTTGCCGTCGCCTTTGCCTGTGATTAGTCCAGTCATTTTCTTGCTCTCCTGAGCATCTAATACCGTCAGATTTCACCAACCCGGAAATTCCACGTCATCGAAGCTGGGAAGGATGCCGTCAATATTGGATTCCAGCGATTCAATCTCGTCCACACATTGCTCAACCATCGCGTAGGTTTCGGTGCTCTGGAGGTCCTCCGGCGTGTTGTCGCGACGCTCCTCCATCGCCCCATGCAACTCTGCGACGATCTCCGCAGCACCTTCTACCATCTCTTTCGCATCATCCAGCAAGGCTTGATTGCGGGGTGCAAACCGGCCCGCAAACCGATGCGGCTGACAGTGCCCGCGCTCTTTTCTTGCTCTACTCCCTCCTGAATACGAAGATAGGCTCGTACTTGAACTTGTCATGCTTGTGCTTTGCGCCCAGCATGGCACTCAGCGCCAGCCGCAACGTTTTCTCGAGCCGCCATGCCTTACTTTTTGCGAGGGCTACGAAGTCACGGGCAAGTTCCGGGTAACCCCTCACATCGGCGATGTTGACGGCGAGGATGCCATCCGGTTTAAGGCAGTACGCACAATTCTCCAACGTCGCGCCCATGAACTCCGTCAGCCATTTCTCCTGCGTGCGGAACTTCTTCCAGCTTTGGGTAGGCTCATCCGAATACTTCTCCTGTGCGAAGTACGGCGGGCTGGTGAAGCACAGATCAACGGAGTTCGGCTTCAGCTTGGGTCGCATCATCTCACTGCCAACCATGTGAAGTTTGATCCAGTCCTTGCCCCTTTCTGGCACGAGTCTGTAGATGTCGTCCCTCAACCGTTCAAGGCCCTCGAAAGTCTCGGTTGCCGGGTCGCAGCCAATGTACTTATGGACTTTTTTGCTTGCGGTTGCGCCCAAAAGTCTGCCGCCCCATCCGCAAGACATGTCCCACGTGACGCCGCCCTGCTCTGGCAGGAGCTTGTCGTAGATCGCCGCCGCTGCGGTTGGTCGGAAATTGCTGACGCCCTGCGTGCCCGAATAAGTGCGGAGCGCCTTCCTCACGCTCGCTGCGGTGAGGTTTGAGATTGGAAGAAACGCCGTAAAAATGTCCGGACTGATGCTGTCCTCGTAGCGTACCCGCTTGCCTCGTGAATGTAGTTTTCCTCTTTTTTCAAGAGCCTTCGTCATCAGAGTTTGGTGGGAGAAGAGTTCCAGCGGAGTGCGGCTATTACCGACCCGCACAGCCCACGCATGCGGAAAGTAGCTCCATGCAAGCCGAAGCCCGTGCATCGTCTGTCCCACGACACCGCGTCGGATCAAGCCGGAATGGTCGTACTTGAGCAGCGAGCGAAGCTCCTCATCCTTTTGAGCATCTTCGAGGACGTAGTGCGGAAAGCCTTTTGCCAGCCAAGCCCTCGCGGCGGCAAACGGCGCGAACCTCACAATTAGTGACATGTTGTTCTCCATCGGGGGTCAGGCTCTCCGTGCCTCCCAACGCCCTATCTCTGGGATTCCGAGGATTCAAAAGTGGTGAGATATTTTTGGTACATGTTCCTTTGGTAACCAAACGTCCGTGTGGCCTTGTAAATGGCCGCGTCCGCCTGATTCGATATATCGCTAGAAATAGGAAAGTAGAAGGCCCTGGATGGCGAAAGATTAGACGCCTGCAATAGAAGAAAGTGCGCAGACTACCAAGGAAGATGCGTTAGGCGTTTTCCAGGCGTTCTCCGAGCTGGAGCTGCACAGAATTCGCCTGTACCGAAATCCTTCGTCAACTCGCATCCGGACAGACGCGGAGAACAAATGACTTAGCAGTCGAAAAATTCCACATACGCGGTGTATCAGAATCTACAATATAAGGAACAGGCCGGCATCTCAGGATAAGGTAAGGTTTGCCGACCACTCGCCCAGTGACGACCACCCGGGAATTAGCGACGACTAAGGGCGCTTCTCGTTCCCTGATCCGGCAAGATCTCCCAGGATCGGACTTCTGACCCGGAATCAGTTCCGTATTACCCAAGGGCACACAACAGGCTGCGCGTACCATCGACGGGATCGACTACAGGGCATCTGGGAATTTTTTGTGCTGACATTAAGAAGGGCCCTTAAGAGCGAAGCAATGCCTTTAGTTGAGATTCGCGTATTCGGCTTTGGCCTGCTTCAGAATGGGGATGTCCGGGTCCGCATCTTTCCAGAGCGTAAGGAAATCCTGATAGACGGAATTCGCCTTGCTCTTATCAACCAATAGGGCGTAAGCCCTGCCGAGCTGCAGGTGCGCCAATGCGCCGATGGGATCGCAGATAACGATACCGCGGTGATCGAGAATTTTCTGGAATTCCGCAGCGGCCTCGGCGCCCTGACGTGTGGCCAAGTAGGCTAGGCCACGGACATAGGCTGGGTAGAGAGTACCC
>Ga0075030_100000522_pt1 | contig 33571 bp, 38 predicted proteins | sample LitLauG_LLR_2012_FD_71393 | JGI IMG/M metagenome (GOLD analysis project Ga0075030, IMG submission 71393) | Freshwater sediment microbial communities from Pennsylvania, USA - Little Laurel Run_MetaG_LLR_2012 | ecosystem: Environmental > Aquatic > Freshwater > Creek > Sediment | place: USA...
CAGAAGAGTTGGCTTACTCACGTTGGCTTAAGCTAGAGTCCTTCCAGCCACTCACGCGACGCTGGCCGTCGCTCCAGGAGGACCCCCCGTGGAGAGGTACCGGAAGACCCAGGAGGCCATTTCGAAGCTGACTCCCGAGCAGTACCGCGTCACGCAGCAGAACGCCACCGAGCGGCCCGGCACCGGCGAGTACCTCAACAACAAGGAGGCTGGCATATACGTCGACATAGTGTCAGGCGAGCCGCTGTTCGCATCGTCGGATAAATTCGACTCCGGATGCGGGTGGCCGAGTTTCGTAAAACCCATCGAACCCGCCAACGTCAACGAATTGCGGGACACCTCGCACGGCATGATACGCAACGAGGTCCGCTCTACTCATGGCGACAGCCATCTCGGGCACGTCTTCGAGGACGGTCCCGAGGATCGGGGCGGGTTGCGCTACTGCATCAATTCGGCGTCGTTGCGCTTCATACACCGCGATGACATGGAGGCCGAGGGCTACGGCCAATATCTCGATCAGGTGGAGGACGTCCAATGATGTCCTACGGCGTGGGCACTACACGAATTCGTGCTCGGCCGAGGTAGTGAGAGCTTCGAGGACGAGATTCACAACGGATCATAACCGGCGCACTCGTCCGGGAACACCCGGCTCGCACTCCAGCGCCGCCCGATCCCAGCCCCCGGTCTCGGCGGCCGCTTCATAGGTGCCCGAAAGGAACTTGAGCAGCAGCGCATCGGGATCACCGGCAGCGCGGACTGCGTCGTAAGGCAGAATGAACTCCCCCAGGTTTGTATCGAAGTAAGCGCCAGACGATACGGGTCTATCACGGAAGCCGGCTGGTTCGGGATACGCATAGGAGTAGAAGGCCGCGCGCGGGAACGCATCGTTACCCGGCCAGAAGCCGGCGCTGCTCACTTCATTCGAATAGGCCTCTTGCACCACCGCATCAGGCAGACCGGGTATCCCGCCCGGATGGAGCGGGGCCTTCCTCCCGGAGAAACGTGTGACCGCAAGGTCGAAACTGCCCCAGAACAAATGGACGGGGCTTGCTTTGCCGACAAAGCCGCTCCTGAAGATCTTGAAAATGCGATCAGCTTGCACCAGTGCTCGCCAGAACGCCTGGGCCGCGTCGGCATCGTAGGATCCGTGCACCTGATCCATTGAAAAGCGAATCGGATTCGCCACCTCGTTCGGCATCTCGTTTATTGCGACCGCGACGCCGATGCCGTTCAGCAGATCCATGGTTCGACGATAAAAGTGAGCGACCGTTTGCGGCTCCAGGGAAAGCGTGCGCACCTCGCCCCGGCTGATGCGGGCAACGAGCCGGTGACTCAGGAAATCGAACTCGAGATCCAGGATTTCGTTACCGATCGGGATCGGTGACGTGGTGAGGCCGCGGGCCGTCAGGTAGAGCGGAACCTGCCAGCCGTGATTGACCCACGGACTCAGCACCAGCCGCACCTTGCCGACGATTTGGGTCCAGAGCTGCAGAGTCGTGGCCGTATCGCGCCAAGCGGGATACGAAAGATCGGGCCAAATGCCGGCAGCGTTGTTCATCGAAATCCTCCGCTAGAGGCCGAGCGTAGATCTGTTTCACAGCGTGCACGTCGACCTCCTCCTTCGAGGAAACGTGTCCGTAAACGTACACAAGTTGCCCAGGCGTGACATGGCGGTGTCGAGCTGGCTGTCGCTTGGACCGATCGCAACCGGCGCGCTGGGCCTCTTGCTGCTCGGAGAGCAGGCGCCGCGCGTGCTGATCGGCGCGCAAATGGTGGGGATCGGCCGCGCGGCAAGTGGTTTGGGGGTGTTTGGTGCCGCCATCCTCTGGGGCTTCGGCCTGTGGTGGCTTATGCTGACCCTCCTCATCACCCTGCGCTACGTCCGCGAGGGCCTGCCATTCAACATGGGCTGGTGGGCATTTACGTTTCCCATCGATGTGTATTCAGTAGCCACACTGACACTGGGCCGGATGACTGGAGTATCTCTCTTCGAAGGCCTGGGCGCAGCGTTCGTCGTGATGCTGGCGGCATTCTGGCTGGTCGTCTTCGGCCGTACCCTGTATGGCGGCTATCATGGGCATCTGTTCGTCGCACCCTGTCTGGCCGACGGCACGTCGGCGATCGACGCCACTGCGCGTAAGAATGCGGCCCGGCCTATAGGGGGACGTACTTGGCGATCGGGATCAGCTCCCGTATGCGCGAGCGCAGTGCGATCGCCATTCCAGTAGCGGCTCCGACCGCGCCGACTCCGACGATTCCGGCTTTCACGTCTTCCCCTTCAGGGCGCCGGCATGCCCGCATCCGCCGCGGACAACCTGCCGATCGCGGACCAATCGAGATGCTCCCCACCCCGCGCGAGCAGGGTCAAGAAGCGGTCGCGCAGCAGGCTGGCCACCGGCATCGGCACGCGCAAATCTTCGGCGGCCGCCAGCGCCAGTCGAATGTCCTTGTGACCGAGGGGCGCGGCGAACCCGGCCGGCTCGAATTTCCCGCCGGCAATCAGCCCGCCATAAGTCTTGTAGACGGGCGCATCGAACAGGCTCGAGGTCAGCACCTCCAGGTACCGGTGCGGGTCGACCCCGCCCTTTTGGACGAGCGTCATCGCCTCGCCCAGCGATTCGATCACCGAAGCGATCAGAAAATTGCCGCTGAGTTTCACCAGATTGGCGGCCTGCGGCGTGTCGGACACGACGAAAATCCTCTGCCCGATCGCTTCGAGCAGAGGAGACGCGGCTTCGATCGCGCCCGGCTCGCCGGCCGCAACGACGAAGAGCCGGCGCGCGGCCGCCGCTTCCGGGCGGCCGAACACCGGCGCGGCGACGAAGCGCTGGCCTGCCTTCGCATGCGCTTCGGACAGCCGCCTCGACAGGGCGACGCTGATCGTGCTGCACGAAACATGAAGCGCGCGGGGCGACAGCCGATCGATGATGCCGCCGTCGCCATACGCAACGCGCTCGACCGCTTCGTCATCTGCCAGCATCGTGACGATGGCATCGCCCCCGCAGGTATCGGAAATGCTGGCCGCAAGCCGGGCGCCCTCCGCCACCAGCGGCTCAGCCTTCGTTCGCGTGCGGTTGTACACGGTCAGACGATGGCCTGCCTTCAACAGGTTGGCCGCCATGCCAACGCCCATATGTCCCAGTCCGATGAATCCGACGTTCATGATCGTTCCCTCCGAACTGTCAGCGAGGATGACTCGACAGTAACTATTTTATGGAGCCACACGCAAGACCGTGTGCGTCATTGCGGGGCGCGCGGCCGGGCCCCGCGATTTGAGCCGCCGCGACCGACTGTGGGCCGGCCGCGGCGGCACAAATCGACTTGCGCGGCTCAGTCGTTGCTCAGCGCAAGGCTGTTGTAGACCTTGCGCACGCTGGGAACGCCGCTTGCGATCGCCTCGGCCTCGGCACTTTCGGCGCGGGTGTCCACGACTCCGTACAGATAGACGTGATGTTGGAAGCTCTGCACATCGATGTTGTGGAATCTGAGTTCCGGCTTTTCGTCGATTTGCTGTCGAACTTCGGCGCGAAGCTCTGCGTCCGAACGACCGGTTCCCTTAATGACGACGCTCTGGTCGCCGGACGGATCGCCCGTTGTCTGGGCGAGACCATAGGTCGAAAACGCCACCAGGGCGGCAGCGAGTAGTACATGGGTCATGTTGGGTCTCATCGCTTTCTCCTAATTAGAAGGTTGGTAAAACGGGTCACACTTCCGCAAATCGCATCACCTGTCGCTTGTCAAATTGGACCCTTCGGTCACGTGACATAGATTGGCCGTTGCCTGTTGCCATTGGATTGCGAACGGTGTGCGCGCGATTTCGGATGTAAAGGTCGTGGGCCAGGCAGCAGCACTTTGGCCGGGTCTCGCAAGGTCCGCTGCGATCGTGCCGGCGCCGCGCAACGCCCCGGCCTTCTCGATGGCCCGCGGCATCGGCCTTGCCGCGCTGTTCCGGGTCGCCAGCCTTACCGCGCGGCTGCGCGCGGCGCCCCATGGTGTGACCTATCGCTATTTGTCATGCACCCGGGCGGCGCCGACCTGGCCTTTTGTGACCTCGCAAGAAGCTGGAGGTCGTCATTGATCGTGCTTACAGCACCTACGGTTTGAGCTGCGCAATGAAGGTTCGGCCTGCTGGCCCGGGCGGCGCGTCCTTGCGAAAGACCGCCTTCATCGGAAAGCCCAAACCACGTGGAACGCCTTCGATGCGGATCTTGACAAGCGCGCCGCTGTCGAGGTCCGCCTTCACCATGTGCAACGGCATGTGACCCCACCCGAGCCCGGCCTTGAGAAATGCATGCTTGGCTCCCAGATCCGCCAGGCGCCAGGTCAATGGCGACAGAACGCCAAAGTCCCGGCCTTCCGTCAGTACCGTCCGGTCGGTCAGAACCAGCTGAACCTCTTTGGCGATGGCCGACGCCGAGACCACGCCTCGCGTGGATGCCAGGCGATGCGAAGAACTGACCACCGTCGCGAATGGAACCTCACGCAGCGGCTCGGATCGGAGTTCGTCTGGGACGATCGGCAGCGAACCTATGACGCCAATGCTGCAGCGGCGATCAAGAACCGGCTGGATGACCCCACCGAGGGCCTCCACGTAGAGCCGCAACGGCGTATGCGGATAGGTCTTGCGCGAGTGTGCCGCCGCCCTGGTCAAGGCATCCATCGGGTACATCACATCGATGACCACCGCGAGCTCGGGTTCGAGGCCCTCCCGCATCGCGCGGGCCCTGGCCTTGAAGCCGTCGACGTTGTCCGCCACCGAGCGGGCGTCAGCGAGCAAGCTGCGGCCTTCGTCGGTGAGTTGCGGATAGCGCGTGGAGCGGTCGAATAGCTTGACGCCCAGCTGTGCTTCCAGATTGGCAAGGGCCTGACTCACCACGGACTGCGCGCGCCGCAGCTTGCGGCCGGCGGCCGAAAAACTGCCTTCGTCTGCCGCGGCAATGAAGGTTCGCAGCTGGTCCAGCGTGATTCCTTCCAGCATATGCATCGCCTCTGACGATAGATCATCTCAAAGTATATAGGCCACTCAGATACAGCGCGAGTCCCTGATGTTCGTGCATCGACTTTGCCGGAGGCACCCATGGAGACGCCAATCACCGTAGCCGACGAGGGCATCGGCGGTGGCCCCGAGGCGCATGGTTTGGGGACGTGGAACCGGTTGGAGGCGGAGCTTCGGAGCCGAGGATCCATGTGGGCGCTGGCTGGCGTGCGTACTTCACGCAGCGCGGTGTGCACCTGATCGTGCTGCTTGCCCTGCTCCGCCGGCTGTTGTGCGCCGAATGCATTGCGCACCCTGTTAATTTCGGCGAACGTCATGCCCGGCCCTTTGGGGCTGCGAGCCGCACCAGGCGGCGGCCGATCGACGCGACCGCGACCCTGAGCGCAGCCGGCGAGCGGACCCGGAAATCGAAAGGCAGTCCGGCCAGTTGTAGCGCGAACCAGTCAAGGTCGTCGGCCTGGCTGCGCAACAGCACGCCCTCGCCAGTCCATTCGAGAACGCCGAATCCGGAAACCATTTCCCGCTGCGCAGTAGCCAGATCCGTCGCGAGGACGACCTCGATCCGGTGCGCGCGGGGCAACGTGGCGATCGACTCTTTCAAGTAAGCGAGCGCATCGAAGCTCGCCGGTCGATCGAAGCGCGCCTCCAGGGCGGCCGCGGCGCCCACCCGATCGAGCCGGAACGAGCGCAATCCCTTTCGAAGATGGCACATCCCGACGGCGTACCACCGGCCCGCGCGGCAGACCAGGCCATACGGGTCGAAATCGCGCTGCGTATTCTCGCCCTGCGGCGTCCGGTACTGCAGATGGATCCTCCTGCGCTCCTGGGCCGCTGTCGTCATGAGTCCGAGCACATTCTCGTCGATGGGTGCGATGGGTCGGGTAAGTTCCAGGGCGACCGACTGGTCGACGGCGTTCAGCCTTGCCCTTAGCCGATCGGGCATGACCCTCGCCAGCTTGGCCTTGGTGCTGGCGACCGCGGGCATCGCCCGGCCGAGGCCGAGGCTGCGCGCGGCGAGCAGACCCATGGCCAATGCCACCGCTTCGTCGTCCGTGAACATCAGCGGCGGAAGCTTGAAGCCCGGAATCACCTGGTAGCCGCCGAACCGCCCGTGCGACGACATGATGGGAATTCCGAGCTCCTCGAGCGTGGCGATGTAGCGGCGCAGTGTCCGCCGGTCGACCTCCAGCTCCTGTGCGAGTTCCGCCCCGCTGGCAGAGCCGCGCGCCTGAAGCAGCTCAAGCAGTGCGAGAACGCGGACGGTCGGCCGGGACATTCTTGAAGTTTCCGCTTCTTATAGGACAGGAATTGTCCTATATGGAGACTACTCTGCCTGCGAAGTCCCCGCCACATCGGAAATGGAGAAGGAAGATGTATCAGCCCTGCAACCGGATCTCGGAGAACGTGCTGTTTACCTTGCTGCTGACCACGCTCGTCGGTTGGCTGACGGTGCCAACGGCCTCGGATCTTTTGTCGGCTTCGGCGGCCGAGGCGCGCCATGCCGCGCTCGGGGGAATCCACCGTTCATGACCGAGTCGACGACTTCATCTCGTGATGCGAACAGGGCCATGCTTCGCGCCCCGCCAGGAGTCTGCGCGCGAAACTGCCCGTTTCGAGTCTTGTGTGATGCCGCGAGCGGACCACGGGCGACGACGCCGCGGGCCGTGGATCCGCCCTCGGCCTCGGCGGCAACGGCGTTTGCAGCAGTTCTGGGGCGGCGCTTTCATGATCATCCGGATCGCGGCGCCGGTGGATCCGCGGTGTAGCTCGTGGCGAGCCTCTCCAGAATGTCGGTTTCGAGGGGGGCGCGTTGAGCGTCAGGCAGTCTGCGCTCCAAGCCGCTCGACATTCGGTCCGCCGATCCGTCGTCCTGTCCACAGATTTTCCACAGGCAGTGGAATCGTCGCGCCGCAAAATGGCCGGCAGTGCAGGTGCGTGCATGCGTGCGCGCCGCTACGCGCACCGCGCACTGTTTCAACGCGTCCGCCGCACTTTACCGGCGCTGCGCCAAATGCAACTTGATGCAGGCTGCAGCGATGGATTTGGCCCAGGCCTGCGTTGCTTCTAACAGCGTCTTGAGGTCGGTCGGAGCCACGACTCGGCGCCCGCGGCAATACAGCAGCAGTCGTGGCAAAGGAATGGCCCTGGTATCCGGATCCGCCTCGGCAGAGTTATCGTAGAGGTGAAGCTCGGCCAAGTGCGGTAACAACCGTATCAGATTGAGGCGGCCGTTCTGGAATCGCTGCCGTATCTTCTCCTCAGGAATATCGTGGCCGCCTTTCGCCACACGGCGCCGCACACGATCGATGTGCAACTCGACGTCCGTGAGTCCCACGAACCAGACATGCACCGCCAGTCCTGCCTGGGCCGCGTGCTCGAGCAGCGCGGTCATGGTCTTGCCGCCCAGCGTCGTTTCAAAGGCGAAATCGGCGCGCTCGTCGATCGCCCGGCGCAGCAGCCGGCACCCCTCGTTCCAGGCTGCCCCGTTGACTTGCGCTTGGGTCAGTGGCGGTTTGCATGTCACGTTGGCGGCGGCAATGCGCTGGGCCGCTTCATCCGGATTGAAGTATTCGGCTCCGGATTGGCGCAGGGCCGCGCCACCGATACTGCTCTTGCCGGCGCCATTGCAACCGGCCAGCACGTAGATGCTGCCCGAACGTGCCGCGCGTCGCGCCTCAGCCACGCTTGCGGCGCGCGCTCTTGCTCCGTGCGCCGCCGGTTGCCGCCGGCGCCGCACTCTTGATCGCGGCGCGACCGAGTTGAGCCGGCGTCAATCTGAACGCCTTCTGCATGGCCGCAGCGGCACCCGGCGCCTGCATGCGCTCGAACAGAGCATCGAATTCGTCCGAGAGGGAGTTCAGGGTGAGCTCTTTCGCCCCGACCAGCGAGCGGTATTCCTCGATCGAAATCAGCACCGCGCACGGCTCGTCATGCTTGGTAATGGCAAGTCGCCCCTCTCTGGCGACGCGATCGAGGATCCGCCCAAAGCCATTCTTGGCCGCGCTGGCCGAGATTTTCGGAGCATCGGCGAGCTTGCCTCGACGCGAACGAGCATGGCGAATCACAGCAGACATGGACGTCACCCTTTGAACCGACGCTCGATGATAACCTGTTTTGGACAAAATGGCCAAATTGGCCCGGACCGGCGCTCGATCGGTTCCGGAGGCCGCTGCACTGCTCGAAGGGTGGGGGCCCAGGGCGCGAGTTGCAGCGCCCACAGCGATGCACAATCGCCCGGTCCGCCCGTTGTTCCCCTTGTCCACAGGTCAAGGTCGTAAGCGCCGCGTTGAAATCGCGTCGAGTAGGACCGGTATGCGCTTGAGTGCGACCACCCACAGTACCGAGAAACCCTCAATACCACCCCGCTCATCGTGGCCGCGCGCTTCCCTCATACATGAACGTCATCGGCCTTGGGCCGCGCATGTAGCCCGTCTCGAGTCGATCGATCTGGAAGCCGGCGCCCTCGATCAGCGCCTGGATCGCGCGATTCAGATGGCAGCCCCCGCTGAAGCGCTTCCAGACCGGAGTCAGTTGATCCTGCCACCAGGCCACCCGCAAATCGGGCGCACGTCCGTGCTCGACGAACAGCAGTCGACCGCCGGGTCTCAGGACTCGGCGCATCTCCAGCAGCGCGCGCTGGGCGTCCGGAATGCTGCATAGGGTCCACGTCGTCACAACCATGTTCACGTCTGCATCCTCCAGTGGAATCGCCTCGGCCGAACCCTCCACGAACTCGACGCGCCCAGATATGGCGAATCTGGCCCGACGCGCCATCGCGAGCAAACTTGGAGAGGGATCGAGGCCGATCAGACGTTCCACGTTCGACGAGTAGAAGGGAAAGTTCAGGCCGGATCCGACCCCGACTTCGAGCACGCGACCTTCCGCCGCCGCCACGACGCGGCATCGATAGGCGTCCAGCTTCCTTTGCCTCATCGACAAAGCGGTCAGGTGGGGAACGATCCGATCCTGATAGAAGCTCATGTCAACGATCCACCGGTGCGATTCCGCTTCAGTGCCCTGCGCCCTACTTGACGGACGTCACGACTGGCGACTGAACGACGCCTGGTCCGTGCATTTAGCGGAGCCCGCCAGATCCGCGGGCAAACGCCTGGGCCAACTCCACCGCCACCGCCGAGGAGTCGATCACGGCCAAGCGCTCGGAGACCGTGTCGCTGGCGAGCGCCTCGGTCGAAGTCCAGTAGGGCGTACCTTTCAGACCAGGGATTGGCGGCAGCGCGGGGCTCGCACCGGTCGCGATCAGGCAGCGATCAAACGCCGCCTCGCGCTCCCCGCCACCGTTCAAACGGACGCGAAGCCCATGCTCGTGCTCGTATCGCCGAGGCCCTGCTTAACCCCTTGCCCAGCCAGCCGAGCGCTTTGTGCAAGTTGCGCTCCTGCGGCGCGGTGGCGTTGTCTCCAGCATCGCGCGGCAGCCAGTTGCTCCGGCCACTGACAGGACCGTTCTCGGGTCCAGCGTCGGCTCGACGCTCACCAGCGCCAAGGTATCAGGGCAGGAACAGCGAGCACCGCGAGAAGCGCCCTGGTTCCTCAGGTCGCGCCCTTGTCCATGCAGTCCCGAACAGTTGCTTCGCTAAAATACCCAACGTAACATTAACTTGTGATGCGTAACACGTCAATATACATGGATGATGCATGATCACCGCCGCGCAGCTCCGGGCTGCTCGAGCGCTCGTTGGGATGGACCAGCGTGCCTTGGCCGCTGCCTCCGGGCTATCGCTGCCGACGATTCAAAGAATGGAGGCTAGCGAGGGGGTGATTCGCGGAAATGTGGATTCGTTGATGAAGCTGATCGCCGCCCTTGAAACGGCGGGTGTCCAGCTCATCAATGAAGGCGCCGTCAGCGAGAAGGGCGGGCGAGGCATTCGGCTGACGCGCTGAGGATTTGGTCCGTGTTACCCGCACCCCGTTCGACTTGATGCCAAGCGAGGCAATGCTTCATGGCGGTCGACGTACTGTTGTGGTGCATCGTGGCACTGCTGGCGACAGTTCCAGCAGCGGTTGCTGGCGCGCATCGCACGATGACGACGAATCTGGTCTACGCGATCGCGCTCATCGTCTCGTCGGTCGCGTTAGGAACAGTCGTTTGGGCCCTGGTGACGGACTCTGGCTTGGCGCAGACCGTGCGCCTCCCGATCGGATTGCCCTGGCTGGGCGCGCATTTCCGGCTTGATCCGCTAGCGGCGGCGTTTCTCGCGGTCGTCAACCTGGGCAGCGCGACTGCGAGTCTTTACGGCTTAGGCTATGGACGACACGAGCCGGAGCCCGGCCGCGTGCTGCCGTTTTTCCCCGCCTTCCTCGCCGGCATGAATCTGGTCGTGCTTGCCGACGATGCGTTCACGTTCCTGGTGACCTGGGAGTTCATGTCGCTCACGTCGTGGGCGCTGGTCATGGCTCACCATCGTGAGCCCGGTAACGCCCGAGCCGGTTACATCTATCTCCTGATGGCGAGCCTGGGCACGCTTGCGCTGCTCCTGTGCTTCGGCCTGCTGGCCGGTACCGCCGGCGGCTACGCGTTTGACGCGATCCGCAATACCGAGCGCTCTGCGACCATTGGCTCCGCGGTGCTCGCCCTGAGCCTGCTCGGTGCGGGCTCCAAGGCGGGTCTGGTACCGCTCCACGTCTGGCTGCCGCTGGCGCATCCGGCCGCTCCCAGCCACGTGTCCGCGCTGATGAGCGGCGTCATGACCAAGGTCGCGGTGTACGGCTTCATTCGCCTTGTCTTCGACCTGATGGGTCCGCCCGCCTGGTGGTGGGGCGGCGTCGTGCTGCTGTTCGGCGGCGCCAGCGCGGTGCTGGGCGTGCTGCATGCGCTGATGGAGCACGATCTGAAGCGCCTGCTCGCCTATCACACTGTCGAGAACATTGGCATCATTTTCATCGGCCTGGGTCTTGGCCTGGCATTCGCTGCCAACAACATGCTGGCGCCGGCCGCGCTGGCGACGACGGCGGCGCTTTTCCACGTCTTCAATCATTCGGTGTTCAAGAGCCTGCTCTTCTTCGGCTCCGGCGCCGTCCTTACGGCGACCGGCGAACGCGACATGGAGCGGCTGGGCGGGCTGATCCATCGCATGCCGTACACCGCCTTGGCATTCCTGATCGGCTCGGTGGCGATCTCGGCCCTGCCACCGTTCAACGGTTTTGTCTCGGAATGGCTCACCTTCCAGGCGATCCTGCTCAGCCCCCAGCTGCCGCAGTGGGTGCTGAAGTTTCTGGTACCGGCCATCGGCGGCTTGCTCGCGCTGTCGGCGGCGCTGGCGGCCGCGTGCTTCGTAAAGGCGTTCGGGATCACGTTTCTCGGCCGGGCGCGAACGGGCGTCGCTCACGATGCTCGCGAAACCGACGCGTATTCGTTGACGGCGATGTTCGTTCTGGTCGCTCTGTGCCTGGCCGCCGGCGTTCTGCCGGCCTATTTCATCGACGCCCTCGCTCCCGCGGTCCATCGTCTCGTGGGTGCGCAGATGCCGCGCCAAGCCGCTCTCGAGTGGCTCACGATCGTGCCGATCGCCGAGAGCCGTAGTTCGTATAACGGACTGCTGTTGTTCGTCCTGATCGCGGTCGCCGCCGGCCTTGCGGCGTACGTCATCCGTCGATGGGCGTCCCACTCGGTGCGGCGCTCGGCACCCTGGGATTGCGGGTTTCCGGACGCGACTCCCGTGACCCAATACACCGCAGGCAGCTTTGCTCAACCGATTCGACGGGTGTTCGGGACCACGGTGTTTCGTGCCAGAGAGGAGATCGACATGCCGCGGCCCGGGGATCCGAGACCGGCGCGCCTGCATGTTCGGCTGCGGGACCGCCTGTGGGACGGCCTGTACGCGCCGATCGCCGGCTTCGTCGGCGTCACCGCCGACGTGGTGAACCGGGTGCAGTTCCTGACGATCCGCGGGTACCTGACGCTGGTGTTCGGCACCTTGGTGGCACTCCTGGTGATCCTGACCGTATGGCAGTGATGCTCGACTTACTGGTTCAGCTCGGCCAGTTGCTGCTGGTCCTGCTGCTGGCGCCGCTCCTCACGGGCTACCTGCGCAAGGTCAAAGCGCACCTGCTGCGACGGCAAGGTCCCGATCTGCTCCAACCGTACCGCGATCTGCACAAACTGCTGCGCAAGGAGGTGGTGCTGGCACAGAACGCGTCGTGGGTGTTTCGAATTGCGCCGTACCTGATCTTCGGCACGACCTGGGTCGCGGCGGCTCTGGTGCCGACTTTCGCCAGCGGCCTCGCCTTCAGCCCGGCGGCGGACCTAATCGCCATCGTCGCACTCCTGGGCAGCGCGCGCTTCATGCTGGCGCTGTCGGGGCTCGATATCGGCACGAGCTTCGGCGGGATCGGCTCCAGCCGCGAAATGATGATCGCCTCGCTGGCCGAGCCGGCACTGCTGATGATCGCATTCACGGTCTCGCTTCTCGCCGGCTCCACCCAGCTATCGTCCGTGGCGACGTACATGCACGGCCCTGACGTTGGACTGCGCGTGTCGCTGGCCATGGCGCTGGTCGCCCTGGTGATGGTCGCGATCGCCGAGAACGCGCGTATTCCGGTCGACAATCCAGCGACGCACCTGGAGCTCACCATGGTGCACGAAGCGATGATCCTCGAGTACTCCGGGCGCCACCTGGCGGTAATCGAAGCGTCCGCCTCGCTCAAGCTGCTGCTCTATCTCTCGATCATCGCCTGTGTCTTCGCTCCGTGGGGCATGGCGGTCGCCGGCCAGGGACTGGCCGCTTACGCGGTCAGCCTGCCGTTGTACGTGGTCAAGCTGGCGGTCGGCGGGTTCCTGCTTGCGGTGTTCGAGACGGTCGTCGCCAAGATGCGGGTTTTTCGGGTCTCCGAGTTCCTCGGCGCGGCCCTCATGCTGGCCCTTCTTGCCGCGTTGTTGCTGTTCGTTTCCCGAGGCGTCTGATGGATCGCCTCGCGCTGGATATCGCCCATCTGTTCGCCGGCGGTCTGGTGCTGGTCAGCTTCATGCTCCTGTACCAGGATCGGATGTTCAGCCTGCTCAACGTGTTCGCCTTGCACGCCTTCGTGGTCTCGGTGTCGGTGGCGTGGCAGGCGCATATACAGAACGCGCCCCACCTGTACATCACCGCGGCAATTGCACTGATCGTCAAGGCGATCGTGATCCCCGTGGTGCTGCACCGGATCATCGTCCGCCTGGGCATTCATCGAAACATCGAGACCGTGGTCGGCATCGGGCAGACGATGCTGGCCGGAATCGGCCTGGTGGCGCTGTCGATCATGGTGATGCTGCCGATCACCGCCGCCGAGGGCACGCTGGTGCGCGAGGACCTCGCCTTCGCGCTGTCGGTCATTCTGCTCGGCTTGTTGATGATGGTGTCCCGGCGCAATGCGGTGGGCCAGGTGATCGGCTTCATGTCGATCGAGAACGGCCTCATCCTGGCGGCTACGGGCGCCAAGGGCATGCCGCTGGTCGTGGAGATCAGCGTGGCCTTTTCGATTCTGATCGCGCTGATCGTCATCGGCATCTTCCTGTTCCGGATTCGTGAGCGTTTCGACTCCGTGGACATTCACGCGCTCGACCGATTCCGTGGAGAACGGGCGTGACAGACCCCGGCTCGCTGGTGGTAAGGGCGATCCTGATCATCCCGGCGGTGAGCGCAGTCCTCCTCGCATTCCTGCCCGACGATCGGACGACCGCAAGGCTCAACGTCCTGGGCACCTTTCTCACGCTGCTGTGCGGGGTCGCGCTGTTCCGGGTACGCCCCGAGCCCGGGCTGTTTCTGATTGTCGACGACGTGAACGTCGTTTTCATCGTGCTGAACACCTTCGTGGGCTTCACGACCAGCGTGTTCAGCGGCAGCTACATCGCGCATGAGCTCGAGACCGGCCGCCTGACGCACGTCTACCTGCGCTTCTATCACGCGATGTACCAGACGCTGATGTTCGCGATGAACCTGGCATTGCTCGCGAACAACGTGGGCCTGATGTGGGTGGCGGTCGAACTGTCAACGCTGACCACCGTGCTGATGGTCGGCATCTATCGCACGCACGAGGCACTCGAGGCGGCCTGGAAGTACTTTATTCTGGGTAGCGTCGGCATTGCGCTGGCGCTGTTCGGCACCATCCTCGTCTATCTCGCGGCAAGCTCGGTGCTTGGAGAGGGACTTGAGGCGATGGCCTGGAGCGTGCTGGTGCAGCGGGCCTCGGCCTTCGATCCGGCACTCCTGAATCTGGCTTTCGTGTTCCTGCTGCTCGGCTACGGCACGAAGGTCGGCCTGGCACCCCTGCACGCCTGGCTTCCTGACGCCCACGCCGAGGGTCCCACCCCCATCTCGGCGGTGCTTTCGGGATTGCTGTTGAACGTGGCGCTCTTCGCAGTCCTGCGCTTCAAGACCGTGATGGCCGCCAATCCGGGCGCGCTCGCACCCGGACCGCTGATGGTCACACTGGGGTTGGTCTCGGTCGTGTTCGCCGCCTTCATGCTGTACCGCCGCGACGACATCAAGCGGATGTTCGCCTACTCGTCCATCGAGCACATGGGCATCATCAGCTTCGCGTTCGGCATGGGGGGCCCGCTGGCGAACTTCGCGGGATTGCTGCACATGACGATGCACAGCCTGACCAAGTCCGCCATATTCTTTTCCGTCGGCCATATCGCTCAGGTCAAGGGTACGCAGAAGATGGCCGACATCGGGGGCCTCACCGTATCGCACCCCATCCTCGGATGGGGCCTGATTCTGGGCGTGATCACGATCGTGGGCCTGCCGCCAACCGGCATCTTCACGAGCGAATTCCTGATCCTCACGTCGACCTTCGCGCGCACGCCGGTGCTGGCCGTCGTTCTCGGATTGGGGCTCCTCGTCGCGCTGGGCGCTCTGCTGTATCGCCTGAATGGCCTGGCATTCGGCGATCCTCGTGGAAGCGATTCGCCCGGCCACGCGTCGTACGTCCCGATGTTCACGCATCTCGCGCTGGTCGTAGCCGCTGGCGTCTTTTTACCGCCGCTGCTGGTTTCGTGGTTTCAACATGTCGCGGAGCTGCTCGGGTAAATGAGCGCAGCCACACAAACAGCGACCAGGCTTGAGGAATTCATTCGAGCGGGTCGACTCGTCGAGCACCACAGTCCCTGGCCGCGCGCAGTCGTGAATGGCGAGACCTGGCAGCTGGCAGCCGGTCTGCTGTCGTCCGGGCGGTGGACCCTCTGCGGTCTGTGGGCCGACAGCGAGCAGGTCCATATGGCAGTCGAAGACGACGGCATGGTCGGCGTGCTCAGCTTCATCTGCGAAAGCGGTCGCTTTCCGTCGGTGGGACAGTCGCACCCGCCGGCCGTGCGTCTTGAGCGTGCCATACGGGACCTGTGGGGGCTCGAACCCGAAGGGCTTGCAGACCCGCGTCCCTGGCTCGACCACGGACGATGGCAGTGCGTCCGCGCCGGCGGTGACGCGCTCGACCCGCCTCGCGCGGCTGTTGGCTACGCATTTCTGCCCGCCGAGGGCGAAAGCCTGCACCAAATCCCCGTCGGTCCCGTGCACGCCGGCATCATCGAGCCCGGACACTTCCGCTTCACCGCCAACGGAGAAGCGGTTGTCCGCCTCGAGGCCCGCCTCGGCTACGTCCACAAGGGGATCGAACGGCTGATGGAAGGCGCGCCACTGGATCGCGCCGCGGCGCTCGCCGGGCGCGTGTCCGGCGACAGTACGGTGGCCTATGCGCTGGCGTTCGCCCGGGCGGTCGAGGCGGCGTGCGCGGTGCAGGCGCCGCCTCGCGCGGTCTGGCTGCGCGCCCTGATGGCGGAGCTGGAGAGGCTGGCCAACCACTTCGGGGACTTCGGTGCCATCTGCAACGACGCGGCGTTCGCCATGATCCATGCGCAGTGCGGGCACCTGCGCGAGGAGGTGCTGCGCGTGGCGAACTTTTGCTTCGGTCACCGCCTGATGATGGATCGGGTTGTGCCCGGCGGCTTGCAGCGCGATCTGTCCATCGGCGGCAACGTGCTTGTCCGTTCGTTGGTGGACGAGATTCGCCACCGCTTCCCGGAGCTGATCGAGCTCTACGACAACACCGCATCGCTGCAGGATCGTACGGTGGGTACGGGCGTTCTGTCGCAGCAGCTCGCGCGGCAGTACGGCTGCGGCGGCTATGTCGGCCGCGCGTCGGGGCGCGCGGTCGACGCACGGCGTGCGCCCGGCTATGCCCCCTACGATTTGCTGCGGTTTGAAATCCCGGTGCGTGAAGACGGCGACGTGGACGCCCGCATCTGGATCCGCCTGCTAGAGATAGAACAAAGCCTGGCGCTGATCGATCAGCTTCTTGATCGTCTTCCCTCGGGCCCGATCGCTCACCCGCTCGGCGCGCCGTGCGCACCGGAAGCGCGCGAAGGAATGGCGCTGGTCGAGGGTTTCCGCGGCGACGTGCTGGCGTGGGTGAGGATAGGCGCCGGGGGCGCCATCGAGCGCTGCCATCTGCGCGACCCGTCGTGGTTCCAGTGGCCGCTGCTGGAGGCGGCGATCGAAGGCAACATCGTCGCCGACTTCCCCCTATGTAATAAGTCGTTCAATTGTTCCTACTCGGGGCATGATCTGTAGCGAGAGCGGACATGCGTAGGATGCTTTTCAAGAGCCTCGTGCACGGTCCGCTGACTGAGGCCGCGCCGTGCGCCGACGAGGCCGCCCTGGCCGAACTGGCGGAGCAGGTCGATCAGGCTGCGCGGCTGCGCCTGGGTCGTACGCTCTTCATTCGCGAAGTGGACGCAGGCTCGTGCAACGGTTGCGAGCTCGAGATCCATGCCTTGAACAACGTCGTCTACGATTTGGAGCGTTTCGGCATGCGCTTCGTCGCCTCGCCGCGCCACGCCGATGTGCTGCTGGTCACTGGGCCTGTCACGACGAACATGCGCGAAGCGCTGGAACGCACCTACCAGGCGACACCGTCGCCGAAATGGGTCGTCGCCGTGGGCGATTGCGCGCGGGACGGGGGCGTCTTCGCGGGCAGCTATGCCTGCGTAGGCGGCGTGTCGGCCGTCGTGCAAGTCGATCTACACATCCACGGTTGCCCGCCCTCGCCAACTGCGCTCCTGAAGGGGTTGCTGGCGTTGCTTGAAACTGTGCAGAGATAAGCGCAGCGCTCTCCGCTGTAAGCCCCGGTGCGGCCCCGAGTCGCGAGAACTACGGGAGATAGGGGCGCTTCGAAGTCTGCTTGGGGTGTGCGCTCCGCCTGTCGCGCCCGGTAGAAGTCGAACTGACGCTTCCGGGCGTTTTCGCCACAAGAGTCTTGCGCGCTTATCCAATCGCTGCGATTTAGATCCGGAGTGTCTCGATCTTGCAAGCACCACGTTGCGCATCCGGGACCCGTTTTGGTCAATGGCGGTTGACGACTACGACATGCCTTGGATCGCCGTCCGCGCACCAGAAGCATGAGACCGAAGTGTGCGCAACGAATTAAAACGATCAACACAACAATTCTGGAAAGATGGGGCCCTCCATACCCGATCCGCGAGCAAGACAATTGGCGATCAGTTACGCCTCTCTGGGACGATGACGTAACGACGAGGCATTTACATGTCACAAATCTCGGCAGATATTCCCCCGTCATTGAAAGCTGAACTGAACGAGGAAGCGTCGCGAACGGGGCGAGGCATTTCATCACTCGTCACGTCGGCTCTTGCTCAGTATCTCGAAAAGCCCGTCCATACCGTCTTTCAGATTTCGACGTCGGGCGCGCTCGTTGCCGGCGTCTACGACGGCGAGGTAAACGTCCAAACCATCCTCGAGCACGGAGACTTTGGCCTCGGTACCTTCGCCCATCTGGACGGCGAGATGGTCGTTGTCGATGGTCACGTCTATCAGGTCCAGGGCTCGGGGCGCGTGTCAGAGGCAGCCCCTGAGGCCCGCGCTCCTTTTGCGGTCGTCACATGGTTCGGCCCTACCACCGATGTCTCGATCGGGCCCGTAAGCAGCTTCATGGATCTTGAAGCGCGTTGTGATGAATTGCGTCGCTCCCGCAACATTTTCTACGCGCTTCGGCTGGATGGATGTTTCAAGCAGGTGCGGACCCGAGCCCCGAAGCCGGCTCAAACCGCGACCCGGTTCGTTGAAGCTTCCAAAGCGGCAAGCCAATTCACCTTCGCCGATATCGACGGAACCTTGGTCGGTCTGTGGTCGCCTGGTTTCTCGAGCGCCTTCAGTGTGGCCGGCTATCACTTCCATTTCCTGTCTGCTGATCGTCAGCACGGGGGGCATCTGCTCGACCTCGAGGCCGGCGCGCTGCAGCTCAAAGTCGAGGCGCTCACGAGCTTCCACCTGATTCTTCCGGAATCGGAAGCCTTCCTCAAAGCCGACCTTAGCAAGAGCACGGCCGAAGAACTGGCCTACGCTGAACAAGCCCACTAGGAAACCCACATGTTCGACGATTCGAAGAAAGTAGTGCAAACCGGTGCCCAACTGGTCGTCCGTGCTCTCGAGGCTCAAGGGGTCACTCACGTCTTTGGTGTGCCCGGGGCCAAGATCGACGCTGTGTTTGATGCGCTGGTCGACTCGAGCATTAAGACGGTGGTCTGCCGTCACGAGCAAAACGCGGCCTTCATTGCCGGCGGCATCGGCCGCATGACGGGCAAAGCCGGTGTCGCCATCGCGACGTCGGGTCCTGGTGTTTCAAACCTCACGACCGGACTTGCGACCGCCAACTCTGAAGGGGACCCGGTGGTGGCGCTTGGTGGCGCCGTCGCCACGGAGGAAGCGCTAAAGCAGATCCATCAGACCATGGATGCCGTGTCGATTCTGAAGCCGGTCACCAAGTACAGCGTCACCGTCGGAGCGCCCAACCAGGTGAGCGAGGTGATGGCCAACGCCTTTCGCGCTGCCGAGAGCGGACGGCCTGGCGCCGCCTATGTCAACCTGCCCAAGGACGTCCAGGCGGCTGCCTGCGCGCATGAGCCCCTGGTCCTGCCGGCCTTCGCCGGCCCTGGCCCTGCCGATGGCAAGGCGATCAAGGAAGCAGCTCGCCTGATCAATGCCGCAGATAATCCGGTGGTCCTTCTTGGAATGCTCGCGAGCCGACCCACGGCAGCGCGGACGCTTCAGTCTTTTTTAGCAAGAACCCACCTCGCTGTGGTCGGCACCTTCCAGGCGGCTGGGGCGGTTGGCGCGCTCCTGTTCGACAACTTCGGCGGCCGCGTTGGGCAACTGGCGAATCAGCCAGCAGATCGCCTGCTCGACTCCGCGGACCTGATCATCACCATCGGTTACGATCCGGTGGAGTACGGGTCGCGCGAGTGGAATGCGAACAAGAAGCGCAGGGTTATCCATATCGACGTTCTGCCGACCGATCTCGACAATTGTTACCAACCCACTATTGAATTGACCGGTGACATTGCCCAGACTTTGGACGCGTTGACGCCGCAAATCAGCCGGCGCACAACATCGGCACTGTCTGCCAGCATCCTCGAGGCAATTATCGCAGAGCGCAAATATCTGGCCGAGGAGTCCTCTAAACGCAATGGATCGCCGATTCATCCGTTGCGCTTAGTCCACGAGATGCAGCAGTTCCTGGGCTCGGACACTACGGTATGCCTCGACATGGGGTCCTTCCATCTGTGGATCGCGCGGCATCTGTACAGCTTCCGGACGCGACAGGTGCTGATCACGAACGGTCAGCAGACCCTGGGAGTCGCGTTGCCGTGGGGCATCGCCGGCGCGCTCGTTCGACCCTCAGAGAAGATCCTCTCGATCTCCGGAGATGGAGGCTTCCTGTATTCCGCGATGGAGCTGGAGACGGCCGTTCGCCTCAAGGCCAATCTCGTACACATGGTGTGGATCGACGGTACCTACGACATGGTAGCGACCCAGGAAAGGCTGAAATACGGCCGCGCATCCGGCACCGATTTCGGCCCGATCGACTACGTCAAGTACGCAGAGGCGTTTGGGACCAAAGGGATGATGATCAACACAGCCGACGATATCGGGCCCGTGATGAAGAAGGCCTTCGATACGTCTGGCCCCGTCATTGTTGGAGTGCATGTCGACTATCGGGATAACCATCAGCTGTTCGAGACGGTAAAGGGTGATAACTTCCACTAGGCTGCTCAATCTCCGCTCCTTCGGCGGCTGCTTGAGGTGTTAAGGCCTCCGCTGGCACCGCCATTCGAGGGGATCCGCCTGCATTGACCGGTAAGTCACCGCTCTCTGGCGCAATTCAAGATCGAACCAATCGCCTTGGTGATGAATGGCGAGTCGCCGCTGGCGCGCTACGACGCGAGGCTCGAGCGGATCTTGATCTCGTGGGAGAGCGTTCTATGAACCGGGCACCTGTCGGCAATATCCATGAGTCGGGCACGCTCGGCTGCCGAGACGTCGCCTTCGATAATGATCTCGCGCGTAATTTCTCCGATATTGCCCTCCTTCGTTTCACAATCGGCGCAATCCTGCGCGTGAACGTTGCGGTGAGAAAGGCGTACCGAGAAGCCTTCGGCGGCGATCCCCTTGCGCTCTGCATACAGGCGCATCGTGATCGAGGTACAGGCGCCAAGAGCAGCGAGAAGGTAGTCATAGGGCGCCGGCCCGGCATCATCGCCGCCGACTGAAACAGGCTCACCCACCATGAACGCATGGCGGCCGGCCCGCACGCGCTGCGCCAGGCGCCTCGTGGGCGTCTCGCTCACTTCGACCACGCCAGGGGGCAACGGCGCCGTCTCTGCGGCAACTGGCAAATAGCGCGATGCCCAGGCGGCGATCAAATCGGCCACGTAGATCGCATCCTCCCGCTTGCTGATCAGGTGATCGGCCGTGTCGAGCGAGACAAAGCTCTTGGAATGCCGCGCGGCAGCGAAGATCGCGGTTGCATTTTCGATGTCAACGTATTCGTCGCGCGGTGCATGGCACACCAGAAGCGCCTTCTTCAAGTTCGCCAGGCTATCGAGGAAATTCTGCCCCGCCACATCGTCTAGAAACTGCCTGGTGATCGTGAAGGTGCGGCCCGCCAGCTTTACCTCGGCTGTGCCCTTCTCGACGATCTCCGTCACACTGCCGCCAAAATGACGCGTGATGTGGGCGGCGGAGGACGGTGCACCGATCGTGACGACGCCGGTTGCTTCGGGCACTTGCGGCGCCGCAGCGAGTACTGCGGCTCCGCCCAGGCTGTGGCCGATCAGCAGGGACGGCGCGGCATGGCTGTGTCGCAGGTAATTCGCAGCCGCCAAGAGATCGCTGACGTTCGACGAAAAGTTGGTATTGGCGAACTCGCCTTCGCTGCTGCCGATACCGGTGAAGTCAAAGCGCAACACCGCAATGCCACTTGCCGTGAGACCTTGCGCAATTCGCGAGGCGGCGAAGATGTCCTTGCCGCACGTAAAGCAGTGAGCGAACAGGGCAAAGGCGCGGGGATTCGGCGGCAAATCGAGGCGGGCCGCCAGGCCGCTCCGGGAGGAACCGGGAAAGTTGATCTTCCTTGATTCGAACATGGCAGCCTCTCAGAAATCCTGGAGTGTCGGTGAATTGCCGTATTCGTACACGCGCTGTCGGGCCGCTGCCCGCATCGTATCGCCGGGTGCGTCGAATCGTCTATCCGTCGACCCGGGTATTGTCCGCCACGTCGGAGGATCGGCACGTGCTCGGGACCCGTCTATCCTGTGGTGATGCCGCCGCGCTCGCATGCTTGCTCGGGAGGACGGAGCGGCGGTGGCTTTGGGAGGAAACATGGCGCACGCGAGGGCGAACATCGGCACCACGAACTACGCGGTCTCGATCACGGCCGGTCGTCATCAACTCAGCGCCGACGAAGGCACCCAGCGGGGCGGCAAGGATATCGGGCCCGCACCGTACGACCTCCTGTGCTCGGCACTGGGCGCGTGCACGGCGATCACGCTGCGCATGTATGCGGAGCGCAAACAGTGGCCGCTGCGTGCGCTGTATGTCGATGTGCGTTTCAGGCTTGAAGGCAAGAAAGGCGCGATCGTGCGCGTGCTGAGTTTCGAGGGCGAACTGGACGACGAGCAGCGCGCGCGGCTAGCGGACATCGCCGAACGCACGCCCGTTACACTGACGCTGAAGCAGGGCCTGCCAATCACGACGACGCTGGGAGCGTGAGCCCGCGGGTCGCCTGCCACCCTTCGAAGACGCCAGAGTTCCTGGCGAGCCGCGTGCTAGCGTACTGCCATGAGTACGCGCCGAGCATCTGGCTTTCCTCGGGTCTCTCGACGCTGGACGAATCGGCCATCCATGGACATCGATTCGAGAACGCGTGGCCGCATAGCAGTATGCGCGCGACGGATATTCGACGGAGGATCCGGAAAACATGAGCAGACTTTATGACGATCAACGCCTGTTTGCCAGGCTTGCCATATCGAGCCTCGCAGTCCTCGCTGCTTCAACTCCCGCGCGGGCTGCCGAAACGACGACGGGTGCGGATGTAACGCCTGTCCAGGTCGTCGACGACCTTGAACAAACGTTCGGCGTTCACCCGGGTCAACGGAGAAATCACACCAAGGGGATCTGTGCAACTGGCGACTTTGTCGGGATCCCTGCCGCGGCCGCGCTGAGCCGCTCGCGGCTGTTTTCGGGAGACCATGTTCCTGTCGTGGCTCGATTCTCGGTTGCCGGAGGCAATCCGAATGTTCCGGATGCGACCAAGAACGCGCGCGGAATGGCGCTTGAATTTCGCCTCCCGGGCGGAAACCTGCAGCACATGACGATGCTCAATACGCCGGTATTTGGCGCGATGAATCCCCGCACATTCGACGACATGATTGTGGCCAGTAGGCCGGACCCGAAGACCGGGAAGCCCGATCCGGAGAAGCTGCACCAATTTTTTGCTTCGCATCCCGATGCGTCGGCTCAAGCCAGGTTTTTAACAAGCGACAATCCGCCGGTGAGCTACGCGACTTCGGCCTACTACAGCATTCACACGTTCAAGTTCATCGATGCGAGCGGAGGCATCCATCTGATCAGGTGGCGCTTCGTTCCCCATGACGGGGAGAAACGGCTGACAACTTCCGAGATTGCGACGGCGCCGCGAGATTTCCTTGAGCAGCGCTTGATTGAGCGAGTGTCTAAGGGTCCGGCACGTTGGGACATGATTGTCTATGAAGGAGAACCCGGTGACCCTGAAGACAACGCAACGATCGCTTGGCCAGAGACTCGAAAGCATTTCAGGGCGGGCACATTGACGATCACGGACGCAAAAGCGCAAAGCGGCGCTGAATGCGAAAAGATCAATTTCAACCCTTTGGTCATGGCAGACGGGATCGCGGCAACGAACGATCCGGTACTGCTATTTCGGCCGGTGGCGTATGCCGTCTCAGCGGGAAGGCGAGCAGCGGGCAAATAATGGCTTTGTGGCGGTTTCGTGGATTGTGCCGCCTTCTCCCTGGGATCGGGGATGTGCGGCTAACAGCCGGTCAAACCAATGACCTTGGCAGCCGCTTGGATCGCGATGTCTGCTTTTCGGCGGCGAGTTTTCTTTCTCGGATTTCCGCAAGGGGTCGACCTCGTCAAAGGACGCCCGCTTTCGAGCGCGTCTGCGCAATGTCGGGTACCTGACGAGAGCCGCGCGCAAGCGACCAAGACGACACTGCCACGGAGACACGACGCGATAGGCTAATGGCGGAACCTACGTCCGTCGGACTCGTGTTCCTCAAGAGAGCCGGCACGTGGCGCATCGAACGTACGAGTCGGATGCGAACGTCCGGAAGGTCTCCCAAGCGATCGCAGGCGCCCTCACCTCCCGTCCGCCCGGTCGCGACCCGTTGGGGTCCCTAGATGTCTCGCGAAGCGGACGCTCGATTCGTCGCACTCATCGTTGACGCAAAGCGTCCACCACCAGCGTCACAGCCGGAGAGGCTCGGCGGCTGGCGTAGTACAGGTGATAACCGGGAAAGGTCGGCGCCCAGTCATCCAGCGTTGACCGCAGCCGGAAAGCGGCGATGTGCTCGGTGACCAGATCGTCGGGCACCCAGGCAAGGCCATGTCCGGCAAGCGCAGCGGCGAGGACAAGTTCAGTCGAGTTGAACACGAGCCTGCCATTGACATGGACATTGACGCTCTTTCCTCGGCGCTTGAACTCCCAGGTCAGCAGTCCGCCGTGCGTCGGCAGGCGCAGGCAAATGCAGTCGTGTTCGGTCAAGTCCTGAGGTGCACGCGGGGGAGGACATCGCGCGAAGTAGTCCGGGCTGCCCACCACGGCCAGGCGCATGTCGGACGCTATGCGCACCGCGATCATGTCCTTCGCCACGTCCGCCCCCAGGCGCACGCCGATGTCGAAGCGCTCGGCCACGATGTCCGTGAACCGGTTGTCGGCGCTGATCTCGATCCTGATGTCGGCGTACTTCGAAAGCCACGGGCGCAACCGTGGCCAGATCAGCGTGCGTACGGCATGTTCGGTGGCGGTGATGCGTACCGTGCCGGCCGGCCTGCCGCGCAGTTCGCGCAGCACAGCCAGTTCGGCTTCAATGTCGGCAAGGCGAGGTCCAACGGTCTGGTAGAGCCGCTCGCCCGCCTCCGTGGGCGACACGCTGCGCGTCGTGCGGTTCAGCAGCTTCAGGTCGAGCCTGCGCTCCAGCGCTCGGACTGTCTGACTCAGGGCTGATTGCGACACGCCCAGTTGCGCGGCGGCACGCGTGAAGCTGCGTGCACGCACGACGGCCGCAAAGGCCGCCAGATCGTCGAAGCGGTTCATTGATTAGTCCTACTTATGAGCGCATGCCGATAAAGTAGTCTAGTCATTTGATGCGTCGCCGCATAGAGTTCCTGCCATCGATTCACGACAGGCACACAACGCCATGAAGACACGTCAATTGGGCCGCAGCGGCCTCATCGTTTCCGAGCTTGGATTCGGCTGCATGGGCCTGAGCTACGGCTATGGACCTGCGACCGACACGTCCGATGCAATCAAGCTCATCCGTGCCGCCTTCGACCGCGGCGTCACGTTCTTCGACACGGCCGAGGCCTACGGACCGTTCATCAACGAAAGCGTGGTCGGCGAAGCGCTGGCGCCGGTGCGCGACCGGGTGGTGATCGCCACCAAATTCGGTTTCCGGGATGGCGATTCGACGAAGCGACTGGACAGCCGCCCCGAGCGCATCCGGGCCGTGGCCGAGGCCTCGCTGAAGCGGCTGAAGACCGACCGCATCGACCTCTTTTACCAGCACCGGGTGGACCCCAACGTGCCCATCGAGGAAGTGGCCGGCACGGTCAAGGAGCTCATCGGGCAAGGCAAGGTCAAGCATTTCGGCCTATCCGAAGCTGGCACGGACTCGATCCGGCGCGCCCATGCCGTGCAACCGGTGACGGCCTTGCAAAGCGAGTATTCGCTGTGGTGGCGCGAACCCGAGAAGGAGATCCTGCCGACGCTGGAAGAGCTCGGCATCGGCTTCGTGCCGTTCAGTCCGCTGGGCAAGGGCTACCTCACCGGCGCTATCACGAAGGACACCGTCTTCGCCAAAGACGACTTCCGCACGATCGTGCCCAGGTTCACCGAGCAGGCGCGGCAGGCCAATCAGGCACTGCTCGACGCGCTGGCCGGTATTGCGACCGCCCGGAAGGTCACGCCGGCCCAGATCGCCCTGGCCTGGCTGCTGTCCCGCAAGCCCTGGATCGTCCCCATCCCCGGCACCACCAAGCTGCATCGTCTGGAAGAGAACCTCGGCGCGGCGTCCATTGGACTGAGTCGCGAGGACGTACGCCGGATCCAGGCCGCGCTGGAAAGCATCCGCATCGAGGGTGACCGCTACCCGGCCCACCTGGCCGCACGCGCCGGCCGCTGACCCGCGGCCAGGCGCATCGGCCAACCCGCAAGGAACTGACACCATGAGCTATCACGTCAGGAGCTACGCCGCCCATTCCCCGACCGGCCGCCTGGGCCCGTTCGAATTCGATCGGCGCACTCCGAGGTCCGACGATGTTGTCATCGAGATCCTGTACTGCGGGGTCTGCCACTCCGACGTGCACAACGTCCGCAACGACTGGGGCAACGCCCTCTACCCGATGGTGCCGGGCCACGAGATCATCGGCCGCGTCGCCCAGGTTGGGCCTGAAGTCACTCGCTTCAGGGCTGGGGATCGTGTCGGCGTGGGCTGTTTGGTCGAATCGTGCCGGCACTGTGGCGCCTGCAGCAAGGGCTGGGAGCAGTACTGCGAGAACGGCGCGACCTACACGTACAACGCTACCGACCCGATCGACGGCACGCGCACCCAGGGCGGGTACAGCGAGAAGATCGTCGTGGCCGAGCACTTCGTACTGAAGGTGCCCGACGGCCTGGACCTGGCCGGCGCGGCCCCACTTCTGTGCGCGGGCATCACCACCTGGTCGCCGCTGCGGCACTGGAAGGTCGGCCCTGGGAGTAAGTTGGCCATCGTCGGCCTCGGCGGCCTGGGCCACATGGGCCTGAAGCTGGGCAAGGCGCTGGGGGCCGAGGTCACCCTTTTCAGCCGATCGCCCGGAAAGGAGGCCGATGCGCGGCGCCTCGGTGCGGACCATATCGTGATCTCCACCGACGCCGCCCAGATGGCGGCGGTGGCAAGCCGCTTCGACCTGATCATCGACACCGTGCCCTACCTGCACGACGTGAATCCGTACGTCCCTTCGCTCGCCACCGGCGGCACGGTCGTGATGGTTGGCTACCTGGGGCTTCTGGAGCCCGCATTTAACACGGGCCCGCTGGTATTCAACCGCAAGGCGCTGGCGGGCTCGCTGATCGGCGGCATCGCCGAGACGCAGGAGATGCTGGACTTCTGCGGCCAGCATGGCATCACCTCCGACGTTGAGATGATCCGCATCCAGGACATCAACGAAGCTTTCGACCGCATGCTCAAGGCCGACGTGAAGTACCGCTTCGTGATCGACATGGCGTCACTGAAGATGGAATAAGGAGCAAGAATGTCTCCCAACGAGCGGGCGCGCGCGAACCACGATGCGCTCTTTCCCCACCATGTCTCGACCCTCGCGCGGACCGATCCCGAACTGATCGAGATCTTCGACAACTTCGCCTTCGACGAGGTGCTGCAGCACGGCGGCCTGGACATCCGGCTGCGGATGATGACGCAGCTTGCCGCCCTGATCGCCTGCCAGGCGCTGCGCGAGTACCGTGCGATGCTGGGCGCAGCCCTGACCGTCGGCGTGACGCCCGTCGAGGCGAAGGAGATCGTCTACCAGTCCGTGCCCTACGTCGGCATGGGTAAGGTCTTCGACTTCATCCACGCCACCAACGACGTGCTCATGGAGCGAGGCGTCACGCTGCCGCTGCCCGGCCAGTCCACCACGCATCCGGCAGATCGGGCGAAGAAGGGCCTGGCGATCCAGAGGCGGATTATCGGGCCCGACGTCGTCGATCGGCTCTGGGCCTCGTCACCCACGGACCAGTTGCACATACAGCGCCTGCTGTCGGCGAATTGTTTCGGCGATCACTACACGCGAACGGGCATCGACGTGCCGACGCGCGAACTGCTGACCCTGAGTGTTCTGGTAGCACTGGGCGGGTGTGATCCGCAAGTGAGAGGACACGTGGCGGCAAACCTGTACGTGGGCAATGACCGCGCGCGCCTGATCGAGGTGGTGACCCAGCTACTGCCCTTCATCGGCTATCCCCGCACGCTCAACGCACTGCGTGCGATCGACGAGGCAGCGCCCCCACCCGCTGATGCCGGATCGGCCGCGGGGGAACGCGCATGACCCACCCCATGCGCATCCTGGTCGTCGGTGCCACTGGCGGCATCGGCCGACTGGTCGTCGCCAAAGGCCTTCGCGAAGGCTACGCCGTGCGCGCGCTGGTGCGCGACCTCGCCCGGGCCACCGACCTTCCGGCGCGGGCCGAACGAGCAGTGGGCGACCTGACCCGCGCAAATACCCTGGTGGCCGCCCTCGCGGGCATCGACGCGGTCGTGTTCACCCATGGCTCCAACGACGGCAAGTCGGGTGCCGAGCATATCGACTACGCCGGCGTGCGCAACGTGCTGGCCGCGCTGGGCTCCAACCCGGCGCGTATCGCGCTCATGACTGCCATCGGAGTCACCAGCCGCAACGGTGCCTACAACCGTGCCACGGAAGCGCACGACTGGAAGCGCGGCTCCGAAAGGCTTGTCCGCGCCAGCGGACGGCCCTACACGATCGTGCGGCCCGGCTGGTTCGACCACAACGGAGCCGATCAGCACCGACTTCTGATGCTGCAGGGTGATACCCGCCAGGCCGGCGACCCCAGCGACGGCGTCGTGGCGCGCCGCCAGATCGCCGAAGTGCTGGTACGCAGCCTGACGTCGGAAGCCGCCCACCGCAAGACGTTGGAACTCGTCGCGGAGCGTGGCCCGGCGCCATCGGACCTCGACTCGCTGTTCGCGGGCCTGGAGCCCGACCCACCCGGCGCGCTCGACGCCTGCCGAGATTCAGACAACATGCCGCTCGCGCAGGAACCCGAACGCGTCCGCTACGACCTGGCACGGCTGACGGCACGATAGTCCGCGGCAGTCGCGCGCTTCTTCTAACAGATCCATCTAGTCGATGGTAAGAATCAGGAAAAGGAGAAAGGACCATGGCAAGCGTTACAGTCGTTATCGGAGCCGGATCGATCGGTCAAGCGATCGCGCGAAGGGTTAGCGCCGGAAAGCACGTGCTGCTCGCTGACCTTCGGCAGGAAAACGCCGACGCGGCGGCAAAGGTACTTAGCGATGCCGGATTCGAGGTGAGTACTGCGCCCGTTGACGTTTCCTCACGTGAGTCGGTGCACGCGCTTGTCCGTGCCGCTACGGCGCTCGGGGATGTCACCGGCGTTATCCACGCCGCCGGAGTTTCGCCTACGCAGGCATCGTCGGCGACGATCCTCAGGGTCGATCTGTACGGAACGGCGCTGGTGCTTGAGCAGTTCGGCAATGTCGTCGCGCGTGGCGGGTCTGGCGTTGTCATCGCGTCGCAGTCCGGGCACCGCCTGCCGGCGCTGGCAGCCGAGCAAGACAAGGCTCTGGCGACAACGCCTGCCGACGAACTGCTTGCTCTCCCGATGCTCCAGCCGGAGCAGGTGCAAGACCCCCTGCGGGCCTACCAGATATCCAAGCGCGCCAATTCACTGCGCGTGATGGCCGAGGCAGTGCGGTGGGGCAGGCGCGGGGCGCGGGTCAATACCATCAGCCCTGGCATTATCTTTACTCCACTCGCCAGGGACGAATTGTCCGGCCCACGCGGTGAAGGGTACCGACGAATGATCGAGGCCTGCGCCGCAAAGCGCGGCGGCACTCCCGACGAGGTCGGATCGGTCGCTGCGCTCCTAATGGGCCCGGACGGTGGATTCATCACCGGCAGCGACTTCCTCATGGACGGCGGGGTCACAGCCGCCTACTGGTACGGTGAACTCGCCCCGAAATGATTGAACGGCGCAGCAGGTGCGCGGGAAGATTGAGGTCTCGGGTAGCTGCCTGTGGCGTGATCCAGCCTGAAGTCTGAGTCCGACGTCTGGCCGAGCGATCTTTGAATCGCAACAGCGGCCGATAGGAGATCACCATGGAGTTGAAGCGCGTTGGGTCTCCAGCTCAGGCAACTACGACGCCCGCTCGCCTACGGACGCTCCCGATCTTCGCTCCCTCGCCGAGCGGCCGCGTGGGCGGCTGCGGCAGCCTGGTACACCGATGCGTGCAGCGTGCCGAGCTTCGGAGTGTGGCCATACTTCGGCCGCGGAGGTACGCCGAAGTAGCGATCCTGCCAGGGCAGCTCGACAACTTCTCCGAGGTTGAACTTCGTGTCCCCGGCAAGGCCGGCCAGCAGAAACGCCTGCGGGTGGAAATTCCGGGTGACGGAGAATTCCCCGGAGAGCAGCCGATCCACTCGCTGTGAAGTCCCATACGCCACGCGCACGTTGACGCCGTCCGATCGAGTCTCGACGCCGATCACGAGAGCCGGCCGTGGCTTTGGCCCCGGTTGAAAGTCGGGCAGCTCCGGAAAGCGGCACCAGACGATGTCCCCTACCGCCGGGGCCGGCCAAGGGCGCCTCATCCGAAGAGGGATTGCCTCGACCCGATCTCGCCCTTGGCCAGGCGCTCCTTCGCATCGCGTCGCAGGGCGGCGAGCTGCAGCTGTGTCAGAGGACCATCGTCGGGTTCATAGGCCGGCAGGACCTCCTCGGCGAGCTTCGACAGGGCGATATGCACCACCTGGGTCTCGGTCAATCCGAGAGCGTTGGAAATCGCCTTGACCGTGCCGCGCGTGACGCCATAGCTCGAATCGGCGCCACGGAACTTCAGCAAAAGGCCCGAGCTTCCCACGGGCGCCTTTCTGCTCTTTGCGGCGGCGCCCTGGACGATGGGTGCCCGCTTTCTTGCCGCCGGCCTCTTCACCGAAGCAGGTTTTCTGCCCGACGTGCCTCGGGACGCTTGCGTTGACGCTGTTGAAGTCTTTGCGGACATGTAGCCTCCGAGCGCGACGGTTATGACGCTCGACCGCCCGATCCCGCCTTCTTCCGGCGCCGGATCCCGGCCGATCTATATACTAATTATATACGATACCATGATCGCTGTCCAAGAAGCTCGCGCCGCGCGACACCGCGGGCCGCGTGGACCACAAAGTGAAAGCCGTGCACACTGAAGTCATCTCGCCAAACGGAGCGGGGAAAGGAGGTTTGCCATGACGTAGTTACCGACAACGGGAGCTATCTCATGGCACGTACGTTTCGCCGCAAGCGTGAGCGCCGCGAATATCGCTGGGTGCTGCGCGAGTTCGTATCGGAACCTCCTTACCCGGGCTGGATCAGAATTGACGCGCGGTCGGCCGCTGGGCGTAAGGCTATCGCCCTCTAGCATTCCGATAAGACAGTCACGATGAACGGTTCTGCACCTCGCTGGTTCCGCAAGGTGTCCGACCATCGCTTCCGCACAACCAACGACCGGATGTTTCGCCAGTGGCTGGCGGATCCATCGTTCGACCCTGTATTTCTCCCGTGGCACAAGCACGGCGCGAACTGGGCGTGGTGGTGATAAGTGATAGGAAGCCAGCGCCGAGTACTTCGACGTCAAACTCCCGTACTGTAAGAGGTCAGACGGCCGCACAGTCTTCACGCACAAGGACGGCAGGCCGTATCAGGCCGATTGCGATGGTGACGGGCAAGACCACCTGGAGCGGGGTGCTGATCGCCGCGCAGCCGCGCATCCGGCTGACGAGGTCCTTCGATCAGCGGAGCCATACCTACCAGGGCTACGTGCTGCACGTGCGCGGCTCCGTCGGTGGCGAAGAGCGCGACGTGCTCGTCGCCGTCGGCGAGGCCGCGCACGCCGAGCACCAGTTTCGCGCCGGCGATCGCGCGAGCGGCGAAGGCGTCCACGTCGCCGACCCACGCACCGAGATTGCCGAGTTCTACAAGATCAGCAAGCTCAAAGTGCTCGGTCGTGGAGCGCCGATGGCAAGTGGCGGTCCTCCATGGCTCGGCGTGGCGCCGCCCTTGCCGGTGTACCGCGAACGCGGCCACCGGCGCCTTGATGCTCGCACCTACGAGAGCAAGTGCACGACTTGCATCTGGGGCTGCCGCATGGCGGTGGAGATGATCATCGACCAGTGGAACCCGAGCCAGAAGCGGTATCGCGAGGAGACGTTCTGCTACGGCCCGCTCTCGTGCCGGTCTTACAAGCCGGGTCCGACGCGCAAGGTGCCCGGCCGCAAGGGCCTGAGCTGGGAGGAGGAGGACTGGGTCGACGAGGAGGCAGTCCGCCACCGCGGTCCCGACGACTGATGGATTCTCGCGATCAGTCTCGTGTCGGAAAGGGGCGAGAAGGCCGTCGAGCAGGCTGAGTTCGAACATCAAATCTCTGCCAAACCACGCTTGCTTCGAACTCGGGGGAAGCAGTATCCGCCTGCTTGGAAAACCGCATGAATACTGGGGCGGTGGCGGAGACGGACGAGGCCCATGCCGACAAGTGTGGCCTCAACCGCTAGGTTTAACCGCGTGTGCGGCTCACGGCCTAGCGTCGCGATCAGCCGCGTGTTTTTCATCTGGACCGAGGTGCGCCACAGAAAGCGCATCTCGCGCATTTCGCGAAACGTCGTGACGAAGGGCGACGCAAGCAATACCAGCCGCCACGGGAACGCGCCCACAAACCCCCGCTTTCCCCGCGTTCCCGGCTTCCCCTAAGCATCGTCAGCTTCTGGTCACACTGCGGACTACGCATCACCATTGCGACAGAAGAGCTCATATCGGCTTGCCAGCCCATTGCAGCCAGAGCTTCGGCCGCCCGCGTTCCGTGAGGCATTCCGTCGAGGCGGGTCGGGAACGGTTGCCGATTGCCGCCTCACGAAGCGCAGCTGCTCGCGGTGGCAACAACTGTCGGGGCAGCAACTGGTGCGGCTTGTGGCGTGGCGGCCACAGAGGCGGCGGTCGATGCGATCACCACGGCCACCAGCGTGGCGAACAGAACGTTCTCGGAAACGCGGCTGAGGGGCTGGTTCATCTGCTTCTCCTGGGCTGGAACGGCGGGTCCGTTCCCGATGGCGCCAATCTGGGCGGGCGCCGGGCGGGGCGCCAGCCGATTGCGACGAAACGCCCATCGCGGGGTGCAGGTTGCGTCGGCCTCGGACGGGCCGCCGGGCAAAAAGATCGGGAGTCTGTCGATTTCGGCGTCCCCTGTTCGACTACGGGGTATGGGATGGGCAGCGGGGGATGCCGGCATCATCCCCATGACAGGAGGAATTCACATGAAATTCATATGTCTTGGTTACATCGCTCCGGACAAGTTCGAGTCCATGTCGGAGCGCGAGCGCAACGCGATGATGGACGAGTGCTTCGCCTACGACGACGTGCTGCGCAAGGGCGGACACTTCGCCGGGGGCGAGGCGCTGCAGGGCGCCAACGACGCGAAGACCTTGCGCTGGAAGGACGGCAAGGCCTCAGTGACGGACGGGCCCTATGCGGAGACCAAGGAGGCGCTGGGCGGAATCCTCGTGCTCGAGGCGCGCGACCTGGATCACGCGGTCGAGCTGATGTCGAAGCATCCGGGCGTGAGGTTCGGGCCCTTCGAGATCCGGCCGGCCGCGGACCTGAGTGGGATGATCGGCGAAAGCGAGCAGCGGCGGTCGAAAGGACGTGCGGCCTGACTACCCGCCCTTCGCCCGGGCGCTACATCGAGATGTTGTTCCAACCCGTTTAGACGAAAGAGAGAGGAGCCCTCATGAGTACGAACAATACGTATCTCGCGGTATTCCTTGGCAGCAAGACCAGTCCGCGCAGAGCAGCCTGGGACGCCCTTTCCGAAGGCGATCGCCGCGCAAAGGAACGAGAAGGCATCGCGGCTTGGCACGCGTGGGTCGAGAAACATCGCACTTCCATCGTCGACATGGGTGGCCCATTGGGAAAGACCAAGAAGGTCACGCAAGGCGGGATCAAGGAAGTGAGCAATGAAATGGGCGCCTTTACGGTCGTGCGCGCGGATTCGCACGAGGCTGCCGCGAAGCTCTTCGAGAACCATCCGCACTTTGCTATCTTTCCGGGCGATTCTGTCGAGATCATGCCCGTGCTGCCGATACCAGGCGCCTAGTGCGTTTCCAACTTAATGTGCCTAAGTTCTGGTATCATCCTACTCTCCGAAAGGGGGTGCAGGATGGCCAAGACTTTGCCGTTGCGTGCCCTGACGCGTGCCGAGCAGCGCTTGCT
>Ga0075030_100000523_pt1 | contig 33530 bp, 34 predicted proteins | sample LitLauG_LLR_2012_FD_71393 | JGI IMG/M metagenome (GOLD analysis project Ga0075030, IMG submission 71393) | Freshwater sediment microbial communities from Pennsylvania, USA - Little Laurel Run_MetaG_LLR_2012 | ecosystem: Environmental > Aquatic > Freshwater > Creek > Sediment | place: USA...
CTGCTGGGGTCATGGTGATGGACTCCTTGGGTCTGTGGAAGGAACCACAGAGTCCATCGCCTGACCCCACCTCATGGTGGATGTGCAACCTCAACCCATGGACAGGAAGACCTAGGGCCTGGCTCCGTAGGGGTCAGGAGAGGCGCTTGGCCTCCGCCAGCCCGGCGGCACTGTAGACACCGTCCGGAAACACCGCGTCCCACGCGTCGCGCACCCCGCGGAAGTCCTCGCTCGGTCCGTAGGCGTCCCGTGCCGCCGCCACCACGTCGTCGCGACGGGCCGCCACTGCGGCGCCCGAGGCGAACTCGAGCTCGGTGTCGATCTGGGCGACCGCCTCGGCGAAACGGCGCTGGTGACCGACGAGACGGATCGGGTTGGGGGAAGGGGTCATGGGACGTTCCTTGGTGGTCGGGCGGGGATGGTGCCGGTGCGCGGGGTGCCCCGCACGGGAAGGAGCGGGGGGCGCCCACACTGGTCCACACAGCCTGCCAGGTCCGGCACCCCTCCGTCCTGGCCTTCCGGACCAGGGGCGATTCCGCTGATCGCCCCGACGGCGGTGCACCTCGTAGGGTGTGGGGATGCGCAACGCCCGTCGTCAATTCGGCCACCTCGTCGCGTCCGTCGCGGCCCTGACCGCGGTGACCCTGGTGGCGGTGCCCACGGCGGTGTCGTCGGCGGCCACCCGGGTCGACAACGCCCCGGTGACCACCGTGACCACCCATGCCGCTGCGCCGTACACGCCCCAGGCCATCAACGGCGGCACCGACGACTACCACTGCACGCTGATCGACCCGCACGTGACCAAGAACTCGTACATCGTGTCGAGTCAGTTCTTCCCCGGAACCGGACCCTCGGTCAAGGAGGTCCACCACGCCATCCTGTTCCTGGTCCCGCCCTCCCTGGTGGCGGCGGCCCGGACGGCGGACAACAACGGTCAGGGCTGGACCTGCTTCGGCGAGCCGCCCGTGCTCGGCAGGGGAATCGGCCAGTTCCTGTCGATGCCGTGGCTCAGTGCCTGGGCGCCGGGACACGGCAAGGACGTGATGCCGGTGGGCACCGGGACCCCGCTGCCGGCCAACAGCCTCATCATCATGCAGGTCCACTACAACCTGCTGGCCGGCGATCTGCCGGTGACCCCCCACGCCCAGCTCGACACCGTGCCGTCCTCCACCAACGTGCGTCCCACGACCATCCAGCCCCTGGTCTCCACGCCCAACATCCCGTGCCCGGCCGGGGTGACCGGTCCGCTGTGCGACCGACAGGCGGAGCTCGCCGACCTCACCAAGCGGTTCGGGGTCTACATGTCCCTCTTCGACATGGGCATGGAGGCCGTGTGCGGCGAGGACCCGGCCAACCCGCCGCAGGGGACGACCACGTCGTGCGTGTGGCACATCGGCAGCGCCGGCTACATCGTGCGGGTGGCGCCGCACATGCACCTGGTGGGGACGTCGATGCGGATCACCCTCAACCCGGGCACCACCAAGCAGTCGGTGCTGATGAATGTGGCGAAGTACGACTTCAACTACCAGAAGGCCATCAACCTGGCCAAGTGGGTCAAGGTGACGCCGGGCGAGACGGTCAAGGTGTCCTGCACCTACGACCCGAAGCTCGCCCAGGAGCTGCCGGCGCTGCGCAAGCTGCCGCCGCACTACATCACCTGGGGCGACGGCTCGTCCGACGAGATGTGCCTGGGCCTGATGTGGGAGGTCCCCTCGGCGGCCCACACCAAGGTGGACTGGGCCCACCCGACCGGCGGGCTCAGCCTGGGGGTCGGGCACGCCGGCGCCGGCGCACCGGCGTGGGAGCACCCGACCGGCGCGCCGCCCGCGGCCACGGTGACCGCCGCCACCACCGGCGGCTGACCCCGGTCGTCCAGGGCGCCTCGGACGGCACCGGCCGACAGGCGGTACGGTCTCGGGTATGCCCGAATGGACCGAAGGATGGACGCCTGCGACGGTCGGCGAGGCCAGGGAGTACCTCGACGTCCACGAGACCGACGGCGATCCCGACATCGTGGCCGCCTGTGAGGCGCTGGTCGACGCCACGCCGCACCTGTCCGGCTCGGTGCGGCCGTCGGCCGACCAGCTCGAGGAACGGGGCGCCGACTGACCACCCCGTACGATCGGTGCGGCGCCGTCGGGGCGCCGATGGGATCGACGGGAACGTGACACGGTGACCGGCCAGGACGCGGAGGACCAGGGGACCGGGGCGCCCGTGCTGGCGTTCGAGGAGGTGTGCGTGCGGTTCGGCGACACCGAGGTGCTCCGGTCGGTGACCGCAGACGTTGCGGACGCCCGGGTGACCGTGCTCGCCGGCCCGTCCGGCTCGGGGAAGACCACCTTGTTGCGGCTGTGCAACCGCCTGGAGGTCCCTTCCGGGGGGACGGTGCGCTTCCGGGGCGACGACCTGGCCCTGCTCGATCCCCTGGCCCTGCGCCGACGGGTCGGCATGGTGTTCCAGCGCCCCACGCTCTTTCCGGGGACGATCGCCGAGAACTTCGCCGTGGCCGCCCCCGACGGTGGGGCCGAGTACGAGCGGCAGCTCGTCGCCGTCGGACTGCCGGGGGACTGGCTCGACCGACCGGCGGACGAGCTCTCGGGGGGTGAGGCCCAACGGGCCTGCCTGGCCCGCACCCTCCTGACCGGACCCGAGGTGCTGTTGATGGACGAACCGACCTCGTCGCTCGACCCGGCGGCCACCCGCACCCTGGAGGCGCTGGGGGTGGGGCTCGCCCGTTCGGGCCTGGCCGTCCTGTGGGTCAGCCACGACCTCGGCCAGGTCCGCCGCATCGCCGACGCCTGCATCGTGCTGCACGAGGGGCGGGTGGCCGACTCGGCCGACGCCGCCGACTACCTGGCCGACCGGGACGGTCCCGGGGACGCCGGACGAGGAGGAACACCATGACGTCGGCTGCCACCACCACGGTGACGACGGGCTACGTGGGGTGGTTGGGCCTGGTCGCCTCGCTCTCCCTCGTCGGCATCGCCGTGGCCATCTCGATCTGGCAGCACCTCGGCCTGGAGCGGTCGCTGATCTGGGCCTCGGTTCGGGCCATCGTCCAGCTGCTGGCGGTCGGCGCCCTGCTGGCGGTGGTCTTCAGTCCCCACGTCCCGCTGATCGCCTCGTGGGCCTGGGTCCTGTTCATGGTGGTGTTCGCCGCCGACACGATCCGTCGGCGGGCGCCCGAGGTCCCCGGCGCGCTCGGACTGGCCCTGATGTCGCTCGGTCTGGCCACCGTGGTCTGTCTCGGTGTGCTGTTCGGGCTGCGGATCTTTCCCCTCAACGCCCGGACGCTGATCCCGCTGGCCGGCATGGTGGTGGGGAACTCCCTGACCGCCACCGTGGTGGCGGCCCGGCGGGTGGTCGCCGAGTTCACGGACAAACGGGCCGAGGTGGAGGCCCGGCTGGCCCTCGGGATCTCCTCCCGGGACTCGGCCCGGCCCTATGTGCGCGATGCCCTGCGGACCGCCATGATCTCGCAGATCGAGTCGACCAAGGCGGTGGGCCTGGTGTTCCTGCCCGGGGCCATGACCGGACTCATCCTGGCCGGGGAGAAGCCGCTGCAGGCGGTGCTGGTACAGGCCGCGGTCATGTTCCTCATCCTGGGTGCGGTGGCCACGACGGCGGCGGCCATGAGCCTCGGGCTCTCCCGGCGGCTGTTCACGCCGGACCACCGCCTGGTGCGCCTGGCCCGGGTGGCCACCTGAGCCGGGCGGCCACTCGGCGTCGGACCCGTCGGGGCACCGGTCAGGCCATGGCGATGAACTCCAGCTGGACGTTGTCGGGGTCCCGGAAGACGACCACCGAGTAGGCCGGCTGGTCGTCGACGGGGGAGTGCTCCACGCCGAGCTCGGTGAGCCGGGCCTCCCACGCCTCGAGCTCGGCGTGGTCCGCCACGGCGAAGCCGACGTGGTCCAGCCCGGTCCGAGCCTCGGCGAACCGTTCGCTGCCGTTGGTCGGGTGGACGTGGAGGCCGACCAGGACCGTGAACGTCGGGTCGGCCAGCAGCACGTAGTTGCCGTCACCGGCGGGGTGCCGGTCCTCCGTGAGGGTGGTCAACCCGAGGGTCTCCTGGTACCACGGGACGCTGCGTTCCAGGTCGGTCACCGTGATGGCGATGTGGTGGATGCTGGTCATCTTCGGCACGGGGCGCTCCTCGGTTCGGGGCCGGTCCGTCCCGGGCCGTCGGGTGCCAGCTCAGCACGGTCCGGGGCGGCGGGCCGGAGCGGGCTCACGGGTAGGTGACCACGATCGTCGTCGACGGCTGCAGGGCGACGGTGTCGATGCCCGACGGCCTGGCCACGCCCAGGTAGCAGAGGAACGACGGTCCGGCCAGGCCGCCCGAGGCGCCACCGGGACAGACATGGGCCACGAACGGCACACGGAACGACCCGTGCCCGTTGGTCCGCACGGTCACGGAGTTGGTGGTGTCGCACGGATCGCCCGTGACCACCCACGACGCCACCGGGCACTCGACCAGGGCGACCGTGGTGTGACGGGCGAATCCCTTGCCGACCACCGTGACGGTCGTGTTCACCATCACACTGTCCGGTGCCGCCCGGACGGTGGCCACCGGCGGAAGCGTGGCCCCGGATGCCGTGGCTCCGGTGGCCAGGCCCGAGCCGACGCCGAGGACGGTGGCGAGGACGGTCATGCTGCGACGGACGGAACGTGCCGGCATCAGCGGCTCCCTTCGGTCGGTGGCCCTCCGGCGAACCGGGCGCCACGGCTTCCCCCTGTCCGGACGTGGACTGTGGCGCCAACGTTACGCCGCCGGTGCTTCCTCCGCTTCGGCGAGTGGGAAGATGGGAGTTCGGCGTGCCGGACGGCCCGCCCGGAAGGTCGTGGTCCGATGGTGATCTGGTGGTGTGCGCTCGCAGTGCTCCTGGCCATCATCTACATGGTCACCTACACCCTCCTGCGCACCTCGGGAGACGGCCGCACGTGGACCGCCCGCCTCGTGCGGCCCAAGGGCGGGTCCCGGGGGGCCGACCGGGACCGGTCGGGCTGAGTTCGGGTCGGACGACAGCGGATGCCCGACGACGACCGGCCCACCTCAAGTGATCCGTCGGGGTCGCCGATGCTGGAGGTGCACCCGGAATCTGTCCGTGTGCCCGACGCGCGTTCCGAGGAAGGGGAGCACAGGGTGATCGACCAGGCGGTCCTGATCGACGACCACGTCCCGGTTCCCGAGCCGGACACCAGTCCCGTCCCGCCGCGGGCGGGGGAGGGTGCGTCCACCCGGTGGGCGCACCGCGCCCTGCAGCCCGCCGTCCTCGCCCTGCCGGTGGTGATCCTGGCGGTGGTGGCCTGGACGCACCGAAGCATGTTCTTCGACGGATACATCTACCTGCACGTGGTCCAGAACGTCCTGGCCGGCAACGGGCCGGTGTTCAACGCCGGCCAACGGGTCGAGGCGTTCACCAGCCCGCTGTGGACGGCGGTCGTGTCGTTGGGCGGACTGGTCACGCCGTTCCCGCTGACCGACGTCGCCGTCGATCTCGGCATCGCCTCCACGGTGGCCGGCCTGGGACTGGCCGTCGCCGCGTCCGTCCGGCTGGTCCGACGGGCCGAGCCCGACTCGTTCCTGGTCCCGCTCGGGGCGGTGGTGTTCGTCGCCGTCCCGCCGGTCTGGTCGCTGGCCTCCCTCGGGCTGGAGACGGGCCTGGTGTTCCTGTGGCTCGGGGCGTGCCTGTCGATCCTCGTCCGCTGGGCCGGCGCCGACGGCCGCGACGCGCCCCGGTGGGGGGTCGTCGTGCTCGGACTCGGTCCGCTCGTCCGTCCCGAGCTGGCCGTCGACACCCTGGTGTTCGTGGCCGTCCTGGTGTTCGTGGACGCCGGACACCGCGGCTGGCGCCGGCAGGCGGCCGCCGTGGCGTGGGCCTTCGCCCTCCCGTTGGCCTACGAGGTGTTCCGCATGGGCTACTACGGGATGCTGGTGGCCAACACCGCGGTGGCCAAGGAGGCGTCACAGCCCCGCCCCGGCCAGGGCGTGCGCTACCTGACCGACTTCGCCAGCCCGTACTGGCTGGTCGTCCCGGCCGCGGCCCTGCTGCTCGGCGCCTTCCTGCCCCTGTCGGCGGCGTTGCGGAGCCGGCCGGGCCCCACCCGCAACCGGGTGGCCCTGGTGGCCCTGCCGGCGGCTGCGGCGCTGAACGCCGGCTACATCACCCTGATGGGCGGGGACTACGTGCACGGCCGCCTGCTGATGGCGCCGTTCTTCGCCGCCTGCGCACCCGTCGCCGTGGTGCCGCTGGCCCGGCGCTACGCCGTCGCCCTCGTGGTGCTGCCCTGGGCGCTGGTGTGCGCGTCCACCCTGCGGGCCGCGGACAATTCGCCGTGGCAGACCAGCCCGTTCTACGTGGTCACCGGCCACGGGTCCCTGTCGGCGGGGCCGAACGACTGGGGCTCGCCCGCCGCCCAGGCGACGTGGCTGGTGCCGACGGCCACCTACCTCCAGGAAGACCCGACGACGGCCCCCACCCGCCTGACGACGGCCGCGGCCCCGGGTCTGGCCACACCGACCGTGGCGACGAACTGGGCCGGTCAGGGACCCTATGAGCTCGGCACCTCGGTGCGCATCCTCGACCTGCTCGGCCTGGCCGACCCGCTCACCGGGCACCTGCAGCTCAGTAGGCGCGGTGCGTTCCCCGGCCACGAGAAGCCGCTCCCGACGCCCTGGCTGGTGGCACTGATGACCGCGCCCGGCTCGTCACCGGCCCAGATCGCCTCGCTGCAGGCCCAGCGACCGCGCCAGTACACCGCCCTGGTGCCCGAGGTGCGGGGCCGGGCGCTCGTCGTCCAGGCCGCCTGGGCCCGGGCCGCACTCGGCTGCCCGACCATCCACGCCCTCGAATTCGGTCCCGACCGGCCGCTCACGTTCGGGATCTTCGTGTCCGACCTGGTCCACGCCCCGTCCCGCACCGCGCTGCGGGTACCGCCCGACCCCGAGACCGCCTACCACCGGTTCTGCGGTCCCGGCATCCCGTTGTCGGTCCGGGTAGCCCGCGGCTGAGTCCGCCGACGGTCCCCCTGCCCGGCGCGGCCCACCGCTACGGTGGGGCCCGGGCGGAGTAGGGCGACGAAAGGAGCCGGCAATGGCGACGGATACCGAAGTGGTCGTGGTCGAGGGGGGTGTTCCCTCCAAGTACGTGTGGCAGATGGAGCTGCTGGCCGGGGTGATCACCCTGGGCCTCGGCATCGCGTTGGCGTTCAAGCCGTCCCAGTCGCTGAACGTGATCAGCGTGTTCATCGGCATCCTGCTGGTCATCGGTGGCATCTTCCACTTCGTCCGGGCCCTGGACCACGACGAGCAGCACCGGGCGTGGATCGCCATCGCCGGCCTGCTCGAGGTGGTGATCGGCGTGGTCATGATCCGGCACCTCCACCTGACCCTGGCGGTCGTCGGCCTCCTGATCGGCATCGTGTGGATCGTCCAGGGGATCGTGGCGCTGCTGGCCGGCATCATGGGGGGCACCACCGGCTCCCGGGGCTGGGCCATCGGGTTCGGGCTGATCAGCCTGATCGCCGGCATCGTGGTGGTGTCGGTGCCGGCCAAGTCGGTCAACACCCTGGCCATCCTCATCGGCATCTGGTTCATCGTCATGGGACTGTTCGAGCTGGCCGCCGGCTTCGTCCTGCGGTCCGAGCTGAAGAAGGCGTCGTCCTGAGCCGCAGCGCCTGACCGGGTCGGGGCGGGCACGGCCCGACCGACGCGCCCGGTCGGCGCTGTAGGGAACCCCACCGGCCGAGCCCGGGCGGGGCGACGGGTCAACCACTGCGAACGGTGGGTAGTTGCGAACGGTTCGCAACTGGGCCACGATGGCGTCGTGCCGCCTGCGTCCCGCCTCGTCCGTCGACGCCCGAGGCGGGCCAGCTGACATGGTCGTACTGGATGCACCGGCGGTCCCGGTCGTGGGCACAGGACGGCTGGCGAGGGTCCGTGCGCTCCTGGACCCGGGCCAGTGGCGCCAGGTCTCGTGGATGTTCCTGAGCATCGTCGTCCTCCACGTGGTCGGCTTCGGCGTGTTCATCGCCTTCGTGGTGCCCGGTCACTACAAGGGCCTGGGCATCGGGGTGTGCGTGCTCGCCTACACCCTGGGCCTGCGCCACGCCTTCGACGCCGACCACATCTCGGCCATCGACAACACCACCCGCAAGCTGATGAACGAGGGTCGCCAGCCGCTCAGCGTGGGGTACTTCTTCGCCCTCGGGCACTCGACCATCGTGGTCGCCATCGGCGTGGGCATCGTGGTGGCCGAGCGGACCGTGTACGCCGCCGTGTCGCACAGCGGATCGGCCCTGCAGCAGTTCGGCGGGGTGTTCGGCACCTTGGTGTCGGCCACCTTCCTCTTCCTCATCGCCTTCCTCAACCTGGTCATCCTCGCCGGCATCGTCAAGGTGTTCCGCATGATGCGCAGCGGGCGGTACGACGAGGCCGAACTGGAGCGCCAGCTCGAGAACCGGGGCCTGTTCACCCGGGTGTTCGGTCGGTGGATGCGGTCGATCACCAAGGAGTGGCAGATGTACCCGGTGGGCGTCGTGTTCGGCCTCGGGTTCGACACCGCCACCGAGGTGGCGCTGCTCGCCACGACCGCGCTCCTGGCCTCGAAGTCGCTTCCCTGGTACTCGATCATGTGCCTGCCGGTGCTGTTCACGGCCGGGATGTGCCTGTTGGACACCATCGACGGCTGCTTCATGAACGTCGCCTACGGCTGGGCCTTCTTCAACCCGGTGCGCAAGGTCTTCTACAACCTCACCATCACCAGCCTCTCGGTGGCCATCTGCTTCTTCGTCGGGACCATCGAGGTCCTCGGGCTGCTCCCGAAGGAGCTGCACTTGAGCGGGCCGGTGTGGAGCTTCCTGGCCGGGTTCAACCTGAACGCCGCCGGGTTCGTCATCGTCGGTCTGTTCGTGGTGACCTGGGTGGTGGCGATGGCCTACTGGCACTTCGGCCACGTCGAGCAGCGGTGGTCGGCCGGTCTGGCCGGCCACGAGGCGTTCGAGGCCGAGGCGTTCGACGAGCTTGAGTACGGTCCGGGCACCCCCGCCCGTCCGGGCGTCTGACCTAGCATCGCCACGAGGGACGGGCGACGGAGGCACCGACGTGTTGGAACACCACCGGGAGCACCACGCCACCAAGGTCCACGCCGCCGCGCTGCGTGACTGGCAGACCCGGCACGACGCCTACGAGGCACTGGTGGACACGGCGAGGACCTTCGCCGGGACCACCACCAGCGGCCTCCTGCTCGATCCGGGCGAGACCGTCTTCCTCGAGGTCGACACCTGCCAGCTGGTCGAAGCGCGCCGGGGACGGGGGACCTTCGTCGGTCACTCGCAGGGGATCTCGGTACCGGTCGCCCGGGTGGGAGGTCGGCAGATCCGCTACCGGGTCGGGGCCTCGAAGGGGCACTACGTCCAGGGCGACCTGGCGCCGACCGCCATCGACACCGGCACCCTGTACGTCACCTCGACCCGGGTGGTGTTCCGGGGGGCGAACCAGACCCGGGAGTGCCGGTACGCCAAGCTCCTGGCCGTCGACACCGACGACGACGCCGGCACCACCACACTGTCGGTGTCGAACCGCAGCAAGCCCACCACCATCCACTACGGCCCGGCGGCGGCGGCCACCGTCGACTTCCGCCTCGACCTGGCGCTGGCCCACTACCGGGGCACCGTCGACGAGCTGGTCGCCGGGCTCGAGGCCGACCTGGCCGCCATCGACGCCTCCCGCCCGGCGGACGGGCCCGCGGCGGTCGACGGCGCCGCTGCGGGCCCACCGGTCCCGCCGGCACCACCCGCCCACGAGGACCTGCCCCCGTCACCCGGTGGGTCGGTCGGCCCACCGCCGGACGCGGCGCCGGCGGCGGTCGCCGCCGGGTGGTTCCCGGACCCGTGGGCGGCCGCCCCGCTGCGTTGGTGGACGGGTTCGGCCTGGTCGTGGCAGACGGTCGACCCTGCCGCACCCGCCGGTCCGACGGCGTGACCGTGGAGGACGGCCGCCTCTCCGGTGGACACCGTGAGGTCCCGTATGGGAACGTCCTCGCCTGCCCGTCGGTGACCGGCAGCTGAGGGAGGCGTGAACGGCATGGTGGACGAGGGACTCGAGGAGCAGCTGGCCGCCCTGGTGGGCCGGCCGGTCGGCCGGGGCGGGCCGTCGGTGGCGCCCGACCCGGTCAACCAGCCCATGATCAGGCACTGGGCGGCCGCCTTCGCCGACGACAATCCCGTGTACACCGACCCCGAGGCGGCCGCCGCGACCTGGTTCGGCGGCATCGTGGCCCCGCCACTGATGCTGCAGACCTGGACGATGCCCACCCCGACGCTCGAGGGGATCGCCGAGCGGGGAGGATCGCCGGTGGCGGTCGACGGCGACACGGCGCTGTCGGTGCTCGACCGGGCCGGCTACGTGGGCACCCTGGCCACCAATTCGGAGTTCGAGGTCCTCCGCTACCTGCACCTCGGCGAGGTGGTCTCGTCCGAGACGGTGTTCGAGTCGATCTCGGAGGAGAAGCGGACCCGGATGGGTCCGGGTCGGTTCGTCACCTGGGTGACCACCTACACGGTGGGGTCCGGGGAGGTCGTGGGCCGCCAGACCTTCCGCATCCTGAAGTTCGCCCCGTCGGGGCCGGCGTCGTGACGCAGGTCCGCGCCAACCCGCCCGAGCCCCGGTCGATCGCCGTGGGCGACGCCCTGGGGGCACTCGAGCTCGACATGACGGCCACCCTGATCGCCGCCGGGGCCATCGCCACCCGGGACTTCATGCCCGTCCACCACGACCGCGCCTACGCCAACGCCCAGGGCGCCCCGGACATCTTCATGAACATCCTGTCCGACACCGGCTACTGCAGCCGGTTCCTCACCGACTGGGCCGGGCCCGAGGCGATGGTCCGGCGACTGGCCATCCGTCTGGGCGTGCCGGTCTTCCCGGGGGACCGGCTGGTCTACACCGGCGAGGTCACCGCGGTGGGCGCCGACGCTGACGAGGTGGCGGTCGAGGTCGCCTTCCGGGCCACCACCCCGCTCGGCGACCACGTCACCGGCACGGCCACGGTGACCCTGCCTGCCGGCCGCCCGACGTGACCGGTCAGGGCGGGAGCACACCCGCCACCCGGCATACTGGCGGAATGACCGACTGGCCGGGGCTGACCCGACGCATCGCCCGATCGGTCCAGACGACCGTCGGCTGGATCTTCTGGGACCCGGGTGCGGTGGCCCGGTACGGGACCGAAGGCCTGCCCGAGGCGTTCGCCGGCCCGCTCGGCTACATCGCCGCCCGGTGCGCCCCGCTGGCCCCGTGCGGTCCGTCGGCGGTGACTGCCGCCTTCGGCTCGATCAGCCCGCTCGGGATCGCCGCCGTGTTCGACCTGCTGGATGCCGACGGATTCCGGCGCATGTGGGCCGCCCGCGACGCAGCGGTGGCCGAGGGTCTGGCCGCCTATGCACCGGACATCGTGGAGCCGCTGACCGAGGCCGGTCCCCGGCTGTGGGCGGTGGTCGACCGCCTGCCGCTGGTCGGTCGGGTGTTCTTCGGGGCCCACCTGGCCATGGAACGGCCGACCGATCCGCTGCTCGCCGGGTGGCATGCGGTCAACTGCCTGCGGGAGTGGCGGGGCGACACCCACTGGGCGCTGGTGGTGGCTGCCGGGCTCACCCACCCGGAGGCGTCGGTCCTCCACAACGCGTGGCTCGGTTACGAGCAGGACTGGCTGGCCCGCTCCCGGGGCACCAGCCCCGAGGACCTCGGGGCCGGGTGGGCCCAGCTGGCGGCAAAGGGCCTGGCCGAGGGACCGGACGGCGCACGGATGGTGACCCCCGAGGGTGTGGCTCTGCGCCAGCACCTCGAGGATGAGACGGACCGGCTGACCACGTTGCCCTGGGAGTACTTCGGGGCGGTGGAGACCGTGGCCCTGGCCGAGCGCCTCGAGCCACCGTGCGAGCTGCTGCTCACCCGGGTCGACCTGACCGCCGGACCGAACTACCAGCCGGCGTCGAGGATCCGTCCGTGACCGCCCCCCGGCGGGCCCTGGTGACCGGGGCCACCCGCGGGATCGGCCGGGCCACCGCCATCGCCCTGGCCGCAGCCGGGTGGGACGTGGCGGTCACCGGACGGACCGTGTCGGCGGGACAGGGCCGGGACGACTCCGACACCGGGGCCGGCCGGCCGCTGCCCGGCAGCCTGGAGGAGACCGGTGCCGAGGTCCGGGCCGCGGGCCGACGCAGCCTCGAGCTGGTGGCGGACCTGCACGACCAGGGGGCCCTGGTGTCCGCCGTCGACCAGGTGGTGGCGGACTGGGGCGGGATCGACCTGCTGGTGAACAACGCGGTGGACACCGCCCCCGGCAGCATGGTGCCCATCGTCGAGCTCTCGGTTGCGCAGCTCGAGGCGAAGCTGGCCGCCAATGCCGTGGCACCGTTCGTCCTGATCCGGGCGGTGCTGCCCGCCATGCTGGCGGCGGGCGGCGGCACCATCGTGGACGTGACCTCCCACACGGCCACCGCCGATCCGCCGGGCCCGGTGGGCCAGGGTGGCTGGGGCGTGGCCTACGCCGCATCCAAGGCCGCCGCCCACCGGTTCGCGCCGCTGCTGGCGGTGGAACTCGGGGACGAGGGGATCCGGGCCTACAACGTCGACCCCGGCTACGTGGAGACCGAGCGGCAGGTGGTGAACGCCGCCGCGCTCGGCCTGGTCGGCCACTACCGGGGCGCACCGCCGTCGGTTCCGGCGGCGGCCATCGCCTGGATGGTGGACCACCCCGAGGCCGTCGAGAACGGGTCGACGGTGCGGGCCCAGAAGCTGGCCCTGGTGGAAGGGCTGCACGAGGACTGGCGGACGTCGTGACCGATGCCGCCGGGCCGCCGACGACCCCACCGGACGACCCGGGCGTCGCGGTGGTGACCGTCTACTGGCGCCCGGGCTGCCCCTACTGCGCCGGACTGCGACGCGGGCTGCGGCGCTCGGGACTCACCACCCGCGAAGTGGACATCTGGTCGGACCCGTCGGCCGCCGCCTTCGTGCGCGCCCACGCCGGGGGGAACGAGACGGTCCCGACGGTCGACGTCGGGGGCACCGTGCTGGTCAACCCGTCGGCCCGACGGGTGGTCGACCTGGCCGCCGAGTCCGGGCTCACCGTGGCGCCCCACCTGCGGCGCTGGTGGCGCCCGTTCGCCGGCTGAGGGCCGTCGGAACGGACGTCCCGACGGCGGGCGGGGTCAGGCCGGTCCGAGCAGTGCCAGGCCGTGCCGCACGAAGGCCAGCGCCTCGTCCACGGCGTCCGGTCCGGCCAGGTCGCCCCGGGTGACCACCGCGCCGAACGGGGCGTTCCAGTACCCCGGGTCCCCGGGCCGGGACGCCTCCCACGGCGCCACGTAGACGTAGGGCTCAGGGAAGACGGCGTCGCCGGGAGAGGCCCCGATGGTGACGCCCCCCGCACCGGTCACCGCGGCCAGTCCGAGGTCGAAGTGCTCGGGCCAGACCTGGGCCGCCGTCGGGGCGGACAGTTCAGGCAGCAGCGCATCGAGCAGTCGGGCGCCGAAGGGGAACCAGGCCAGCACCCGGGCGGCGGCGGACGGGTCGAGCGCCAGCGGCGCACCGGCGTCCCCCACCTGGGGCGCATCGCCTCCGGGGGTGAAGTCCTGGCCCAGGTCGACGCCGGCGAAGTCGGCGGCGTCGCTCAACGTCCGCCCGACCAGGTCGAGCGCTCCGGCCACCGCGCCCTGTGCCGTCTGGTGCTCCCGCACCAGGGTCGTGCCGGTCAGGCGCAGGGTGGTGTCCTCGGGTCCGAACAGGGGCGTGCCGACTCCCGACGGGGTGGCACGCAGTCCGAACCGCCCCCCGTGGTCGGCCCGGGCCCGGGCCAGCACGTGGGTGGCCAGTCGCTGGAGCTCGAGCCGGGCGGTCGCCTCGTCGACCGGGGACGGGGTGTCGGAATCGGGGGAGGTGGTCACGGGACCGACCTTAGGCAGCCCGGCGCCAGGTCGGGACGGGTCAGCCGCCCGTTGTGGCCAGGTTGGAGTCGGCCGTGGTGCTGCCTCCGGTGTTGGTGGCGGTGACCTGGACCTTCAGCCACCGGCCGACGTCGGCCGCGGTCAGGACGTAGTCCACGCCGGTGGCCCCGACGATCGGCGTGCAGACCGTGCCGGTCGAGTCGCAGTCGAACCACTGGAAGGTGAAGCCGATCACCGGGGTCCCGCTCCAGGTGCCGGTGCCGGCCGCGTAGGCCACGCCCACTGCGGGCTCACCCAGGGCCCCGGCGGTCGGCGGACTCACCACGGCCGGCGCCACGGCGGCGATGGCGGCCACCGTCGGCGGCGTGGTGACCGAGGCGGAACCGCCCCCGTTGCCGGCGGTGACCGCCACCACCAGGGTCGATCCCACGTCCGACGGCTGCACCGTGTACGTCGGGCCGGTGGCCCCCATGATCGGCGTGCACACGGTGCCGGTGCTGTCGCAGTCCTGCCACTGGTAGCCGAAGGTGATGGTCGGCGTGCCGTTCCAACTGCCGGTCCCGACGGCCAGGGTGTCACCCACCACGACGTCGCCGGTCGGGGCCCCGGGTGCACCGAGCAGGGCAGGGGCCACCGGGCGGGACGGCACCACCACCGAGACGGTCGACGACCCCTGGATGTTGCTGAGCACCGGTGTGGTCGTGGTGACCACCACCTTGTTGGTGTAGGTGGTGACGGCCTGGGCCGGGGTCGCCTCGAGCGTGAAGGTGACCGACACCGACCCACCCGCCGGGACGGTCCCGATGGTGCACTGGGTCCCGGCCTGGACCGGGTGGGACCCGCCCTTGCCGCCCACGCCGACCGAAAACTGGGCGCACGTCCCGCCGCTGACCGTGCCGAGGTAGTCGAACCAGCCGGACCAGTCCTGGACCACGGTGTTGAACGCCGGGGAGTCCCCGGTGTTGGTGACGGTCAGTGTCCGCTGCCAGTTCGACCCCTGGGGCACGGTGACGCTGTTGGACGAGGTGACGGACAGCACCGCCCCGGTGCCGGACACCGACACCGCGTTCGACGTGGCGACGTCCCCGGCCCGTGACGTCTGGACCAGGGTGCCCTGCACGTCGGCGGTGGCGGTCACCTGGGCGCTCGGGCCCGACAGGGGCTGGAACGCCCACACCACGGTGATCGACGCTCCGGGAGCCAGTCCGGGCATCAGGCACTGGAGCGCGCCCTGGAAGGGCGTGCACAGGGTACCGGACGGCGCACCGAGCAGCTGGTCGAGGTCGTAGGGGGAGGGGAGTGGCACGTAGGTCAGGAAGCTGCCCGCCGCACCGAACCCGGTGTTGGCCACCGTCAGGGTCCCGGTGATCCACTGGCCCAGCTGGATGGCGGTCGGACTCAGGCTCACCGACGTCTGCAGCGTCGGGAGGCTGGCGGCCCAGGCCAGGGTGACCGTGACCGAGTTGGTCGGCCCGGCGAACGTGGCGGCGACGGACACGCCGCTGCCGGTGTCGGCCGGCGGTGTCCCCACCAGGGTGCCGACCGCGACCGAGGCCCCGGCCAGGACCTTGCCGACGGTGCAGACGGGGACGGTCGGCGCCTTCTTCGTCGCCTTGCAGGTCACCCCGGCAGACGGGGTGAACACGACCGTCGGCTGGCCGGCGACCACCACCGGCAGGGTCACGGTGACCTTGGTCTTGGCCTGGGCCTTCGTGCCGGTGTCGGCGACCGTCACGGTGGAACTGGCCGTCTGGCCCGGGGGTACCGCCGTGCCGGGCGAGGTGGCGCTCACCACCATGGTGGCCACCCCCGCGGCTCCGGCCGGTGTGGCGGCCCCGCCCAGCACCGAGGTGCCGAGGACTGCGGCGACCACCGCGGCCACGCACGCGGTGATCCGTACCCTGGTGCGCACTCCTGCGGTCATTGCGGACCACCTCTCTGCAGGCTCCGCCTGCCGTCGAACGTGTCGCGTACGTCGCCCCCCGGCAGCCCCGGGGGCCACCTGGCGCGCAACCCGTGGTGCCGGGCCCGCTGCACTGATTGTCCGGAACGAAGGGCCCCAGGTCAAGGCCTCGAGGGGAAGTGTGAGAGAACCCTCACCGGTGGGCTCGCAGTCGGACATCGCCGACGGCGATGGCCGGCGCGTCCCGTCGGGCCTCGTCGGTGGTGGTGGCAAGGTCGGCCTCGGCGGTGGAGCCGCCGCGATCGGGGTCGAGGACCGGGGCCTCGGCAGCCTGGGCCGGCGCCGGCTCGGTCGGCAACGGGTGGGTCTGCGGGCCACCGTCGTCCATCGCCGAACCCTGTCCGGCGGATCAGGCCGTCCGACCAGGCCCGATCCACACCCGTTCGGCCCTGCCGGCCAGTCCCCACCGCCGGTCGGGAGCCTCCGCCCCAGGGGATGACCACACCCGGGCCCGGTGTCGGAGCCGAACGCGGGTCCGACCGGCAAATCCCGTCCATACTGAACTCGCCCGGGTCGGACGGTCCCGGCGGGTGGAGGGCTCCGCGATGCACGAAACGGACACGGTGGACGAATCAGGGCTGGAATTCGCGCCCCGCTTCCTGCAGACGCCCCGGGCCGCCGGTGTGGCGGGTGTCCTGTTCGCACTGATGTTCGGCGCCATCGTCGTCCTCTTCCGCAGCGTCCTCCCGCTGGACCCGCACTCGGCGGGGGCGTCGCTCACCGATGCGGGCCACCGTCGCGACCTCAACGTCGCACTGGGGCTCATTCCGTTCTGCGGGATCTTCTTCCTGTGGTTCCTCGGAGCGGTCCGCTCCCACATAGGCGAAGCCGAGGACAAGTTCTTCGCCACCATCGTCCTCGGGAGCGGACTGCTCTTCATCGCCATGCTGTTCGTGTTCGGCGCCCTGTTCGGAGCGCTCATCAACCTCGCCGGGCTGTATGACGGGGATCCGCCCCTGGCGATCTGGAGGCTGGGTCGCGAGATCTCGTTCAACATCGCCATCGTGTACGCCATGCGGGTGGGCGCGGTGTTCATGTTCTCGTCGTCCATCATCGCCTTCCGCCTCCGCATCCACGTCCGGCCGGTCACCGTGGTCGGCTTCGTCGGTGCGCTGATCCTGCTCTTCGCCAGCCCGACGACCCCGTGGCTGCAGCTCATCTTCCCCTTCTGGGTACTCCTGGTCAGCATCAACATCCTCGTCCTCGCCTATCGCAGCAGGAACCCGGAGCCCACGCCATGACGGAGGCACATCCGGCAACGTGGTGCGACGGCGAGTTGTGGGGGTCCACGGTCACTGCAGCACCTCCCGCGGCGGTGCGGACATGAGGAACCCCGTCAAGGGGTTCCGGGCCACGTTGCGCCACGACGCCGCCGCCGGTCTGGTGCTCGGCGTGGTCAGCGTGCCGGACGGCCTGGCTGCGGGCCTGCTGGCCGGGGTCAACCCGCTCTCGGGCCTCTACGCCTACATGTTCGGCACGTTGTCCGGGTCCCTCGTGACGAGCTCCTCGTTCATGGCCGTCCAGGCCACCGGGGCGATGGCGATCATCGTCGCTGACGTACCCGCCGTGCACACCGCCGCCGACCCGCAGCGTGCGCTCTTCACCCTGTCGATCCTGACCGGTGTGGTCATGCTGGCGGCCGGTCTGCTGAAGCTGGGCTCGGCACTCCGCTTCGTCTCGAACGCGGTGATGGTGGGATTCATCAGCGCGGTCGGCGTCAACATCATCCTCGGCCAGCTGGCCAACCTGACCGGCTACCAGGCGCAGGGGGCCAATCGGGTCATCCGGGCCGTCAACACGGTGTTCCACCCTGGCCGACTGCACTATCAGACCCTCGGCGTAGGGCTGGTGACCATCGCCCTCATCCTCCTCCTCGAACGCACCGCGCTCGGCCCGCTCGGCCTGGTGGTCGCCGTGGTGATCACCTCGGCCGCGGTGGCGGTCCTCGGGTGGTCCGATGTGGCCGTCCTGGACGACCTGGGTGCCATCCCACGGTCGCTCCCGCTCCCCACCGCCCCGCTGCTGCGACTGGTGCCCACGCTGATCGTCCCGGCGGTGGCCCTCGCCTTCGTCGGCCTGGTCCAGGGGGCGGCCATCAGCGCCAACTACACCAACCCGGACGGGAGCTATCCCGACCCGTCCCGTGACTTCGTGGGGCAGGGAGCCGCCAACGTCGTCGCCGGGGTCTTCCAGGGGATGCCGGTCGGCGGCTCGCTGTCGGCGTCGTCGCTCAACAAGACGGCAGGCGCCCGGTCCCGCGTCGCACTGGTGAGCTCGTCGGTGGTGATGGCCATCGTGATCGTGGCCTTCGGGGGCATCGTCGGGCACATCGCCATGTCCGCGCTGGCCGGGCTCCTCATGCTCATCGGATTCCGGACCATCAAGCCCGCCGACCTGGTGTCGGTGTGGCGTACCGGTGCGGTCCAGAAGGCGGTGCTGCTCACCACATTCGTCCTGACCATGCTGATCGCACTCCAGTATGCGGTGCTGGTCGGCGTGGGACTGTCGGTGATCCTGCACGTCGTGCGCCAGTCGAACCAGATCACCATCAAACGCTGGCAGCTCGACGCCGAGGGGAACGTGGTCGAGACCGACCCTCCGGCCGAGCTCCCGGCCCACGAGGTCGTCGTGCTCCAGCCCTACGGGAGCCTGTTCTTCGCAGCGGCGCCCACGTTCGAGTCCGGGCTCCCCGTGGTGGTGGACCGGTCGCGGTGCTCGGTGGTGATCCTGCGGCTGCGTGGTCGGAGCGATCTGGGCACCACCTTCATGGACGTGCTCCACCGCTACGCCGACAGTCTCATCGCCGTGGACGGAAAGCTGGTGATCGTGTCGGCCAACGAGCGGATCCAGGAGCAGCTGCGGGTCACCGGGATCACCGATCTGATCGGTCCGGCCAACATCTACGAGGGTGACGAACGGGTCGGATCGACGGTCAAGCGGGCCTATGGCGAGGCCGTCACCTGGGTCGACGATCGGCGACCGACCGGGCCGACCGGCGACTGACGGGACCGAGGCAGGCAAGCGGGAGCGACCGACGGCGTGTTGGTGGAATCATGGGCAGGTGACCGACTACATCGCCGTCAATCGGGCGAATTGGAACAGTCGGGTCGAGCACCACGTCGGCGCCTACGACCTCGACCGCTTCCGGTCCGAACCGGACTTCCTGTCGCACGTGGTGACCTTCGACCTCCCCCGACTCGGAAGTGTCGCCGACCTCGATGTGGTGCACCTGCAGTGCCACATCGGAACCGACACGCTCTCCCTGTCCCGCCTGGGAGCGGGGAGCGTGACCGGACTCGACTTCTCCCGACCCGCACTCGACGCCGCTGCACGCCTGGCGGACGAGTGCGGGGCGCGGATCACCTACGTCGAGTCCGAGCTCTACGGCGCCGTCGACGCACTCGGTGCGGGTGGGTTCGACCTGGTCTACACGGGTATCGGGGCCCTCTGCTGGCTTCCCGACGTGCACCGGTGGGGTGAGGTGGTCGCCGCCCTCCTGCGACCCGGCGGTCGGCTGTTCCTCCGCGAATACCATCCGGTGCTGTGGGCGCTCGCCGATCCTCGCGCCGATGAGCTGCTCGTCATCGAGTATCCCTACTTCGAGACCGAGGGCGTTCCGTTCACCGAGGAGCAGAGCTACGTCTCCCACGACGGGCCGCTGGCCTGTCCGGACTTCATGCACTTCAACCACGGACTCGCCGAGGTGATCACCTCGTTGCTCGACGCGGGCATGGTGCTGACCGCCTTCGAGGAGCACGATACGGCCCCGGGCCGACCCCTCGACGACATGATGGAGGACGTCGGAGCCGGCGAGTTCCGACTGCGACAGGACCCGGTCCGGTTGCCCGCCACCTACACCATCCAGGCCGCGAAGCGCCGCTCGTCGTGAGCGCGTCCCCTGGTGACCGCCACCGGTGGACGTCGAGGTCGGTGGACCACCGGGAGCCGCGGGCCGGTCGGCGGTCGTCGGACGACCGACGCCTGCGAGCCGGCCACAGGAGGAGACCTCGGACCAGCTAGGGGACCACCTGCCCGCTGCCGTCGATCGGCCGCATGGCGGCCAGGACCTTCTCGGTCTCCGACTTGTCCACCGTCCAGGTGCCGCCACACGAGGGACACACGAAATGCAGCGCCCGTCGATCGCCGAACAGCCCGCTGCGGAACCGGTAGCAGTGCATCTGCCGGGGCGCTGCACAGGCCGGACAGTGCAGTTCGACCGTGCCGATCGAATCGGCGTGCCGGATCTTGTCCTCGATCACCGCATCGGAGACGGCAGGAAGTCTCCAATCCATACCGCCGGGAACCACCATGGCGCTCCTTCCACGTCGCACTCGATGTTCTCACGCGTGGGCCGAACCGCCCGTATGGGCATCGTATGACGCCGACCTCCGGGCCGGGAGCCCGGGATCGAGGGATCCCGACAGGTCGTGGCCTGACGCCGAGGTCGAGGCCACACACCGCCTGCGGGACGCACCGCCGCCTCAACACCTACTGCACGGCCACGTGCGCACAGCCGAGGCCGTGGGTCACACGGGAGGCGCAGTCCCTGCGATCCCGATCACATCATTCGTGCTGACACCAGCGGTGCCGAGGCTCCCGAGAAATGGTGCGTCACCGTAGCTGAAGATGCCGCCGTCGGACGCGACCAGCCAGTAGCCATGGCCGTCGGGGGCGGAGGCCATGCCCACGATGGGCAGGTTGAGGTGGATGTTCCCGGTCGAGCCGTGGAACGCCGCGTCACCGTAGGCGAAGATGCCGCCGTCGGACGCCACGAGCCAGTAGCCATGGCCGTCCGGCGTGGAGGCCATGCCCACGATGGGCAGGTTGAGACGGATGTTCCCGGTCGAGCCGTGGAACGCCGCGTCACCGTAGGCGAAGATGCCGCCGTCGGACGCGACCAGCCAGTAGCCATGGCCGTCCGGCGTGGCTGCCATGCCCACGATCGGCTGGTTGAGACGGATGTTGCCGGTGGAGCCGTAGAACCCCGCATCACCGAAGCTGAAGATGCCCCCGTCCCTCGCCACGAGCCAGTAGCCCCTGCCGTCCGGGGTGGGCGCAAGCCCGACCACCGGCTGGTTCAGCCGGATGTTCCCTGTCGAACCGTAGAACCCTGCATTCCCGAAGCTGAAGATCCCGCCGTCCTTCCCGAGGAGCCAGTACCCATCGCCGTTGGGAGTCGTTGCCAAGTTCACGATGGGGGCGCTGAGTGGGTTCGACGACATGTCCCCCTGGAACGCACCGTCCCCGAAGGCGCCCACCTCGCCGGCGGAGCCCGCGACGATGTACCCCTCGGTCCCCGTGCCCGCCAGTTGGCTGATGGGCACGAAGGTGGCCCCCACATCCGCACCGAGGACGGTCGAGCGGGCGCCGAGTGCCGTCGGGGAGAAGTACAGGTTCACGTCACACGATGCGCCAGAGGCGAGGACGAAGGAGGTCACCGAACTGCTCGGCGTGCAGTTCGTGTTGCCGAAGAAGTCATGGTCGGCACCGCCCACGAATGCAAGACCTGACACGCTGACCGGCGCCACGTGGAGATTGGAGATCACCACCTGCTGCACGGCGCCGTAGGTCCCGACCCGTTGGGACCCGAATGCGAGCGATGTCGATGATCCCGAGAGTCCCAGATCGGTCATCGAGAACGCCCCGGTGGAGGTTCCGTTCGAGGAGTTGGCGTTCTGGCCCTCGACGTAGAGTGTCGAACCGTCGGACGAGAGCACGGAGCGCGGCTGGCTCGGGATCTGGACGTTGATCCCGAACGGGGCCCGACCGAGGTAGGCGCCTTGCACACCGGCCTTGAACACTCGTGCATCCGGATCGCCCGGGAAGATCTCGGCGATCGCCCCGGCGGCAGTGGATGCCGTCAGCGCGGAGGCGTTCTGGTTTGTGACCCCGGGGGCCTGGTGGGTGATGCCTGTCGGTTGCAGCGTGCCTGCGGAGAGTTCGGTGAGACCGGTCTGGTCGCTGGCGACGACGGTTGCATCGTCGGTCGACACCGTGGCGATGCCGGTGTAGTTCGTGAATGCCGTTTGCGTCGCCGTCGCGGTCGGTGCACCCGCAGACACCGCCACCCTGGTGATGCCCCAGGTGAAGGCGTTCGGACCGAGGCCGGCATTCGTGGCGAAGAAATCGTTCGGATCGTTGGGAGCGGCAAAGAGCATCGGACCCTCGAGGGCGACCGTGCTGTAGTTGGTCACTGCCCCCGTGGTGGGATCGATCCGGATGGGTTCCGCGGTCCCCCCGCAGTTGCAGGCACCGGCGGTCCAGAGATAGCCGCCGGCGAAGACGAGCGAGATGCCGGTCATGTACTGGGCGCTGACCACCGTGCCCTTGGACGCCAGACTGGTCGAGTCGATGGCGACGATGGCATCGGTGTCCGACGGGGAACCGGTGAAGGTGAGCGAGACGAGCGCGTAGAGGGTTCCCTGGTTGATGGCCAGCCCCGCGACTGGGCCAGCCTCGTTGATCGTCTTGATGAGCTGGCCGGACGGCGATATGACCAGGATCTCCTGGGTGTACGGCACGAACACCCGACCGGACGCAGGGTCGACCACCGGAGTCGGGTCGTCGACACTGCTCCCTGATGCCGGAAGAGTGGTGATGGCGCTGTGTGCGGCTCGTCCGGCCGGCGTCAGCGTGTGGGCCCCGTTGCGCAAGGGCACGTAGCTCCGTTGTGGTGCCGCCGCGGTCGCACCGTGCGCCACCCCTGGCTGAACCGGTGCTGCGCCGACCGGGGTCGGGGCACCGGCGAGCAGGACGCCTCCGATCACGGAGCTCGCGAGCAGTGACCTTCCGAGAGATCGCGACATGCGGCGACATTGCCGGAGTTTCGGTGCACCGATCCGCCTCTCACCCACGTGGAGCCCACCCTTCGCGCTTGCCGATTCGCCAATTGGCGACGGGGCTTGACGATACCGAAGATGTCCCCCCGTGTGGATGCCGGCGCCAGTGACACGCGAGATCGCAGCGCCTCCCGAACCGGTGGCCGCCGGCGGGGCGCCCACCGCACCCCCCGGTTGGTACCGTGGCCCGATGCCCACCGCAGCCGGAGCCGTCGAGGAGCTGGCGTGGGTCGGCCGAGCCCTCGGAGGGCGCGTTGTCGCCGCCGAGCGCCAGAGCGACCGACCGCATGGCGGGCGTCCGGCATGGTTCGTCGACGTGGAGCGTGACGACGGTCCGCTGCGCGTCTACGCCCGACTCCAACGACCGGAACTGCGGGACGGAGGGGCCGCCCTGGTGCGTGAAGGCGCCGTGCTCGACGCGCTCGCCGCGGGCGGGATCCTCGTACCCCGGGTGCTCGGCGTGCACTCGGACCCACCCGGTCTGCTCCTCGAATGCCTGTCCGGGACCGGTGACTACGCCGAACTCGACGAGGACGCCCGCTGGGACGTCGACCGCAGATTCCTCGAGGAGCTGGCGAAGGTCCACGCCATCGACACGGCGCCGTTCCGATCCCTGGGCCTCGTCGAGCCCCGGAACGCTCCGGCGTTCCTCCTCGACGACCTCGATCGGTGGGAGACCGTCTACCGGGCCATGACGACGCGCCCGGTCCCACTCGTCGAATTCCTCTGCCGCTGGCTCCGGCGACACGTGCCACCGGCGCCGGTGCGGGCCTCCGTCCTCCAGGGGGACACCGGCCCGGGCCAGTTCATGTTCGACGGATCCACCCTGACAGGCGTCGTCGACTGGGAATTCGCCCAGCTCGGCGACCCGCACCTGGACCTGGCACTCATCCGCGGACGCGACTTCTACAACCCCGGGGCCGACCTCCGCCGGTGGTTCCAGACCTACCAGGAACTGTCGGGCACGGCGATCGACTGGGACGCCCTCTCCGTCTACTCGGTGAAGGCGTTGGCGCTCACCCCGATGTCCCTGGCCGGCCTGTGCCAGTCGATGCCCTGGGAGACCGACTACGCCGAGTGGTGGACGATGAACGCCTCCTATTCGCGGGCGACGGCACAGGCGCTGGCCGAGGCGACCGGGGCCGTGACCGCCGCAGACGACGTCGTCCTCCCGGAGCCGGTGCCCGGGGCCGTCGGCGGGTTCCTCGACGTGATGGACGCCGTCGTGGATCGCGAGCTCCGACCCGCCGACTCCTTCGGCAGCTCACGAACGGATCAGGCGATGCGACTGTCCCGCATGATCCGTAACGCCGCCAGCTCCGAACGGGAGCTCACCGCACTCGAGCTCGACGACCTCGGCTCAGTGTTGGGGCATCGTCCACGCGATCCGCTGTCCGGCCATGCCGAGCTCGTCGGGGTGATCGCTGAGGACGATCCGTCCCGTGACGCCGACCTCGCCGCCTTTCTGTGGCGCAGCGCCGTCCGTCACGAGACGCTGTTCGCCGGGACACTCGGTGCGGGGGAGGGCGCTGTGCTGCAACCGATCGCAGACCTGCGCTGAACGGTGGGCGGCGTGGTCGACATGCGCTGGGTACGGATGCGCGCCAGCGGCGACGGCTGGACGCGGTCGACGGGGTCCCGCAGCCGCCTGGGCGCATCGCCGGAGCGCCTCACCCGGGTGCCGGGTCGCCGGAGGTTGGTCTCCACCGCAGGTGGCCCCGCCCACCGGGGCCCGAATACCGAGTCATCCACACGCCCGCACGTCCCGGTCGGGGTGGGCAAGAACAGTCGTTCAGGAACGGACCGTCCCATCGTGCCGGTCGGGTAGTGACCGCAGGCACGCGTGCCGAGGTCCGCAGGTGGCAACGGCCCTGCGCCCACCGGACCGCTTCGTTCGACCGAGGTCCCCAACGACCTACAGCAGCGGTTCGCTCGGAACCCCGAAGTACTCCTGGTAGTCGCCCCCCCGTTCCCGCAGGTCGTCTGCGTCGAGTCCGGTGTCGGCGAACGTGTAGCGACTGCCGCCCCCGCCACCGTCTCCGGGGTGTTCGAGCAGGAACGCCCGCATCCGCGACTCTGCGTCGGCGCTGAACGCCAGACCCAGGGCATCGTAGATCTCGCCGATGGTGGCGAACGGATCAGCCATGAACTCGCCGAATTGGACGTCGACCACCTGGTCGGCCGGCACGATCCCCCCGCGCCTGGCCTCCACCGAGCGCTCCAGTCCCACCAGTATGTCCTCGGCGTACTGGCTCGCCGCACGGGCCACCGTGCTGTGGTCGCTGGCCATCGACCGCAGCAGTGCCACCAGCGCGCTGATCGACGAGATGACCCGGACCGGATCGCGGTGGGTCTGGACGATGAGTGCGTCCGGGTACTCGTCGAGCAGCGCCTCCAGGCACCACAGGTGCGCGGGCGACTTGAGCAGCCACCGTTCCCCGGCGTGTCGGCTCTGCAGGTGCTGGAGATAGATCCGGTGCCAGCGGTAGGCGGGCGCCATGTCGGCCTCGTGCAGCAGCCAGCGGTCGTACTCCGGCACGTCGTACTGGGTGGGGAAGATCATGGAGCGGAAATCGCCCCCGGTCATCCGGACGCACTCCTGGGCCAGGCGCGCCCCCAGCGGGTGGAAGTCGGTGAACCCCGGGATGATCAGGTCGGGCATGGCCGCGACGGCCTCCGCCTCGTCGATCCTGGGGTCGGTGTCGTAGGTGGCCGAATCGGGGGGCGGCACCGGATGGTCGACCTCCCAGGTCAGCGGGGCCCGGTTGGCCGGGTCCTGGGCCAGCAGGTCGTAGAGGATGGTGGTGCCGGTGCGGGGCTGGCCCACGATGACGACCGGCCGGGTGACCACGCCGTCGGCCACCTCGGGATGCCGGTGGCGCCAGTCGAGGATCTGCATCCGGTTGCCGAGGTACCCGGCCACCTCGGCCTCGACGATGGTCCGACCGAGGTCGTTGAGTCGGGCCGGTCCGGCCAGGTCGTCGAGCAGCCTGTCCAGACCCTCGCGCCAGGTCGGCTCGCCCATGTCGTCGAGGCCGGTGGCGGCCATGGCCGCGTCCAGGAGTTCGTCGGCGTCGAACCTCCCGGAGGCGCCGCCCGGTGTCGGGGTGGTCACCGTCAGGCCTCCTGCAGGTGGAGTACGGCGGCCCGGACCTCGGGCGCCGTCGGGTTGTCGAGCCAGCGAACGCACACGAAGCCACGGTGGCGCCCACCGGTGTCGAGCCACACCGTCGTCCCGTCGTCGGCCGAGGGCGGCGCCACGGCGGCCAGGACCACCCGTGCCGTCCCGTCCGGACGCAGCGTGACGCCGGCGTTGGTGACCGAGCTGGTCCGGCGGCGGGAGTCGATGACCTCGTGCCAGATGTTCTCCACCGTGACGCTCCAGTAGCGACCTGCCGGGGGAGTGAACACCAGCTCGAGGGCCTCGTCCGCCGCCAGCCGCCAGGTCCCCAGCACGTAGAGGTTGTCCGGGGTGGTGTTCTCCCCGCCGAGTGCGCCCGCCTCCATGGTGAACAGCTCGTTCGGACGGTCGACCGCCTCGGGCAGGACGGTCCGGTGCAGGGTCATCAACTTGGCGATGGTCCAACCCATGGCGGTGAGCGACTCGCCCACCGAGGTGTCGGTCGGGTGGGCGGGCGGCCCCAGCGGGTCGAGCGCGGCGATGGTGAACTCGGCGAGCTCCTCGGCAGCCCGGTCGGCGATGTACTGCCGCACCACGATCCCCGAGGCGTCATCGGGGATCGGTACCCAGGTGGCCCCGTCGAGCTCGGCGGGCGTGGGCTCGGCCGCCGACAGCACCAGGGCGAACCGGCCGTCGCCACCGAGGGCCAGGTCGCGGTCCGACACGTAGGCGGCCATGCGCCGTGGGGTGAGGCCGCGCCCGGCCAGCACCTGGAAGCCGAGGTAGGTGACCGTGCCCCGGCGACCCGAGATCCGGTAGCGGTGGGCACCGTCGATCATGCCCAGGTGGTACTCGCCGTCTGGGTTGGGTCCACCGACCAGGCGGGCCTCCGTGTTCATGGCGAAGAACCACGGCGCCTCCGGGTCGATGTCGAGCGACAGCTCGGCGCAGAGTGCGGTCACCCGGCCGAGGACCCGGAAGCCCTCGACGAGTTCGAGCTCGGTCTGCGCCTCCGACCGGACCATGGCGGCCATGTCGTCGAGCATGGTCCGGACCAGTGCCCAGCCCTCCTCGGTGGCCCGACCGCGTTCCTCGACCGCACCGGACATCGGCGCCTCCCTCCCGTTGCCGACGCGAGGATACGCACCGGAGCGGTCCGGGCGCGGACCCGCACCGGCCGGTGGGGGCGGACCTCGTCAGGTGCCGGTGACCACGTAGCGCGCGGCGGGCGTGCCCGGGGGGTTGGTGACACCCGGCACGGCATCAGGGTTGGTGACGCAGACCTCGCCTTCGAGCCCGTCCGGGTCCCGGAAGAAGATGCTGAGGACGTGGCCGAAGTCGGTGACGAACGAGTCCGCCGCACCCTTGGCGATCAGGCGGTCGCGGATCGTCTCGAACGCCTCGATGGACGCCGCCTGGAGGGCGAAGTGGTCGAGTCGTCCCCGTCCGAACATCGGGGTCTGGCGGTCGGCCTCGGAGTTGCCCTCGATCTGGAAGACGTTCAGCTCGGCCCACGGGCCGATCTTGATGATGGACAACCGGACGGCGTCGTTGCCTTCGATCTCGGGAGCGTCACGGACCACCTCGGCCTCGAACACCTCCTCGTAGAACCGGTGGAGGCGGGCGGCGTCGTTGGTCAGGGTGGCGACATGGTTCAGGCCGACGGTGAGCATCCGGGCAGCGTAGGACAGCGGGACCGCGAACTGGAAGACTCGGCCCATGGCCACCCACGACACCGCCGAGTTCCCGTTCCACGACACCACCGACTTCGTCGACGCCGACCGGGGGTTCGTCGGCGCCCTCGACCCCGGTGTGGTGACCGACGCCTCCGGTCGGGTGGTGTGGGACAACGACTCGTACGCCTTCCTCGGGGGCGAGTGCCCCGACACCGCCCACCCCAGCCTGTGGCGTCAGGGGCAGCTGGTGTCCAAGCAGGGCCTGTACGAGGTGTGCGAGGGCATCTACCAGGTGCGCGGTCTCGACCTGTCGAACATGACCCTGGTGGAGGGCGACACCGGGGTCATCGTCATCGACCCGCTCATCTGCGCCGAGACGGCCGCCGCCGCCCTCGGCCTGTACCGGGCCCACCGCGGCGACCGCCCGGTGACCGCGGTGATCTACACCCACGCCCACATCGACCACTTCGGTGGCGTCCACGGGGTGCTCGACGGCCCGGTGCCGATCCTCGCCCCCGACGGGTTCATGGAGTCCGCCGTCTCCGAGAACGTGTACGCCGGTGTCGCCATGAGCCGCCGGGCGACGTACATGTACGGCGCCGCCCTGGAGAAGGGCCCGGCCGGCCAGATCGGTTGCGGGCTCGGCATGACCAACTCCACCGGCACCGTCGGGCTGGTGGCACCCACCGTCGACATCGTGCGCACCGGCCAGGAAGAGGTGCTCGACGGGGTGCGGATCGTGTTCCAGATCACCCCGGGGACCGAGTGCCCGGCCGAGATGAACTTCTACTTTCCCGAACACCGCGCCCTGTGCATGGCCGAGAACGCCACCCGAAACCTCCACAACCTGGTGACGCTGCGTGGAGCCGTGGTCCGGGACGCCCGGGTGTGGTCTGCCTACCTCGACGAAGCGGCGCGCCTGTTCGGCGCCGACGCCGACGTCGCCTTCGCCTCCCACCACTGGCCGACGTGGGGCCCGGACCGGATCGTCGAGTACCTGTCGCTGCAGCGCGACCTCTACGCCTACCTCCACGACCAGACCCTGCGGATGATGAATACCGGCCTGAACGGCACCGAGGCGGCCGAAGCGATGGTGATGCCGCCCGCCCTCGATCAGGCCTGGCACACCCACGGCTACTACGGCTCGGTCAGCCACAACGTGAAGGCGATCTATCAGCGTTACCTCGGCTGGTTCGACGGCAACCCGGCTCGCCTCTGGCAGCACCCGCCGGTCGAGGCGTCGGCCCGGTACGTGGCGTGCATGGGGGGCAGCGGGGCGGTGTGCGCCATGGCCGCCACCTACGCCGACGAGGGGGACCTTCGGTTCGCCGCCGAGCTGCTCGACCGGGTCGTCTTCGCGGAACCGGACAACGTGGCGGCCAAGGAGCAGCTGGCCGGGGTGTTCGACCGTCTGGCCTACGGTTCGGAGAACGGCACGTGGCGCAACTTCTTCCTGAGTGGGGCCCACGAGCTGCGGCACGGGATCATGGAGGCGCCGCCAAGCACCGGCTCGGCCGAACTGCTCGGCGCCCTCACCGTCGAGCAGCTGCTCGACGCCATCGCCATCCGGGTCGACGGGCCCCGGGCGTGGGACGAGGTACTGACCATCGACTGGCGCTTCACCGACCTGGGGGAGACCCATCGAGCCACCCTGCGCAACGGGGTGCTGACCCACCGGGTGGTGGAGCCCGACGGCTCGGTCGCCGATCTGACCGTGGTGCTCGAGAAGCACCAGATGTTGAGTGCGCTGCTCGGCGTGGGCCTCGACCAGATCACGACCGAGGGCGACCTCGAGGTGATCGGGCGTCTCATGGCGGTGATCCAGACCCCGGACACCCGGTTCCCGATCGTCACGCCGTAGGGAGCGGCGGGCACCACGGGCTACGGGTCGCGACCCGCCGGGGCTCAGCCGACCAGGTCGACGATGTCCACGACCAGCAGGGTCAGGACCATCGCTCCCACCACGGCGTAGATGGCCGAGAAGAGCCACCGCTGGTGGTGGTCGGCCATCCAGAAGCGCCGGATGCCCAGGAAGTCGAAGTACAGCGCCAGGAGGCCGATGGGGATGCCGAGCCACGGGCCCACGCCCCTGGCCAGCCCGAAGAGCGGCAGCAGGATCGGCAGGACGATGTAGCTGAGCAGGCAGCGGGTGGCCGACAGGAAGATGCCGAGGCCGAAGATCCGGTGGGTGTCCGACTCGCGTACGGTCTGCCGTTCGTCCGGGACCCGGAGGAGGCGCCGCATGAACTGGTCCGACGCCGGCCGGACCGGGGCGGCCGCGCCGGCCGGGGCGCCGTCGGTGGTTGCTGCTGCAGTGGTCGTTCGGTCCACGGCACCATCGTAGACCTGGCCGGCGGGCACCGGACAGCCACGGGGTGCCGACACCGGCGCAGTGTGGCCAGCCTGTATCGTCGCCCGGATGGGAGACGGCCGATGACCTCGAACACCGCGCGCCGCACGCAGGCCGCCGCTGCGCGCACCGGCGCACCGGAACCGACGTCCGGGGCCCCCGGATCGATGTGGCAGGTGCGGGGGCCCGACGGGTCGATCGCAGCCGGCTGGTACCTGCTGCCGCTGCGCCTGTTCCTCGGGGTGACGTTCCTGTTCGCCGGCCTCCAGAAGCTCGCCGACCCGAACTTCTTCCGTGCCTCGGCCCCCGGATCCATCCACGCCCAGATGGTCGGCGCCGCCCGCACCAGCCCGATCGGGTCGCTGCTCGGCCACCTGGTCGGGGCGTCATCGACCCTCGGCGTGCTGATCGCGCTGGGGGAGATCGCCGTGGGCATCGGCGCTCTGCTCGGACTGCTCACCCGGATCGCCGCCATCGGTGGGGCGCTGCTCGCCTTCAGCCTGTTCCTGGCCGTCTCCTTCCGCACGTCGCCGTACTACACGGGCGCCGACATCGTCTTCCTCTTCGCCTGGACACCGTTCGTGCTGGGCGGCGCGGCCGGTGCACCCGCGGTCGACACGTGGCTGGCCCAACGTCCGGAACCCGTAGCCGGGGACCCGGTGCCGGGGTCGCTGTCCCGTGGGGCGGTGATCGGCATCATCGCCGGAGGGGCGGCCGTCCTGGCCGCCGCCGTCGCCGGGATCGGCCGGTCCCTGGCCCCGTCTGCGGCGGCCCCGACCGCCTCCACACTGCCCGGCGCCGGGTCCGCCACCACGACGACGCCGCCGACGACGGCCCCGGGAGGCTCCACCGCCACGACGGCGCCGACCACGACCACCACCGGCGCCACCCCGAAGGGGACGGCCATCGGCCCGGCCTCCAGCGTCCCCGTCGGGGGCTCGGCCTCGTTCACCGACCCGTCGACAGGCGACCCGTCCCTGGTGATCCAGCACACCTCCGACAACTTCGTGGCCTTCGACGCCATCTGCCCACACGCCGGGTGCACGGTGGCCTACCAGTCCGGTGCGAACATCATCACCTGCCCGTGCCACGGCTCGGAGTTCGACCCGAGGACGGGAGCGGTCGTCCTCGGTCCCGCCACCAGCGGCCTGACCCCGATCAAGGTGATCAAGGGCTCGAACGGGAGCCTCTACGTCGTCTGACGGCCGTCCGCTGCCGTCGGCGTCCACTAGGGTGGGGACGTTGTCGTCGGGTGACGGCGGCCCGCTTCCATGACCGCCACCGCCGCCCCGACACCCGCAGCCACCGGACCCGGGTCCCCCGATGCCCCGGCGCACACCGACTGGGTCTCGGCGATCCCGTTCTTCCTGGTCCACCTGGCCCCGTTGGGCGCGTTCTTCGTGGATGTCACCTGGCAGGACTGGGTGCTCTGCGGCGTCCTGTACTTCACCCGCATGTTCTGCATCACCGCCGGGTACCACCGGTACTTCTCCCACCGCAGCTACAAGATGGGCCGGGTCGCCCAGTTCCTGATGGCCTTCGGCGGGACGACGGCTGTCCAGAAGGGCCCGCTGTGGTGGGCGGGCCACCATCGGATCCACCACCGCTTCACCGACCTCGACGGCGACGTGCACTCGCCCCGGGACGGGTTCTGGTGGAGCCACGTGGGATGGATCCTGTCCACGAGGTACAAGGACACCGACCTCGACGGCATCAAGGACTTCGCCGCCTACCCTGAACTCCGTTGGCTCGAGAAGTACAACTGGATCGGCCCGTGGTCGCTGGCCATCGCCTCGTTCCTCCTCTTCGGCTGGGGCGGGCTGCTCATCGGCTTCTTCCTGTCGACGGTGCTGCTGTGGCACGGCACGTTCCTGGTCAACTCGATGGCCCACGTCGTAGGCCGCCGTCGCTACGCCACCCCCGACACCAGCCGCAACTCGTTCGTGATCGCCTTGATCACCGGGGGCGAGGGCTGGCACAACAACCACCACTACCTGCCCGCCTCGGTCCGGCAGGGCTTCCGGTGGTGGGAGTACGACCCCACCTGGTACGCGCTCAAGGGACTGGCCGCCGTCCGCATCGTGCGCGACCTCAAGAACCCGCCGGCCCGTCTGCTCGACCAGGCGCGGGTGCGTGACGGCGCCTTCGACATCGGCATGTTCCGCTCCTACTGGGAGCGGGCGGCCAAGGTGACCGGGGAGCGGATCGCCGACCTGAGTGCCCGGCCGCTCGCCCCGTCGCCCGAGGTGGCGGACTCGCTCGAGGCTGTCGCACCGGCGCCGGCGACTGCGCCGGCGACTGCGCCGCCCCCGGCCGAGGTCGACGGGTCCGAGGATCAGCGGACCGCGCTGGCCGGCCTCATCGCTCGGGCGCTCGAGTCGGCCGACCAGCTGGCAGCCGCCACCCGTCGGCGCAGGAGCACCAAGGTGGCGGCGGTCGAGCCGGACGCCACCGACCCCGCACCCGAATGACCGGGGCGCCGACCGCCCTGGCGGAGGCGTCCCTGTGGATCGTCGACCTGGACGGGGTCCTGTGGCTGGCGGGGGAGCCCATCGGCGACGTCGCCGGTGCCGTGGCGACACTGCAGGCCCACGGCGCCCGGGTGGTGTTCGCCACCAACAACTCGTCGCCGACCACCGAGCAGATGGTGGCCCGACTGGCCCGGGTGGGGATCCGTGCCGAGGCCGAGGACCTGGTGACGTCGGCCCGGGTGGCCGCCTCGCTGCTCGAGCCGGGCGAACGGGTCCACGTGCTGGCGGACGCCGGCGTCCACGAGGCACTCGAGGCCCGGGGCGTGACCATTGCCGACGGGGGCCACCGGGACGCCGCCGTCGTCGGGTGGAGCCGCGACTTCGACTTCGCCGCCCTGGCCGCCGTCTCGGGGGTGGCCCGGGAGACCGGCCGACTGATCGCCACCAACGGCGACCCGACCCACCCCACGCCCGAGGGGTTGCTGCCCGGGTCGGGCGCCCTGTTGGCCGCGGTGGCCACGGCGTCGGGCGTGGCGCCGGTCATCGCCGGCAAGCCGTACCCGCCCACCGTCGACTACATCCGGCGACACCTGCTCGGCGACGGGGCGTCCTCGGTGGTGGTGGTCGGGGACCAACCCGGCACCGACGGACTCCTGGCCCAGCGGCTCGGCGTGCCGTTCGCGCTGGTCGACTCGGGGGTCACGGCGCCGGGGGCGCCGGTCGACGAGTGCCCGGTGGCGTTCCGGTCCGCCGATCTGGTCACCCTCGTGGCGGACGCACTGGGGTGAGCTGCGCGCCGCGGTCCGTCAGGCCGGTCGGCACACCCCGGGCCCAAATAGTCGCCAATTGCATGCAAAGTGCTTGCTACTGGCTAACAGTCCAGGTAGGATGAGGACATGGCTACCAACGACTCGCTCCAGCGCTACATCGACGCAGGCATCGCCTTCACCAACATGACCCGCAAGAAGGCCGAGGAGCTCGTGACCGAGCTCGTCGAGAACGGTGACCTCCAGCGTGGTGAGGCCAAGGCCCGGGTGGAGGACCTCCTCGAGCGGAGCCGGCACGGGACCGAGGTCATCATGACCGCGGTGCGCACCGAGGTGACCAAGCAGCTCGACGCGGTCGGCATCACCAACCTGGAGGACCTGGCCAAGCAGGTCGCC
>Ga0075030_100000524_pt1 | contig 33506 bp, 19 predicted proteins | sample LitLauG_LLR_2012_FD_71393 | JGI IMG/M metagenome (GOLD analysis project Ga0075030, IMG submission 71393) | Freshwater sediment microbial communities from Pennsylvania, USA - Little Laurel Run_MetaG_LLR_2012 | ecosystem: Environmental > Aquatic > Freshwater > Creek > Sediment | place: USA...
AGGTGGAGAAGTTCGCGAGCCAGAAGAATGTTCTGGAAGCCGTACTGCGCCAGATTCCCATGAAACGGCGCTTCATCAAGAATTACAACGTAGTTCGCAACCTGGTGGCGAACCCGCGCACGCCGATCGATGTGTCGCTGGGCCTGATGAAAAACTTGCTGGTGGCGGATCTGCGCCACCTGTCATCCAATAAGGAGGTGTCCGAAACGATTCGCAAGCTCGCGCTGAAGATGTTCAAGCAGAAGACGGACACTTCAAAGAAGCAGTCGGGCTAACACAGGAGTTCCGTGGCATCCTCGATACAATCCGATCCCATCACTGAAATTCTGCAGCACGCCAAGATCGTGGCCGTCGTGGGTCTTTCGGACAACCCCCTGCGTCCCAGCCACGGGGTGGCCGCTTACCTGCTGGACCAAGGCTACCGCATCATTCCGGTGAATCCGCAGATCGAATCCGCTCTTGGAGAGAAGGCCTACCCTTCATTGCTCGATGTGCCGGAGAGAATCGACATTGTCAACATCTTCCGGCGTCCGGAATTTGTGGAGGAGGTTGTCGATCAGGCGATTCAGCTCAAAGTGCCGGTCATCTGGATGCAGGAAGAAGTGGTTCACGAGAAAGCCGCGCAGAAAGCCCGCCAGGCAGGTATTTTCGTGGTGATGGATCGCTGCATCCTGGTCGAACACCGCGCCCGTTTTGGCTGAAACGGCGGTCTCCTGCCCGATATCGCCAGCTCCGAAACGACCGCCCCCGCGGCTGTACGCCAGCGCCGTTGAGGGCGAGTGCAATCGAAACATCTGGGGCATCCGTCAGCGGGCTGGCACTGCCGCAGGTCCGGATTCGTCGGTGGAAGAGATCCAGCCGTGAAGACGCAACCATCCATCGAGCAGGTCTGGCCATCGCCGGAGCTGTGGATTCTTCTGAGCCAAGCCGACTCCGTGATCGCCCTGCTCGAAAATGTGAAGCTCCGCCGGAATGCCAGCCTGACGGAGAGCGGCGTAGAAGCGGACGCTGTTCTCGACCGACACCACGGAATCACTCCCGGTGTGGAACAGGAAACAGGGTGGCGTGTCGCGGGTCACCTGCTTCTCATTACTGAATTGCTCCACCTGTGCCGGGTCCGGGTTGGCGCCAAGCAGGTTGCGGCGCGATCCGGGATGGGTGATCTCCGGTTCCATACTGAGTACGCCATACGCCAGCACGGCGAAGTTGGGACGATCGCTTACGCGATCGACCGGATCCCCAGCGTCGGCATGGCCGACATCGAAGTGCGAGGTGACTGTGGCTGCGAGATGGCCTCCAGCGGAAAAGCCCCAAATGCCGATGCGGTCGGTGCTGATGCCGAATTCCGTCGCATGGGCACGGACATAGCGCAGGGCACGTTCGCCATCAAGAATCGGTGCGGGATAGTGGTATCGAGGAGCGATGCGGTAATGGAGCACAAAGGCAGCGACACCGCGATCGTTGAGCCAACGTGCTATCTGAGCGCCCTCGTGGTCCAACGCGAGATGCTCGTAGCCGCCGCCGGGGACAACGACAAGCGCGCTCCCCGACGAAGGCTGAGCGGGAAGGTAGATATCGAGTGCGGGCTTGTCCGCGTCCGTTGAGCCCACGGCTCCCGGTGCTCCCTCGGGCCATAACAGAACTGATCTGGGTGAGTCAGCCGACCACGTGGCGGCTGGAAATGCGCACAAAGAGAAGATCAACACTTCCAGATACCGAAGCATTTTCATTCGAGGATTCTCCAGGGGACCGTATTATCGCTGGAAAGAAGAACTTCCGGTACTGGGGATGATTTCGGCTTGTGTGATCGATGACTACGAGATCCGGATTGCGTAAACTGCTCGTCCATATCCTGCAAGCGCTGCCAGACACACCGGCATCCCATATAATGCGCGTGCGGAAGATCATGCGTTCCGGGATCGACCGCCGGCGGACCATCGACGCTGCTGTCAGATCCGCTCATCCCAAGTGAGGTGATTTTCCCGATGAAAGAAAACCGACGCACGCTGTTGAAGCGGACCGCGACGCTCATGGCTGCCTCCGCTGTCGCCGCCACGGGGACAGCTCAAGCGAAAGAGAAGAGTAAGAAGAAGGTCTATTACACGGGAGCCAAACCCGAGAAAACGCCGCTGTTCTCGGGCGCCGTTTCCTTCGGCAATCTGCTGTTCATTGCCGGCAAGGGTGCGCACTTTCCCGGCGACATTACCGCCCACACCAAACATGTTCTCGACGAAATCGAAAAAGAGTTGACCAATGCGGGCTCGTCGATGGAGAAGGTGCTGAAGGTGAATGTTTATCTCAATGACATCAAGGACTACACCGCCATGAACGAAGTGTACTTGGGGCGCTTCGGCAGCGAGCCACCCGTGCGCACCACCATTGCTCCCACGGGAGGTGTGCCAGGGAACTCGCTGGTCGAGATCGATTGCATCGCCTACATCTAGCAAGTTCGGGGAAGAAAATCATCTCGACCCCTCGAACCGGGAAGCGCCCGACGCAAGCGCCCCCGGTGTGCGCCGTGCAGGCAACTCAAGATGCCAAAGACTCGCTCAATCCAGGTGCGCTTTGTTCTCGTGATCTGGCTTTTTCTGCTGAGCGCAGTCGCCTTTCTCGATCGCACGAACCTTTTGATCGCCGCGATCTCGCTCCGCTCTGAATATCAACTGAGCTACGTGCAACTGGGACGCGTCCTCAGTGCTTTCTCGGCGGGCTATGCGATATTCCAGGTGCCGGGCGGCTGGCTTGCTGGCCGTATCGGACCCCGCCGCCTCCTCACGCTTGGCGTGCTGTGGTGGGGCCTGTTCACGGTTCTGACGACGACCGTGTCGACCCACATAAAGGAGGCCCTCGCACTCCTGATCGCCGTGCGCTTCGCGCTGGGCATGGGAGAGGCGGTCATCTATCCCGCATCCAATCAACTCGTTGCTCGCTGGTTTCCGGTGCGGGAGCGGGGAATTGCGAATGGCTGGATCTTTGCCGGTGTGGGAGCCGGATCCGTTCTGACTCCTCTGTTGATCCCATGGATCATCGCTCATCATGGATGGCGTGCGTCTTTCTGGTTCAGTGCGATCGTCGGCTTCATCGCCGGCGGTGTATGGTACGTGATCGCCCGCGATACGCCGCAAGAGCACCCCTACACGTCACCAGAGGAGGTGGCGTATATCCAGGAGGGATTAACTTTCGGGACCGAGCCTGAGGTTTCTACGGCCAAGGCTGATTTCACCGCGGAGGCACGTTCCCTTTGGCTTAACATTGCTCGCAGCCGGTCGGTATGGGCGGTTACCTTCAGCTACTTCACATACGGCTACGTTGCCTGGATTTTTTTCACCTGGTTCTATACCTATCTTGTGGAAGTACGCCATCTGGATTTGAAGGTGAGCGCGCGCTACACCATGCTCCCCTTCATCGCAATGACAGTTTGCTGCCTGCTGGGAGGCTTATTGAATGACTGGGCTGCACTACGGTACGGGCTGCGTGCCGGCCGTTGCATCCTGGCGTCGGTGTCCCTTGTCCTGACGGGGTTCTTCCTCGTGTTTGGTTCGACCTTGCATAGTGCTCAGTCCGCCAGCATTGTCCTCGCGGCCAGCGTCGGTGCACTCTACTTATCGCAAAGCTCCTACTGGTCGATCACGGCAGACATTGCAGGTGCGCACGCCGGCCTGGTGTCGGGGATCATGAATATGGGTGGCCAAGTCGGTGGCTTCGTCACCGCGTTGTTGACACCAGTAATCGCCGGCCGTTTCGGCTGGAATGCACCGTTCTTCGTAGCTGCCGCTCTAGCTACGCTAGGAGGTCTGGCATGGTTGTTGGTGAATCCAATGCGGAGAGTGGGGCCCTAACGTCTTACCTCATAGGGACTGCGCAGGAGAGTAAGTTGCAGTTCAGGCCTGTTCCGATCCGCCACCTGCGGACTACAGCTCATCTTTATATTGCTCCAAAGCAATGCGGACCAACTGACTGCGGGTGTGCACACCTGTTTTCGAGAACAGTTGCTGCAGGGTCGCTTTTACAGAGCTCTCGGAAACCCCCAGGCGCTCCGCGATTTCCTTGTTGGCAAAGCCTTCGAAAACGTAAGAGAGAACGTGGCGCTCACGCTGGGTAAACTGAGCTTTCGAGTGAGGCTTTACACTGCTCGAGATTGCGCCTTGCAGGAGTTCCTGATCGAACCAGACCTTCCCCGCCATCACGTCGCGAATCCCCTGCGGAAGTAAGACCGCTGAGTTGTGCTTCATGAAGATCCCCGAGATGCCGGTATGGATCAGAGCGGCGACTTTGCTCTCTTCCACCCCAGCGGTCACCACCAACACTCTCCCCGCAAAACCCTGTTGCTTTACCAGTCGCATGAATTCCGTGCCGTCTTTTTCGCCCATATCGAAATCAAGCAGCACAATGTCGATGTGAGTCTGGCGGAGCACCCGTATAGCTTCCTCAATGGAGCCGCAATGCGCCACCACCTCGAAGCCGGGTTCCGTGCTTAAGAGCCGAGAGATGCTCTCGCGAAAAAGGGCATGATCGTCAACTACAAGAATAGCAATCGTCTGCTGAACTGGTTCAGGCATGCGCCGGCTCCTCCACCGCTGAGTATGCATGCAGAACGATAGCGAAACAACACCCGCGAGCTCTCGGTTCGAATACAAGTTCGCCGCCGAAGCTCCTCATGATGGCGCGCGACATATAAAGACCCAGTCCAGTGGAGTCGGCCCCGCGCTGGAACGGGCGGAACAAGTTCTCGGGCGAGGAAATGCCGATCCCGGTGTCCTCGAAACGAATCACGACCGTGTTCTCTTCTTGAGCAGCGGCGACTCGCAGTCGCTTGGTTTCGGTGGACTGCATGGCGCGTTGACTATTTTTCGCCAGGTTCAGGAACACCTGAACCAGGCCGTAACGATCGGCCCAAACCACGGGCAAGGAGGCCGGAACGTCCCACTCGACGAACATATCCGATTCGCGGTACGCAGTATCGATCAGCACCCGGAATTCGTCCAGCACCGAAGTCAGGTCGACGGCATCCGCGTTCGGCGCCGCCGAAGGCCGCAGTTCCATGGTCGACACCTTCTCGAGGCTCTGGATCAACGTACCCATGGCCTGAAAATCTTCGTTGTGGTCGAGTTCTCTCACCGCGGAAAGGTTCTTGTGCACGACCAGCATGGCGCTGCATAAATTGCGGACCTCGTGCGCCACTGCCGCCATCAGAATACGGCTGTTTTTGAGGAGGTGATTCAGACTCAGGTCTTCCCGGTTCCGCAGATCCTCCGACAAGTCCACAACAATCGCCGCCAGCCGGGGGCCCGACAGGGAGCTGTAGGTAGAGAACCAAATACCCGCCAGAAATGCTTCCCCGTTGCTGCGCTGTCCCCTGCACTGCAGTGCGGTCCGGAATACTCTGGAAGCCTGGGTCTGAACCACGGTTTGCAATGCTGGAAGATAGGAAGTGATCGGCTGCCCCTGCAAGGGACTGGCATCCGGCGCGAGAAGTTGCTGGGCCGCTTCATTGGCCAGGAGAATTTTCCCGCTTAAGTCGATCGTGACGATCGCGGCCGGGCTGCTCTCCACCAGGATATGAAGTTGTTCCTCGGCCTCACGCCGGAGTTTCATCTGGTCGTCCAGTTCGTCAAGGTGCTTGCGCGCGGTCACGCGCCGGTTGCGGATGAGTTCGGAAACGAAGAGTCCGGTACCAATAAAGCCCGCGGCACTAAACACGATGTGCACTGGGGTCTCATTTTTGGGCAGATTGCTGAAATCTAAAACAGCACACGCTAGGGAAATCAAGACGATCATCTTCCTGGACAGAAATCCACCCACGATCATGATCGGAAACAGATAGAGGAACCCCAGCGAGATGTAAGGCTCCGTCCACCAGTCAATGGCGGCAATGGTGGTCCCCATGACACCGGCCACCGCAAGCAGTTTGGTGCGGTTGGCGGGAGCGTAGATGATCGACAGGAGATCCTTCATCGGTTTGCGCTTCAATTCTTGCCCAACTGGAAGAAGGAAGGAATTGCCTTTTTGAGACATTGACTGAAAGATAGTGTACTTCATCTTGTGGCCATATCCGCGACAAGACGATCCCATTTCCGCAAGTGTTCGTCTTTCGAATGTCTTCCCAGACAACGACACGTCCCCAGTCGCGCGATGAACCCACGCGATTCCGATGCTGCTGGGCGGGCCTCGTGGAATCGTCGGCGTCTTGAGCGGCTCCAGGACAGTCCGAACGATAGGAAAGAATCTTAAAGATAAGATTCCCTTCCGGCCAACATTCTAAGAAGCTAGTTGCACTTGGGAGCGCATCGCCTTAGTGGGAGCAGTGGAACGGGTCTTTTCCGAACACAACTGCTCGGGCTTGTTGCGTGCTTCGGTTTTGTTGTTACTCCCCCTGCATAGATTTCCGAACAGTCTGGATAAGTGAATCTTGGACACAAGCCTGAGCACGCGTGCGCTAGTTACCCTGCGGCAACGCTTCGAGGTTTCGCCTGCCGCCCGAGTTGAGACCGCCCAGAGGGTGGGAATCTCACGAACTTTTGCTGTCCGCTCCGGAATTAGAAATCTCCTGGCTGCGGGTTTCGAGGCGCTCGATCTGCTTGGCATCGGATTAGTCGTCTGTGGAGCAGATGGGCAGTTGCTTGTGATCAACCAAACGGCCGACCGTATCGTGAAAACCAACGATGGATTGGAAGTGGATTCCGATGGCCGGCTTCGGACGACCCAGGAGTGCACTCCTCCATTCGGAGAATTATTACAGCGCGTGTCGGCGTCAAAGGGAAAGGGCGAGGTTGCCCTGGCAGTTCGACGGCCTTCCGCTAAGCGACCGCTGACGTTGCTGCTGCGCTCCACCAACGGACACTCGCAAGACGTGCAGGGCTCAGTTTCGCCGGCCGCGCTGGTGCTGATTCTGGATTCCGCGCTTCCCGCCAACACGGTCGAAGCAGAACTGCGACAACTGTACGGCCTCACCCACACTGAGACTCGGCTGGCCAAATTGCTGATGGAGGGGGTCACCCTGGATGATTGCTGCGCCGAGCTGGGGATACGGCGTACCACCGGTCGCATGCATTTGCGAAATCTGTTTGCAAAGATCGGCGTGCGCCGCCAGAGCGAATTGGTTTCATTATTGATGAAGAGTATTGGTCTTGGACCGCGCCGGCAGTAGCCGGCTAATCGCGAACGGTTAAGCGGCGGCCCTGAAGCACGTTTCTGTTGCGAGCGTCGCTGCCGGCCTCGTCCGCAGCAGATGTGTGCCTGAACCATCAGGTGCGAGACAGGCCAGCTTCATGCATGTGGACGTAGACAGTGCCGGGGAACTTACCTACGCTGGTTTTCGTTGCTGAAAAAATCACACCCCCACTCAGCATGCAATCCGTCGTCGCAGCCCATGATACGGCCCGACGGTGATCACAACCTTGGGGGAGTTCCGACTATGGCAATCGCTCACCGCGCGCCGGGCGCCAAAGAAGTTCTCAAGTGCCCGAATTGCGGGTCCTCGGAATCTTCCGGCGGTTGCCGAAATACCAAGCAATGCAGGGATGCAAGGGTAGCGATGGAACGCGATGACACACGGGAGATCGTCCAGGCGGCGGTGTCTCCTTCCGGACGGAAGGCGACTCGCATGCTACTTGCGGGGTTGGAGGCTTTGGACCTGCTGGGCGTGGGCCTGATCGTCTGCAACGTTTTCGGACAGTTACTGGTTGCCAATCAGAGCGCCGAGCAATTCCTCGCATCTCGGGATGGGCTGGAGTTGAACTCGGAGCGTGTACTCTGTGCGGTTCGGCCTTGCTGCCCACCAGTCGAAGGACTTGTGCAGCGGGCCGCCAGCGCCGTGCTGGACAGAGAAATCGCTAACAAGGATGCGGCTCTTTCCGTGCCTCGCGGCGCTAACAAGCGGCCTCTGACTCTCTTGATTCGTTCCGTCACCAACTTCTCGAAGGCAGTGAACTCTGGCCAGCCTGCGGCCCTGGTACTGATCCTGGACTCCTCTGTTCCGGTACAAGCGATTGTGGTCGAACTCCAGCAGCTGTACGGACTCACTTCAACGGAAGCGCGTCTGGCTAATCTGCTGATGGAGGGTGAGGCGTTGGACGATTGCTGTGACCAACTGGGAATCTGCCGGTCCACGGGTTGCACCCATCTTAAGAGGATATTCAAGAAGACCGGCGTGCGCCGCCAAAGCGAGTTGGTGACGTTACTGCTCAAGAGCATAGGCCTGGCGCGGCTGGGGAATGCGGGAGTCGCGGCGCGAGCCTTGCTCGAACCCCCATCTCTCAAACAACCCTTGCATAAAGATCCACGTGGTGTCGGACGCGCCTCGAACGCAGTTTGAGCACCCTTGCTGACGGTGAACCTGCATTTGTTCCGGATATCTCATGCTTACTTGCAAGTGCAGGTCTCTTTGGTAATCATGAATAGCAGGCTACAGAATGCGGGCGGCTATTTAGAGCGTGATAAGAGAGCGAATTTTGTAAGCTCTATCATTCATGTGGACGTAGACAGTTACTTGAGGGTCGCCTAAGCTCACCAAAGTTCTGACAAGCCAGACTCCCTCCTGGCTTAGAAGCTCCCCCAAAGCTAAGCAGACACGGGCGGATTTCTCCCTCGTCCCGTGCACGACGAACACATTCCAAATGTGCTGTGGGGATTTGTCTGTGGAGGATTCCATTTTGGCCGCGAAGTGCGCCAGGGCCGGTCTGTGCACAGGAGCGAAGTTCCGCGCTCTTGCCACAGCCTGTTCCGCAGCCCCTCTCCCATCAATCATCGTTAACGAGGCGCCGGTTGCGCCGCCAGGTTCGGAAGGAGGCCGCTCAGTCATGAGAAAGTCCTATCAAGTTTGGTTGCCTGTATTTCTCGTCTGCCTGTTGACGCTCGCCGCGAACGCCCAGTCGTTCCGCGTGCAGTGTCCGACCAGCACCATCACCCACCCGAACGCGGCCAACAATAATTCGGAACCGCCCTATGCCGGTCCGACTTATACGGGCACTACTGGATATCCAGCGGCACCGGCGAATGTGAACGGCGCGATCAAGTGCCAGCAGATCTCGGGTGGTGATGGATACGCGACGATGGGAGACGGAACGCAGACGTACATGTTCTCCTTCGGACCGCTGTCCGGCATCGCGGACATCGCCGCAGGTAAGCCCGGTACCCAATTCCCAAGCGTGTTCAATGCGACTTGGCAGGATTGGATCGGGTCGACAACGGTACCGCTACAGCCCGGCGATCCTGCCACCACCGACGATCCCAGTCAGTCGCAAACCCCCGACTTGGCCCGGTTCACCTACAACGGCGCGATCGGGCTGGCTTTGGACGTGCCGCTTACGAACACCATCTACGACATCAGTGAGAGCGGCAACACAGTGACGGTAGTGTTGAACGCACCATCGGCCTTCAAAAACGGCGAAAAGGTCGTCATCGCGGGGACCGGGACCGGATTCGACGGCACCTTCGCGGTGATTGCCCCCCTCACTGGAGTAGCCAACCCCTTTTTCCCGAACAACTTCGCCTTCCAGTACACCGACACAACGACCGGGCTGGCTGAGATCACGGAATCAGCGACGGCAACGGCGTCGAGCCTTCCGGCAGTGGATGGCCACGTGGATCCTCGGCAGATCATGGATGTGGGTGTGATGAACGGCAACATCCCCGCCCCGCTCATGGCGATCGACGAGGACGACGAGTTCTTCCTCACCCTGACGAACGTGGGCATGATCATGCGACCCGACTTGTTCGAGCAGCACACGGTTCACTTCCACGGTTATCCGAACGCCTCATCTTTCTACGACGGTGTGCCGGACGCATCGGTCGCCATCAACATCGGCGCCAGCTTCACGTACTACTACCTCGCGCCGGACGCCGGCACCTACTTCTGGCACTGCCACATCACCCCGCCCGAGCACTTGCAGATGGGCATGGTGGGACAGCTCTATGTGCGGCCGCGGCAGAATCGCGTCGCCTTCGGCGGTGGACTTTATGCAGCGCGCCAACAGCAAGACTTGGATCTGCGAACAGCCTGTATCTCCGCCAACGATATCCTGTGCAGCCATCCTCTTCCAGTAACCGCCAATACGGCAACTCGTGCGGCAACTGGGAACTATGCCTATAACGACGGTGATGGCTCGACCTACTACGACGTCGAGTATCCCATCCAGATTCACGGCTTCGATCCGAACTTCCACTTTGTCGGCATGACCTTCAACCCGGAAGGTTTTTCGGACATGAAGGACAAGTACTTCCTGTTGAACGGGCGCAGCTACCCGGACACCGTTACGGCCGGCCCGTTGGAGACACAGTCGGCCGATGGCGTGCTGCACTTCTCGCAGCCTCTCGCCTCGATCATCAACATCCCGGCCGGCAAGAAGGCCCTGCTTCGCATCTCCGACCTGGATGTTACGGAATATCAGACGCTGGCCTCGCTCGGGATTCCAATGCAGGTCATTGGCTACAACGCCAAGTTGCTGCGGGATCAGGCGGGCAACAACCTCTACTACACGACGAACTCGATCACGCTGGCTGGTGGCGAATCACTCGACGTGATCCTCGATGCTACCGATACCACGAAGTACCCAGCGGGCAGCGTGTTCTTCCTGTACACCCCCAATCTTGACCACTTGTCGAACGATGCCGAGAACTTCGGTGGGCTGATGACCGAAGTCCGCATTAACTAGGAGCGCAGCAATGAGGGCGACGAACATGAAAAAAGCAATCTCGAAGACAAGACTCCTTCTGGCGCCGGTGGTAGCGATGGTCCTATTGCTTACCGTGGTGGCGCATGCTGCGGCTCCCGGGATCACTGGCCCCACCTTCACCTTGACAGCGATGCCGGCCTACCTCAACCAGCCGGACGGGCAGGCGATCTACTCGTGGGGTTACGGCTGCACCGGGGGCACGGCGAGCGGTTTCGCGCCGGCCGCTATTAGTACGACCCCCTTTTGCAACACCATGCAAGTGCCGGGGCCAACGTTGATCGTCACGGAAGGGGTGGCGGTCACAGTTACTTTGACCAACGCTCTTCCAACAGCAGCTGGGAACACTTCGATTCTGTTCCCTGGGTTTAACGTGACGAGCAGTTGTCCTACGTCCACCACGACCCTGGCGCCACAGCAGGGCTTGCTAACGTGCGAGGCGGTTCCTGGCGGCACCGTGACCTACACGTTCACGCCTTCCTCTCCCGGTACCCGCGCGTACTACAGCGGAACTCAGGGCGACCTGCAGGTCGAGATGGGGTTGTACGGCGCGATCATCGTGCTGCCGAGTGCTACGCCCACCGTGACTTGCCCCTTTCATAACACCGCGGCCGGACTCAACCCCGCGGGCACGGCACTGGTTTCCGGCGGTGAAGCGAACTTCCGCCTGTCACCAACTGGAGCGGCTTACCACTTGACGCAAAGCTGCTACGACCGCGAATACCTCTTCCAGTTCTCTGAGATGGATCCCAATATTCACCGGCAGGCACTTAACCAGATCACAGCTAAGGCCAACTGTGTAGTCACCGATGTTACGTGCCACCTTGAGGTGCCAACCGAGCCTTACCACCCAGCGTACTTCATGATCAACGGCCGCTCGATGCCGGACGACATGGATCCCAACTATGCGCCGGAATATCCGCACCAGCCCTACAACGGCAATCCACACATGCACCCAGGTGAGCTGGTTCTGCTGCGCGTTATCGGGCAGGGCCGGTGGCAGCATCCGTTCCATGAGCACGGCAACCACGTGCGCATTCTGGCACGCGACGGCAATATCATCCTGAGCTCAACTAGCGCGACACAACTCGCCGGACCTCTGCTTTTCACCACAACCACGACTCCGGGCCTGGCCTTTGACGGGATCTTCTACTGGACAGCGAAGGGCTTGAACTGGGATGCGTACGGTCACCATTCCGGGACCGACGGCGACCCGTTGGCCGTCCTCTCTTGCACTCCGGACGCGAACGGTTACAACACCGGGTCACCCACTGCAGTCAACTACTACGAGTGGTGCCAGGACCACAACAAACCGGTGCAACAGTTCCCCTTCGGTGACGTGGCGGGCAATGGCCCGGTAACGCTGCCGGATGCGAACCTGTTCACCAACGGTCCCTGGTACGGCGGCAGCCCCTACCTGGGTCCTGATGCGACCACGCGAGCGACGGGTTGCTATACGGGTTCCCAACCCAACGGTCCGAACGGCTCTGCAACGCCGTGCGGCCAGACCGGCAGCACCCCGCCCTCGGGCACGATTGCGAACTCCCCCAGCGGCGAGGCCGGCTTTGCTTTCATGTGGCACTCGCACAACGAGCGCGAGATCACAACCAACAATATTTTCCCGGGCGGCATGCTGATGATGATGCTGGTCGACAGCCGGGAATTTGTCATCGACGAGTCGAATTAATTGAGGAGAATAGCGATGCGATCCAACTATCTCAAAACTTTGAAGACAGCGGTCCTGGCGGTAACTATTCTCCTCCTGGGAGTGAGCGTGTCGGTGGCCCAGCAGACGGTCAATCTGACCGCTGCGCCCACAACTCTGACGACGCCCGACGGCACCGTGGTGCCGATGTGGGGCTACACCTGCGGAACGGTGGTGAGTACCGCGACTGCGACCTGCGCGGCGTTGAATCCGGCCTCGGTTGCAACGAACACGTGGTCTCCCATCGTGATCACTATTCCTTACGTAGCGGCGACGACAACCGCACCCTTGGGGACCACCCTGACCATCGCGCTCACGAACAATCTGGCGTTCCCCAGCACGAGTCCGACGACGTTCATTCCCACCTCGCTGATGATCGTGGGCCAACTGGGCGGTGGCCTGGGCGCTGCCGCTGCGGGCAACTGCACCAGCGGAACGACCTGTACCGCGCCTCCGGACCACTCTCTTTCCCAGCAGGTGACATGGCCAATCGCAGCACCCGGCGTCGCAGCGGGAACCCCGCCGACGCAAGGGTATCGCGTGCAGTCGTTCGGCACGGAAGTGGCGGCAGGCGCCCCCGGAACGGCAGTTAACCTTACTTGGAACAACCTGCGCCCGGGCACCTACCTGATTGAGTCCGGCACGCACCCGTCGATCCAGGGACCCATGGGTCTGTTCGGGATGCTAGTGGTTACCACTCCGGCTACGACGACTGTGGCAGGCACGGCGTATCCCGCGGTGGCTGCTACGACTACGACGGCTGCCGTACCTGCGGTGACGTACAACGCGGAAGTCCCGTTGTTGTTCAGCGAAATCGATCCGGTACAGAACAAGGCGGTCCAGGCTGCGGTGAACACTCCGGGCTTCCTCGAGACCAACGTCTGGTCCGGACTGCCAGGCGGGTGCGGCAATCCTAGTTCGCCGACCTACCACACCTGCTACCCACCGGCAGTGAACTACACGCCGCTGTATTACCTCATTAATGGTGTTGCATTTAACAAGACCAGCTCCAGCAATTCGCTCTTCGCGACTTCGCCGGCTACGGGAGTCAGCGCAACCGGAACCGTGTTGGTGCGTATGGTGAACGCGGGCGTGCGCATGCACGTGCCCTCGATCGTTGGTTCGCAGACCGGCGTGGCGGTTGCCCCGGCGACGGTCCCACCTGCCGGGTTCTCCCTGATCGCGGAAGATGGTAATCCGCTCCCGGGAGTTCCCCGCGTACAGAGCGAAGTGTTCATGGCTGCCGGCAAGACCTACGATGTGATGATCAATGTGCCGGCGGCTACAGTCACAGGGGCTGTGCCGGTGTACGACCGTCAATTGAGCCTGGCGTCCAATTCGGTCGGCCGTGACGGGGGCATGCTGGCTTACATCGCCGTGAATGGCGCTACCACTTTGCCAAGCGCGGCTACTGCAACTGCGGTTGCACGTGCAGATACCTATAACTCGCTGGTTGCAGGCCAGACGCTCAGCGTGGCGGATCCGGGCAAGGGCGTGATCGCGAACGATACGAATGTGTACGGCGTCCAACTTCTGGCGCAGGCAGCCAACGGCACGGTCACTTTGAACACTGACGGCACGTTCACGTACGTGCCGACGGGCACTGCGACCTCCGACTCGTTTACCTATTGCGCGAACGGTTCGGTAACAGGAACAGCATGTTCCGGTTTGACGGCTACCGTGACCCTCGGTGGTGCGCCTGCAGAGGCGACTGGCAGTCTTACCTGCAGCGTTCCTACCGGCACGAACTACACGTCGACGGTGACCAGCGCTCTCAGCATTAAGCCCCCTGGAGTGTTGGCCTTCTGCAAAGACGCGGCGGGCTATCCCATCACGCTTACGGGAGTGACCCCCGCAGCAGGTCTCAATCTCACGTTCGATCCGAATGGAGGATTCAACGCGACGACGGTTGGCTCCACCACGGCAGCCGTGCCCTTTACGTTTACCTTCAACGTGCAGAGCGCGCGTGGCACGACGCTCACCGGCGTCGGGCCTGTAACGATTCTCTTCCCTGCGGCGACCAATCTTGCTGTTGCGGTAAAGGATGGCAAGACTGGAGCGCTGATCCAGGACTATCGTTGGGTGATTGAAGAAGACCGCACCTTCTACGTCAACCCCAACTGCACCGCGAACCCCCCGGCGGCGGGATGTCCAACCGCTGGCAGCGGGATCGTGGCCACTTTCGGTGCCAACTTCCACACCAGCTTCATGCCGCTGGTGGCCACGGGCTGCACCGGGCCTCAGTCCTGCGAATTTGGCCAGACCCTGCAGGGTGCGAATGTGGTGTGCGACATTGGCAACGGTGGGTGCCGCACCAGTGCGTCTCAGCAGACCGTGCTGATGCCCGGCGCAGTCCATCTGGACCCGACCAAGCGCTACTACATCTCCGTGTTGCCTGGCGATGCGGCCAACCCGTTCGAGGCCACCAACTTGTCAGCGACCTGCGGCTCATTCACGAATCTTGGTGGGGTCACGGGGAACAGCTGCGGCCACGGCATGGGCGGTGCTGCGATCGCTTGCGCTCCTGCGCCCGCCGCCACGTGCACGTCGTTTCCGGCGGTCACGGTCCTGACGCAGCCTACGCCCTTCCCGCCCTCGAAGCTCTCGGTGTTTGTGTTCGAGGACGACTTCCCGCTCAACGGTGAGCAGGATGGTGGCGGCGGTATCGACGTGTTGTCGCCCAACGAGCCCGGCCTGGGCACTTTCAATATCACCCTGTTTGACGACGCCGGCGGCACGGGTGACGCCACCGGGCAGATGACGTACGACATGTTCAACCAGCCCCTGGTGAACAGCCTGGCGGGGACGATTGATCCGGTTACCACACTCGATGCCTGCCCGGTTTCGGTGAATTCGCGGCAGGGCGTTGGGGACCCGACCCAGACGGGCATCACCGGCACTATCGTGACCTGCCCGAAGTACGAATCGGACAACCATACTCTGTCTCCACTGGCGGGCCAAGCAGTGGTAGCCAACCTGATGCCGGGCAGATACGGCGTGGTGGCAACCCCCGGAGCGGACCGGATAGCACGCGGCGAGGAGTGGCTCCAGACCAATACCCTGGACGGCCAGAAGGCCCACGATTCGTTCCTGCGCATCGGTGAGCCCAGCTTCTTCCAGGAATACGGGCCAGCCGGATACCACGTATCGATTGGCTTCGCCAACCCGCAGATCATCAATGACCGCAAGGCCGGTGTCTGTGGTGGCACGGACCCCAACATTTCGGGTACGAACTGCACGAACACGGTGAAGGGTTTGGTCACTACTGAGCGCATGAGCCGCACGCCGGATGAGCGGCTCTACAGCAGCGGCACGAACGATAGCTTCTCGTTCACCCAGTGCTACGTCAGCTTTGGCGATGCCGACGGCGAGGACTTCGCCTTCAGCAAGTGCAACGCCGATGGGACCTTCACTCTCTCGGGGCTGCCCAACGGTGACTGGAGAATCACCGTATTCGACCAGTGGAACGACATGCTGGTGGACGGTCTCTCAATCCCAGTTCGCCTGGCGGGAGGCACAACCGACCTCGGCCAGATTGCCATGAACCAGTGGCAGGCGAACATCTACACCTCAACCTTCTTCGACACCAACAAGAACGGTGTTCGGGACTCCACCGAATCCGGGCTCACCCTCGTGCCGACGAACAACCGGTTCCGCGACGGCAGCTATTCCAACTTCAACAACACCGACCTGAGCGGCAACGCCGGGTTCAACGAGATCTTCCCGCTGTTCAGCTGGTACGTGATCGAAACCGACACCACCCGCTACAAGACTACGGGCGTCCATGTGGTCTATGACGCTGGCGGTCCGGCCGACGGTACGTGCACGTCTGCAACCGCACCCTGCGGAAGCTCCAACATCGCGATGAACATGGCGAATACGGCCGAGCAGGTGTCCGTGCCGACCATCCTCCGAGTACCTGGGGCGGTCTATTGCAAGGACGCGGACTGCAGCACCCATGCGACCGGCATTCTGGGAGGGCCGGGCAGCAGCGATCCCCCCAGTTCCTGCACCATCGCCACTTCGGGCACGACGACCTGCAGCACGACTCTCTCCACCGGCAGAATCGATCCTCCCTGGGTTGCCACGGAGGGCTGGCAGGGCTTCTCGGGCCAGAACAGCTTTATCGAATTCGGGAAGACCCCTTATGCCCCTGGTGAAACCGGCGGTATTCATGGCGAGGTAATCTATGCCTCGACCCGGCCGTTTGACGATCCCACGCTCCTCATTCACACGAGTTGGACGCCGGACGTCCCAGGAGTCACGATCAATCTGTACCAGGAGGACTTTGCGGCCGATGGCGTAACCCAAGTGCTGCACCTGGTGGACACCACCAAGACAAGCAGCTGGGACGATTGGGCGCAGGGCTTCCGGTCTGACGGCAATCCCAACATGAACTGCCCCGGCCAGCTGGGTGCTCCCACCACCACCGCAGGCGGGGACCTGTTCTTCTTTACCCTCTACAACCAGCCGATGTGGCTGGATATGTACAACAACGGCGGCACACCGGCGCACACCATCCCCAACAATTCCCAGTTCAAGTGCTTCGATGGCATGCACAACTGGAACCAGGTGCAGCCGGCGCCCTACGACGGCATGTACCAGTTCCCCAGCGTTGCCGCCATCAACCCGACGACGGGAGCTGTGACTTCGAACTGTCATACGCGGACCACGGCGGAGCCTTGGGGCTGCGTGCCGAATCCCGACACCACCGATGCGTTCCGGGCCGGTACTCCCATGCTGCCGCCCGGCAAGTACGTCGTGGAGATGATCGTGCCTCCGGGCTATGAACTGGTGAAGGAAGAGGACAAGAACATCCTGATCGGCGACAACTACATCGCGCCGGTGACGCAGGAGTTCCCGGGCCTCGGCGGAGCGATTTATATTCTTCCGGATCAGGCCGAAGTTACCAACGCCACCAATGCCCAGAATTCGACCGTTGCTCTGGGACGCACGACCCTGCCCAGCCACGAAGGAGACACGGGCAGCGTCGAGACCTTCTGGCCGTGCGTGGGTCTGTTGCGCCAGGTTCCGGACTACATCAGCCTGTTCCCGCAATCGCACGAAGTCTCGCCCTTCGCGGGAGCAATGCGTAACCTCTGCGACCGCAAGGAAGTGACGCTGGATGAACAGACCTCGGCCCTGGCGAAATTTTGGATCTTCACCTCGGCGCACGTGGCCGCCCATTTCACCGGTGTGATCACGGATGACTTCACTTCGGAATTCGATCCGTTCTCGCCGCAGTTCGGCGAGAAATTCTCGCCTGCCAACCTACCGGTATCCATCAAGGACTGGAGCGGCACGGAAATCTCCCGTGTGTACTCCGACCAGTGGGGCAGCTACGACGGCTTGACCTACTCCACCTGGGAAGTCAACCCGCCCAACCCGACTGGATATGCGCCGACCATGATGGTTACCTGCATGAACGATGCGGGACCGATTCCTGGACCGGGCGGAACAATGATCACCGACCCACTTTACAACCCGCAATACAGCCAGTTCTGCTACGAGATCCCGTTCATGCCGGGACAGACGCAGTACATGGACACCCCCGTGGTCCCGACGTCGGCCTTTGCAGGCGCGGGCTACAACAACCCTGACTGCGCTTACCCGGATGCCACTCCAGCCATCGCCGAAGTGGATGGCGATGCGGTGAGTGGGAACAACCTTGGACCTTGGGTGAGTGCTGCCGGTTCCGGTCACACATTGACCATCCACGCACTGGCACCCTCGACCACTCCAGGAATGCAGGTTCAAAACTACGGCTACTCCGGACCTTCGGCGACAACGTTCCCGTTTAACGCCAAGACGATTGCCCGCCACTATGGTTTCGGCGGTGCAGCAGGCACGGTCGCGGTGGTTGGCTCCGATGGTGTTGCGCGTCCCTTGACGGGTGTGAGTTGGAGCGATGCAACCATCACCGGAACTGTGCCCACCGGCTTGCCGCCATGCAACATTCAGCAGCAGGCGCAGTACAAGCCAACTGGAACGACCAACGCTCTGTGCGGCCAACTGGTGATCACGACCCCGGCCGGCAAGCAGTCGATCGACACAGTGACGGTCACAGTCGGCGGCAAGGCTCCGACACACGTCGCCGCCTCAGCGTCGGTCCAGGCTGCGATCGACAAGGCCAACCCGGGTGATCTGATCATCATTGACCCGACTTGCACCGCCACGAGCACCACCGGGGTCGTAACCCAAGGTGCGTGCACCTCCGCGTTCCCCAACCACTCGACGGGGTCGCACAACGAAGTGTTGATCATGTGGAAACCGGTCCGCCTGCAAGGCGTCGGAGCGGTCTCCAGCGTCATCAACGCGAACACTCACCCGGCGGGCAAGATGGACGTCTGGCGCCGGCAGATCAACTGTCTGTTCGGCCTGGCGATTAACGGAGCGGCCGTCAACAACACCTCCAATCCTTACGACCCGAACGGCACCTTCAGCTGCGGAGGCACGACAGCAGCGCCGTGGACTGGCTTCAAGGCTTACGGGGGTGCCGGCGACGTCAACCCGCAGGTCGACCGCTTGCCCCTGGAAGCGGCGGTGGGATGGGACGCTGGGCTCAACGGTAACCTGGCCGAACTCTTGCAAGAGCCCTCGCTGATGGGCGCCCTGGAAGGAGCCGGAATCACGGTGCTCGGGAAGGGAGTGAAGTTCCCGTCGGATCCATATGCAGCCTCGCTCCTGGCGGGCTTCCCCACGGGCACGACGCTGCTGCTGGGAACGCCGAACTCAACCGGCGTTTTCCCGGTGGGCGACAACAACAGCAACTGCCACACGTCAACTGGAACTTCGGCTTCTGCTCAGGCCAACCCGTTCGCGAGCAATTTCCAATGCAACCCGTCGAGCATTGACGGAGTCACCATCACCAACTCCTCGCAGGGCGGCGGCGGCATCTTCGTGCACGGCTGGGCGCACAACCTGCAAATCGCCAACAACCGAATCCAAAACAATGCCGGAACGCTTTCGGGCGGCATTAACCTGGGCCAGGGTGAATTTGCTCCTTCGTATACCGGAGGGGCGGCAGCGATCAACTCGCCGCCGGGTTCCTGCCAGACCAGCAATACAGCGATACAGCTGCCTTACTGCGAAGACATGAACGTGAACGTGCACCATAATCTTGTCGTTGGCAACTCTTCGACGGGTGACGAGTTGTTCTCGGCCACTCCGGCGGGAGCGGGCGGTGTCAGCATTTGCACCGGTTCCGACTACTACAAGTTCAACTACAACTGGGTATGCGGCAACCTGAGCAGCGGCGACGGTGGCGGCGTCGGTCACCTTGGATTCAGCTACAACGGAGACATCGAGCACAACTCGATCCTGTTCAACCAGAGTACGAACCCGACCATTGCATCCAACGGCGGTGGCATGATCATCATGGGCACCCCCGACGCCGATCCCACCTGCGGAACGACGGTAGATACCGATTGCGTTCCTCCGCTGGGCTCGGTTGGGCCGAGCGACGGCGTGGGTCCGAACCTGACGATCAATGCCAACCTGATCATGGGTAACGCAGCGGAAAGCGGTAGCGGCGGCGGTATCGCATTCCAGAACGTGAACGGCGGGGAGGTCGTGGCTTTCCCGACGACGCCCTCGCGCTGGTACCAGATCAACGTTACCAACAACATCATCACCAACAACGTGGCCGGCTGGGACGGAGCTGGAATCTCTCTGCTGGACGCGCTGAACACCAACATCATCAACAACACCATCATGTCCAACGACACAACAGCGTCGTCGGGCGTGCTCTTCAACACGCTAGGGGCTCCTCTGGCCAGCACGCAAGGGCCGTGTCCTCCGGGACAGACTGACCCGGCCACGGGTCTGTGCAGGGTCCAGGTCACGACCTCAGCGCCTCAGCCTGCCGGCTTAGTGGTCCAGCAGAATAGCGCGACCTTGGTCGCGAACTTGCCAGCCACGATCACGTGCCCGGCAAATCACTTTGCCGGCACTACAGCCAGCAACGGAACGTGCCGGTCGTTCTCCTATCCGGAGCTGTACAACGACGTGTTCTATCAGAACCGTGCGTTCAACATCACGGTCGGCAGCCTCGGAGCGGGAACCCTGAACCAGCAGAACGTAGTCGCACTGGTGCCGACATTGAACCAGGCGACCACGGGAGCCTGCCCGAGCACCACGAACTACTGGGATATCGGCGTGCGCGGGGATACGACCGCCGGCGCTGCCGCCACCGGTAACCCACGGCTTGCCCCGAGGTTCTCGTTCCTGACGAGCCTCACCGGCTATACTGGGTTGAATGACAGCGCTGCTAACCCGGCGGTTGTCAGCCAGTACTGCAACGGCTCGCGCGTGCCTCCGGAGAACGGCGGACTCGGCTACAACGTTCCGCCGGGGATCTCGGACGCGACCGTTCCGAACCCAATCTTCAACCTGACCCCGGCTGCCACGGTGGACGAGGGTAACAACTGGATCAACATCGCCTGGGGTCCGCTGTCGCTGGTCAATCCCCAGACCAATGTGACCCTGGGTAACTACGCGCAGGCGGCAGGCTCGCCGGTCATCAACTACGTTCCGTCGACGGGTGCTGGAGCGCCCTTCTACGCCGCAGCGCCGGCAACCGACTTCTTCGGCAACGCGAGGAAGAACGGCTCCGTCGACGCGGGCGCGGTCGAGTTCACCCCGGGCGGCGTAACCTCAGGGGCAGTCCTCAGCGTGACGGGTGGGCCGTTGAGCTTCGGCAACGCGGGGGTTTCGACTCCAGCGACCACCAGCGCTCCGAAGCAACTCACGCTCCACAACACGGGTACGGCAACCGGAACTGGTATTGCGCTTGGCTTCTCGCTGGCGCAATTCTCGCGGCCGGCCGGGACGGCGGGCGGCACCTGCGGTGCAACCCTGGCAGCAGGCGCCACCTGTACGATCAACGTGGTGTTTTCGCCGAACGCCCTGGGCGCTTTCAACGGAACGCTGACCATCACCGCCAACGTCGGGGTGACGGGTTCGCCGGTGATCCTCAGCGGAACAGGTGTGGCCCCGGTGATCGCGGCGACGCTAACTCCGACGTCGTGGGCTCCAACTCAGACCAGGAATTGCCCCGGAACCACTCTGGCGCAGATTCTGGCCTGCACGCTGGATCCGGCCCAGGTGTTCACGCTGACCAACACCGGTAACGTAACTCTCACCGGAATCGGTCAGGGAACGCTCAGCGGCACCAACGTTGCGGACTTCTCCGTGGTGAGGCTACTGTCGACCTGCGGGCCTGCTACTGGTGGCCAACTGCTTGCCAACACAACCTTGGCTCCGGGAGCTACTTGCGCGGTTACGGTGCAGTTCAAGCCGCTGACTAGCGAGGCTGCCGGTACCAAAAACGCGGCCATATCGGTCACGGACGCGGCCGGTACGCAAACCTCAAGCTTGACCGGTACGGCAAACTAGGAGTTGCCGGTCAGGTCAAAGCAAAGACTGACTTCGAAGCTGCCCGCGAGTCCGGTGGGCAGCTTCGTTTTCGCATGAATGGGTCGCGCGAACGGACCTTACCTGGAACCTGAATTTGCACTCGAGTCCCGAAAAGCACCTGAGGTAAAGTAGGGCCATGAAACTCCATCGCATCGTTTGTTTCTCAGCCCTCCTCGCCTTCCCCAACCTAGCTCTGGCGAAGCTCCCGCCGAATTCGGCGCTGGGCCAGGTGGAGGGCACGCTGGACTTCTGCGCCCACATCGATCCGCAGTCGGCCGCGACGTATCAGGAATTCAAGAAGGCTTTGGTTCAGGGCGAACCTGAAAAAGATGTCGCCGAGGCTCGCGCGAGTTCCGAATACAAGAATGCCTATGACGCGATTGGCGAGGCCCTCGGCAAGGCCCCGAAGGATGAGGCAATCAAGGCGTGCACCAGCCTGGTGGAGCCGAAGAAGTAGTTGCGGCCCACGGGCACGTCCACTTTCAACCGCTGCAAGAACAGCGGCCTCGTAAGTCAAGTTAGTGTCGAGGTAACTTAGCGATATGTTGAAGAAGTCGAACAAAGGTAGTCTGCTCATCGTGCCAGGGATGATTCTCGCGTTTAGCTTCTTGCCTTTCAGCGTTGTCGCCCAGACCGCTCAGGGCGCGCCAAATCCGGCTACGCAGACCGCCCCCACGACGCCTCGATCCCGATATAAGCCGAGCCGGTTCTCGAAGCGCGCCAGTGAGTACTACGGCCTTGTCTGGGGCGTGGACTCTCTGGCGGTGAAGCTGGCGGAATCTGGGGAGGTGGTTAAGTTTACCTACCGTGTCCTCGACGCCGACAAGGCCAAAGTGCTCAACGACAAGAAGAACGAGCCGTCGTTGATCGACCCGAAGGCGGGAGTCAAGCTCGTCGTTCCGTCCCTGGAGAAGGTTGGGCAACTCCGTCAGAGCGCCCCGCCTGAGGACGGCAAGGTCTACTGGATGGCATTCTCGAACAAAGGTCGGCACGTGAAGCGCGGCGATCACGTGGTCGTGGTGGTTGGGCAGTTTAAGGCCGACGGACTCGTGGTGGACTAACTCGCACCAGGACCGGGAGCGGCAATTCCACGTTCCGAACTCTGTGTACCGACTGCTGACCTATTCCCCCTGCACCGCGCAACTGACGCCAACTGTAAATAATCTCCTCGTCATACAAGCGCTGCGGTGGTCGCTGATGCTACCTTATCTTCTCGATTTGTAGAGGAAAGGTGGCGAGCAACCGCATGCGGTTTGTGGCTGCGATTCTTTCTGCTGTGCTGCTGACGTTAGCCTCAGCATTGGCACAACAACCGTACGATTTGGTGATCAAAGGCGGAACCGTGATCGCCCCACATGACGGGATTCACGGCGTTCGCGATATCGGCATTCGGGATCACAAGATTGCGGCGGTGGAGCGCAGCATCCCCGCCGGACAGGCTCGGAAATCCATCAACGTCCGCGGACTGGTTGTCACACCTGGACTCGTGGATATTCATGCTCATGTCTATGCAGGTACGGGCATGCGTGGGGCCTACGATGGCGACAATAGCGTCTACCCGGATGGGTTTACGTTTCGCAGTTGTGTGACCACAGTGGCGGATGCCGGCAGCTCCGGATGGCGCAATTTCCCGGACTTCAAGGACCGGATTATCGACCGCGCCAAAACGCGGGTATTCGCCTTCCTGAACATTGTCGGCGGCGGGATGGCCGGCCGGATTCCCGAGCAGAACGTCGAAGACATGGATGCAGAAACGGCGGCGGCAATGGCCAAGAAGTACCCCGCGCTGATTGTCGGCATCAAGACGGCTCACTTTGAGGGACCCGAATGGACGGCGGTGGATCGGGCGCTACAGGCGGGCACGCTGGCGCAGATTCCCATCATGGTCGACTTTGGAGTCTTCCGGTCGGAGCGGCCTTATCAGGAACTGGTCGGCAAGAAACTCCGTCCCGGTGACATCTCGACCCACATGTTCATCGACTACGTACCTATGCTCGATACTAACGGCAACGTGTTTCCTTACCTGTTCGAAGCCAAGAAGCGCGGTGTAGTGTTTGACGTGGGTCATGGAGGGGGGAGTTTTGTCTTTAGGCACGCTGTTCCCGCTGTGCGGCAAGGGTTTGTCCCGAACTCCATTTCCACTGACCTGCACACCGCAAGCATGAATGCCGGAATGAAAGACATGACCAATGTGATGTCGAAGTTCCTGAATATGGGAATGTCCTTGGAGGATGTCATCCTGCGCTCCACGTGGAACCCGGCTCATGAGATTAAGCACGAGGAAGTCGGTGGCCTCAAAGTCGGGTCTCCCGCCGATGTAGCCGTAATTCGGGTTGAGAAGGGCAAGTTCGGTTTTGTGGACAGCTGGGGAGGCCGGATGGAAGGCCGTCGCAAGCTGGAGTGCGAGCTCACGGTGAGGGATGGTGTGGTCGTATGGGACCTGAACGGAACTTCCCGCGAGGATTGGAAGACGGCTGGCCCGTTCAAACCGACTCCGGAGTGGGATGGAACCCTTCCGACCAGACACTAGAATTCTTTCTGCGAACTTTGTTGACGTGAGATCGAATTTCAGGCAGTCACGTTAGAACCCGACTACTTAATGAAGGGGACGTGTGACTCGCCGCTCAAATAAGGAGCTTCCGCGATGCAACTCAAACAGATGTGGAACCGTCGCAACTTTCTGACCACCGTGGCTGCGGTCACGGGATCGATCCTGGCCCCGGTAAGGTCTTTCGGCCGGAATCGCGGGGGCGGGGCAGAGTCGACGGCGACCACTGGGTTCGGCCAGACCGGAAACGTCTACGAGGAACTTGGCGTCACCACCGTCATCAACTGTCAAGGAACCATGACCATGCTCGGTGGATCGTTGCCTCGGCCGGAACTCGCAGCAGTGATGGCCCAGGCCGGGCGCCACTTCGTGAGCATTCCAGAACTGGAGGTTGCCGCCGGAAAGCGAATTGCTCAGTTGCTGAAGCTGCCAGAGGACTACTCGGCCCTGGTCACGTCGGGGGCGGCCGCAGCAATCCAGTCGGGACTGGCTGGGATTCTTACGGGTGACAATGAGGCCTTGATCAGACAGCTCCCGGATCTGACGGGAATGAAATCCGAAGTCATCATTCAGAAGTCTCATCGCAACCCGTTTGACCACCAGCTGCGTTCTACGGGGATCAAGCTGGTCGAAATCGAGACGCGCGAGCAGATGCGGAGAGCGATCAGTGACCGCACTGCGATGATGCACTTCACCAACTTCGCGAATGCGGCCGGACAAATCAAAGTCGACGAATGGGTGAAACTCGCCAAACAGTACAACGTGCCGTGCATGAACGACGCGGCGGCCGACACTCCTCCGGTGTCGCATCTGTGGGACTACGCGAACATGGGCTACGACCTGATCACCTTCAGCGGAGGAAAGGCGATACGTGGCCCGCAGTGTGCCGGCCTGCTTGTCGGGCGCAAAGAACTTGTGGCCTGTGCCCTGCTGAATAACAGTCCGCACGAAGATACTCTTGGGCGCAGCCAGAAAGTGGGGAAAGAAGAGATCGTTGGGATGGTGAAGGCTTTGGAGATTTACCTGAACGATGATCACGAGGCCCTGGCGAAGGAATGGCAGAGCCGGCTGGAGAGTGTCGCGCGGCAACTTGCCAAGGCGCCGGGAGTCAGCACGTCGTTTTTCACCCCCGACATCGCCAACCACGTGCCCCATATGCAGATCACGTGGGACGCTGCCCGTATTGCCGCGACACCTCGGCAGCTCTCGCAGGCGCTGAGGAACGCCAAGCCTGCGGTGGTGATCGCGTCCGGCGAGGACCGGCCGGGCCTGGTGATGAATTCGTTTATGCTGCAACCCGGAGAAGACGAGGTCGTAGCCAATCGCTTATTGCAGGTCTTCCGCGAGCACACCGTGTAGGTAAGATTCGCCGCCCGCCGCGGACGAGGTTGTCCTTGACGCCGGGCGTTTATTTGTCTAGAAACATTCACGCAACCAAAACGATATTGTTAGCAGTTTTCCGGGAACCCCTGTCTGGTTGTCCCGCGGCGCGAACGCGCCAGATTTGGAGCCGATTCCGATGAATGAACGCCGTGTTTGGATAATGGCGGTCCTGCTGTTGACCACTCTGCTTTGGACAGTCTCTGGTTCCTTTGCCCAGAACCCGCAATCTCCGAACGCTCCGCCATATTTGGACCCTGCGCAACCGATTGCGGTGCGCGTCGATGACCTGATATCGCGCATGACGCTCGAGGAAAAGGCGCAGCAACTGGTGAACCAGTCGCGGGCGATTCCGCGATTGCAGGTCCCTGAGTACGACTGGTGGAGCGAAGCGTTGCACGGAGTCGCGCGGGCGGGGATCGCCACGGTCTTTCCCGAACCGATCGGGCTTGCGGCGACGTTCGATGATCCTTTGATTCACGAGATGGCGGTGGTCATCGGCACGGAAGCGCGTGCGAAACACAACCAGGCGGTCCGGGCGGGACGGCGCGACATCATGGAAGGACTCGACTTCTGGTCGCCCAACATTAATATCTTCCGCGATCCGCGCTGGGGCCGGGGGCAGGAAACCTACGGCGAGGATCCATTCCTCACCGGTCGAATGGGCGTGGCATTCGTTACCGGCCTGCAAGGGGACGATCCCAAGTACTATCGCGTCGTGTCGACGCCCAAGCATTTCGCGGTGCACAGCGGTCCGGAACCGTCCCGGCACAGCATCGATGTAAAGGTCTCTAAGCATGACATGGAGGACACGTATCTCCCCGCCTTTCGCGCGACGGTCACGGAGGGAAGGGCCGGATCGGTAATGTGCGCCTACAACCGGGTCAACGGCGAGCCCGCATGCGCGAATACGTTTCTCCTGGTGGATCAGTTGCGCGGGGCGTGGAAATTTAACGGGTACGTGGTATCCGATTGTGATGCCGTGGTCGACATCTTCAACGGGCATCATTTCACGAAATCCATGGCTGATGCGGCCGCAGTCTCACTGAAAAGAGGGATGGACAACGAGTGCGCCGATTTCTTCACCAAAGCCACCAGCAATTCTGATTACGTGAAATATCTGGATGCAGTGAAACAGGGGATTCTGGCTGAAAAAGAAATCGACGTCGCGTTGAAGCGATCGCTTATGGCGCGGTTCCGTCTTGGAATGTTTGATCCTCCGTCGATGGTTCCGTACGCGATGACACCGGAGTCGGAAATCGACAGCGCAGCGCACCGCGAACTGTCATTGAAGACCGCGCGCGAGTCGATTGTGCTGTTGAAGAACGATGGCGCCCTGCCGTTTCGCCCACAAATCAAGAAGATTGCCGTCGTCGGACCACTAGCTGATTCCAAAACTGTATTGCTGGGAAACTACAACGGCACACCCTCCCGCTCGACCACAGCGCTGGCAGGTATTCGCAAGCAGTTTCCCGGCGCTGACATCACGTTTGTGCCGGGGATGAACTTCCTGCGGACGGAAACGCTGATCCCAACGTCGGCGCTCTCGACTCCTGACGGGCAGCCCGGACTGAAGGGAGAGTATTTCGCGGAAAGAGATTTTGAAGGGGCACCATTGGTTCGTCTAGACGCAGCAGCGAATCTCCAGGTCCTGAATCCCGAACCCGCAGCCGTAACCCCGCCTCCGGGGATGAAGAACTACTCGGTGCGATGGACCGGATTCGTGACGCCAGAGGAATCGGGCAGCTACCAGATCGGCGTTGTGGGCTCGATGAATCGGCTATGGTTCGACAGCAAGCTGATCGTCGATGACTTCGTGCTTCACGATCCCAAGCCCTCGACCGTCACAATGCGGCTGGAGAAGGGACATCGGTACTCGGTGAAACTCGAATATGGGCAAGGCGGCGTCGGCACGAAGCTGGTCTGGTTGCCGGTGATCGCGGATCCGATTTCTCGGGCTGTTTCAGCTGCGAACGCCGCCGACGTGACAGTCGCGGTAGTCGGTATCACTTCTCAACTGGAAGGCGAGGAGATGAAAGTCGAAGTACCTGGGTTCAAGGGAGGCGACCGCACCAGCCTTGATTTACCAAAGGACGAAGAGGATCTTCTGAAAGGATTGGGCGCGACCGGAAAGCCGTTCGTGGTGGTGCTGATGAATGGCAGTGCGCTCTCGGTGAATTGGGCGGACCAGCATGCGAATGCAATTCTCGATGCCTGGTACTCGGGTGAAGAAGGAGGAACGGCCATCGCGGAGACACTAGCCGGAGTCAATAATCCCGCGGGTCGGCTGCCCGTGACTTTCTACAAGAGTACGGAACAGCTACCGCCCTTCGAAGACTATTCCATGAAGAACCGCACCTATCGTTACTTCGAGGGGCAACCTCTTTACCCGTTCGGCTACGGCCTGAGCTACTCGAAATTCGAATATAGCAATCTGAAGCTTTCGAACGTCGAACCGAATGCGGGCGATTCGCTCGGAGTGGAATTGGATATCAAGAATGCGAGCGACAGGGAAGGGGACGAGGTCGCGCAGCTCTACTTGAGTTTCCCGAAACTGCCGGGAACGCCAATGCGCGCCTTGCGGGGCTTCACGCGGGTTCACGTGGCTGCCGGAGGGGTGCAGCACGTCAGCTTCACGCTCAGCGCGCGCGACTTGAGCCACGTAAACAGCGGTGGAGACCGAATTGTGGCGGCCGGGGCGTATCAAGTCAGCGTGGGTGGGGGCCAGCCGGGCACATCGGCGCCGGGGGCCCAAGCATCATTCTCAATTCGCGGGGAACAGAAGCTGCCGGAATAAGAGCTGCCGATCTATCGAGGGCCGCCCTCCGAGAACGAAGTCGTCTGTGATGCAAGAGTACCGACAGTGGGCGCCGGTGGTCCGCTGTGACTCAGTGCGAATCGCGCGGAACCTTTGCTCCGCTGCGGCCAACGAGAAAATCCAAGTCCGCTCCCTGGTGCGCCTGCAGGACGTGTTCGACATAGAGCCTCTCCCAGCCGCGTTCCGGTAGTGGAGGAGGAGTCCACTGGGCGCGACGTGCCGCGAGGGTCGCGTCATCGACTTCCACGCGAACGGCGCGCTGGGCGACATCAAGCGCAACCGTGTCGCCGGAGCGCACCAGCGCCAGAGGGCCACCTGCGGCAGCTTCCGGCGATGCGTGTAGTACGACCGTACCGTAGGCGGTACCGCTCATGCGTGCGTCGGAAATCCGCACCATGTCGGTAATTCCTTTGCGCAGGAGTTTTGGAGGCAAGGGCATGTTGCCGACCTCGGCCATCCCCGGGTAACCACGCGGGCCGCAGTTCTTGAGAACCAGCACGCAGTTCTCATCGACGTCGAGGGTATCGTTGTTGATGCGAGCGTGAAAATCCTCAATCGATTCGAAAACCACGGCTCGTCCACGGTGCTGCAACAGGTGTGGACTTGCTGCCGACAGCTTGATCACGGCCCCGTTGGGTGCAAGGTTTCCTCGCAGCACGGTAATGCCGGCGGCCGGCTTGAACGGTTCGGCGAACCCGTGAATCACATCACGATTCCAGCAGGGCGCGTCCACGACGTTCTCCCAGATGGACCTTCCGTTCACGGTCACGGCGTCACGATTGAGCGCTCCCGCTTCGCCCAGTTCACGGAGAACAGCGGGAATCCCACCTGCGTAGAAGAAATCTTCCATCAGGTATTTTCCCGAAGGTTGAATGTCTACCAGACACGGCAAGCCGGAGCCGAGACGGTCAAAATCATCGAGACAGAGTGGTACACCGATGCGGCCGGCGAGGGCGATCAGGTGGATCACTGCGTTCGTGGACCCGCCAATTGCGGCATTCGCGCGAATCGCATTCTCGAAGGCTTGTCGAGTCAGAATGCGCGAGATACAGAGGTCGTCCTTGACCATTTGCACGATGCGACGGCCAGTCATCTGCGCCAGAGTATTGCGGCGAGCGTCGACGGCGGGAATCGCCGCGTTCCCGGGCAAACTCATACCCAGAGACTCCACCATGCTGGCCATGGTTGAGGCCGTGCCCATGGTCATGCAATGGCCTTTGGACCGGTGCATGCAACTCTCGGCTTCGAAGAAAGTCTCGAGCTTCATTTCGCCGGAGCGGACCTGCTCATTCATTTGCCAGACACCGGTTCCCGAACCAAGATCGTGGCCCTGGAACTTTCCCGAGAGCATAGGACCACCCGAAACGCCGATGGTGGGCAGACCGCATGAAGCCGCGCCCATCAGAAGCGACGGTGTCGTCTTGTCGCAGCCCATCAGCAGGACAACGCCGTCGATAGGATTTCCTCGGATGGACTCCTCGACATCCATGCTGGCGAGATTGCGGAAGAGCATCGCAGTGGGACGCAGCACGCTCTCGCCAAGCGACATTACGGGGAACTCCAGGGGAAAGCCACCCGCTTCCCAGACGCCACGTTTCACGTACTCGGCAATCTCGCGAAAGTGAGTGTTGCAGGGCGTGAGTTCCGACCACGTGTTGCAGATTCCGATCACAGGGCGCCCATCGAACAAGTCGTGGGGCCAGCCCTGATTCTTCATCCAACTCCGATAGAGGAAGCCGTTCTTGTCCTGGCGCCCGAACCAGGCCTGACTGCGCAATGTCTTCATTCGTCCATCCCTTGACCGGTGTCGTTTTCCCGGCAGCCCACTATAAAGCTTCCCGCGCACATAAAACCACCGAGTAAACGTAATCTTGCCAGCCAGAGTTCGACCGGAGACACGCTGGTGTGCCTAAAAAGAATGGGTTGATAACCGGAGTAAACGATTACTGCGGTGCGCTATAATGGCGCCTCCCAAAACTGGCCTCTAGAATCACGGGGTCGGCGGGGCGCGTTCGTTTTTCCACTAGAATATTCGGCTTGAGGACGAGACCCTTGCGGCGCTGGCGAATTGCGGTCCTGGTGAGCGTCGCGATCGCGATTAGTTATCTCGACCGCCAGACGCTCCCTATCGCGGTCAGCGCCATCGGCAAAGACATCCCACTTTCGAACCAGCAGTTCTCAATTTTGCAGTCGGCCTTCCTCGTCGCGTATGCGCTGATGTACGCCGGAGGGGGCAAGCTCTCGGACGCGCTGGGCACGCGGCGCAGTTTCATCGTCATCATGGTTTTCTGGTCGCTGGCTTGTGCGAGCCACGCGCTGGCGGTGAACTTTGCGATGCTCGCTGTCAGCCGACTCCTCCTTGGTATGGGGGAGGGTGGCGGCTTTCCGGCGGCGACCCGAGCCGTCGTAGAGTGGTTTCCAGTAGAGCAAAGCGCGACCGCGATGGGCATCATCAACGCCGGCACGGCGGTAGGAGGTGTGGTTGCTCCTCCTCTGATCGCGATCATCCTGAGCTTTCTGGGCTGGCGATGGATTTTTGTGATCACCGGATGTATGGGGCTGCTTTGGACGGTCTGGTGGGGGGTGTCCTATTCCTCACCTGAACAGCTTCCTGGTCGCGACCGTTCTCGTGGCGATGAGGTGGAGATGTCTGCTGAGTTGCGTGCGAAACGGGAGATCCGCTGGGTTGAACTGCTTCGTTTCCGCGAGTGCTGGGGGCTGGTGGGAGCGAAGTTTCTGAGCGATGCGGCCTGGTACTTCTACCTTTTCTGGATGCCGAAGTACTTGTACGATGCTCGCGGTTTCAACATTAAGGCGGTCGGTACGTTTGCCTGGATTCCCTATGCGGCGGCCGGCGTGGGATGTCTGTTGGGTGGCTGGTTCTCGAGCTACCTGGTTCGTCGCGAATTCTCGGTGGGAAGAGCCAGAAAGCTGGCGCTCGGACTCAGCGCGGGAGTCATGCCCCTGATCATTCTGGTCCCGCACGTGGCAGTGTCGTGGGCCATCGTGATCTTTAGCCTGGCGTACTTTGGTCAGCAATCCTGGTCAACGTTGGTCATGGTCCTGCCCACCGATTTGTTTCCGCGCTACGTGGTGGGTTCCGTTGCCGGGCTGGTAGGTTTCGGCGGAGCCATGGGTGGAATTGCATTCGGGCAACTGGTCGGTTATTTGTTGGACCACGGCTTCGGCTACGGCGTCGTTTTCACCCTGGCGGGGATGTTTCACTTGACTGCCTTCCTGGTCATCCTGCTTGCCATTCCTTCGGTCCAGCCCGTGAGTCTGGAGCGGAGTTTGAGGTATGAGGGAGCTCGATGAAGATCACAGAAATCCGTACGCGGGTGGTGAGGTGGCGTGGCAAGACAGTTCCTCTGCCGCCTCATTTCTGCACCAACCCTATGGACCTGCTGCAACTGCCGGCTGCGTCCATGGGTACTTTCACCTTCCACGGGTGGCTCATCGTCGAAGTGTTTACCGATGACGGCCTGATCGGGATCGGCAACGCGGCCTTGGCACCGCAGGTCACGAAACAAACGATTGACCTCTATCTGAAACCTCTGTTGATCGGGCAGGATCCCTGGGACACCGAATTTCTTTGGCAGCACATGTACCGCAAGACCATGGCGTTCGGCCGAAAGGGAATCGGCATGGCCGCGATCAGCGCGCTTGACATCGCCCTGTGGGACCTTCTCGGCAAGTCAGCGAAGCAACCGGTGTACCGCCTGCTGGGAGGCAGGACCAAGCCCCGCGTTCCCGTGTACGCGAGTCGGCTTTACAGTGTCGAACTCAGCGCACTCGCGGCCGAGGCTAAGCGATACAAAGACGAAGGCTACAGGGCAATGAAGCTTCGTTTTGGTTGGGGACCTACGGACGGCGCGGAGGGGATGCAAAAAAACCTAGGCTTGGTTCGCACCGTACGCGAGACCGTGGGCGACGGCATCGACGTGATGGCAGATGCCTACATGGGCTGGACGCTGGACTATGCGAAGCGAATGCTTCCTCTCCTCGAGCCTTTCGACCTGCGCTGGCTCGAGGAGCCCGTGATTCCAGATGACATCCACGGCTCTGCCGAGTTGAAGTCATACGGGCGGATTCCGATCGCCGGCGGCGAGCACGAGTTCACTTTGTATGGCTTTCGCGACCTGTTACAAGCTCGCGCAGTCGACTACATTCAGTTCGATACGAATCGCGTGGGAGGCATCACGCAAGCCCGCAAGATCGCCGCGCTGGCAGAGGCGCATTCGGTTCCCGTGATCCCACACGCAGGACAGATGCACAACTATCACGTAGTCATGGCCAGCCTGAATTCTCCGATGGCCGAATATTTTCCTATCGTCGACGTGGAAGTTGGCAACGAGTTGTTCTGGTACATCTTTGAGGGCGAGCCGAAGGCCAAAGACGGCTTCATCGATCTCGATGACGGCATTCCCGGCCTTGGTCTGACGATCAACGAGAAGGCGCTGGAGAACTTCGAGGTGATCGAATGAGCAGCGGAGCGGAATCCAAGACGCGGCTGGTTCAGATCAAGAAAGGCATGGTCCGCCGGGTGGCCCTGGTGCAGGAGCCGCATCTGCGGCTGCTTGACGGTTGCAGCTCGGTTTACGAACTGGCGAATTTCGCGATTGCCGCAAACGTAAGACTGAGCAAGGCGGCGGAGCAGAGAGCCACTGGACAGACGTTGGACTACGACGAGGTCTACAGCGGACAATCGGAGTGGCATCTGCTTCCCCCGATCGATCATCCCGATGACTCGGCGCGATGCCTGGTGTCTGGAACGGGGCTGACTCACATGGGCAGTGCGCGCGATCGTCAGGCAATGCATGCCTCCAGCGAGGCTGAGACGGATAGCATGAAGATGTTCCGCTGGGGTGTCGAGGCGGGACGTCCTGAGTCCGGAAAAATCGGAATTCCGCCCGAGTGGTTCTACAAAGGCACAGGCAACCTCTTGCGTGCGCACGGACAGCCACTCGA
>Ga0075030_100000526_pt1 | contig 33483 bp, 30 predicted proteins | sample LitLauG_LLR_2012_FD_71393 | JGI IMG/M metagenome (GOLD analysis project Ga0075030, IMG submission 71393) | Freshwater sediment microbial communities from Pennsylvania, USA - Little Laurel Run_MetaG_LLR_2012 | ecosystem: Environmental > Aquatic > Freshwater > Creek > Sediment | place: USA...
GCAAGTGCCGAAGGCGTCCGAAGCGCAACCCGCGTAGTGGAGACCTTCGGAGCTTCGGGGTAAGAAAATCAAGACCTTACCCTTCGCCTACCCCTCGAGTTGAGAAAGACGGGCTAGCCGTATGCGGCGGCAGCGTTGGCCGGGGCGCTAGAAGCCGCGCTTGCGGCCGCGATCGGGAATGGAATCCCAGATATCGCCCGGATCTTCCAGCCGCGCGCCTTGCCAGAAGGTCTGCAGGGCGCGGAACTCGGCGAGGATGGCCGGCGGAAAACCCTGGCGGCCCGGACGCCGGGCGACCAGCAGATCGTCGAAGATCTCGGCGACCATGGCCGGTTCGTTCCAGAACCGGGCCAGGCGATTGACGATGCGCGGAAATCGCGCCGCGGCATGGCGCGGCGCAATGGCCGGCGGCAGGTTGCCCAGCCATTTGACCGCCGCCGCGTTGAGCGTCTTGTCGTACAGCGACGGTGCGCGCCGGCTTTCGGCGGCGAGCGAGGTGAGGCCGCCGGTCTGGTTCTGCGTGCGGTAGTGGCCGTAGAGATGCCGCAACTCGGCCTGGACGCGGCCCGGAAAGCCCTGGCGGCCGCGCCGCCGGTCGACGAGCAGTTCGTCGAAGATCGATTCGATCATCGGCGGCGTCTCCCAGAACCGGGCCAGGCGATTGGCGATGCGCGGAAACAGGCTCGCCGTCTCCATCGGGCGCACCGCCTGGGGCAGCGCCCGCATCCACTGGATGGTCGCCGGACCGAGCGTGCGGTCGTACGGCGAAGGCGGCAGGCGTTGCTCCGGGCCGATGGCGGTACGGGGCGCGTCGCGTGCGGTCGGATCGAACAGGCTCGCCAGCGAGCGCCCGGGCAACGGTTTAGAGCGCATGGTCGGACCACGTGTCGGGCGGTGCCGTGTCGGGGCGCATACAATCATGATATCAAGGCAGCGCGAAATCCGAGCGGCGCGGGCGCGAAATGGCGCCGGTCGTGCAAGCGCGCCCCGACCGCAAGCGCCGGCAGACCCCGACGATGAACAGACCCAGCACGCTGACCCGACTGCTCCACGCCGATCGGCTGGGCGGCGTCGAGCACGGCGCGGCGCACAAACCGATGCACACCGCCGCTTCCTTTGGCTACTCGTCGGCGGCCGAGCTGGCGGCGGTGTTCCAGGGTGCCCGTCCGGGCTTTGTCTACGCCCGTCAGGGAAACCCGACGGTCGCCGCGCTCGAGGCGAAGATCAACCTGCTCGAGGACGCGCCCTCCAGCCTGTGCCTGGCCACGGGCATGGCCGCCGTCGCCGGCGTGATGATCGCCCTGCTGCGCGCCGGCGATCATGTCGTCAGCAGCCAGTTCCTGTTCGGCAACACGAACAGCCTGTTCCAGACCCTGCAGCAGTTCGGCGTGACAGTCAGCTTCGTCGATGCGACGCGGGCCGAAACGGTCGAGCAGGCGCTCGGGCCGGCGACGCGGCTGGTCTTCGTCGAAACGATCGCCAATCCGCGCACCCAGGTCGCCGACCTCGAAGGCATCGGCGCCCTTTGCGCGCGCCGCGGCATCCTGTTCGTGGTCGACAGCACGCTGACCACCCCGGCGCTGTTCCGGCCGCGCGACGTGCAGGCCGGACTGGTCGTACATTCATTGAGCAAGGGCATCGGCGGGCATGGCAGCGCGCTGGGCGGCTCGGTCAGCGACACCGGGCTGTACGATTGGGCGCGCTACCCGAACATCCTCGAAACGTACCGTCGCGGGCCGGCGGCAGGATGGGGCATGCAGCAGATCCGCAAGAAGGGGCTGCGCGATTTCGGGGCCACGATGCGCGCCGAGGATGCGCACCGCATCGCTCTTGGCCTCGAGACCCTGGCCCTGCGCGTCGAGCGGGTCTGCGCCAATGCGCTGGCCCTGGCGCGCTGGCTGAGCGACCAGCCGCAGGTATCGCGGGTCCATTACCCCGGCCTGGAGAGCCACGAGCAGCATGCGCGCGCGCGGGCGCTGTTCGGCGGCTTTGGTCCGCTGCTCAGCTTCGAGCTGCGCCCGGGGCTGGATCACTTCCGCATGCTCGACGCGCTGCGTCTGGTGATCCTGGCGAGCCACCTCGCCGACAACCGCACGCTGGCGCTGCCTGTCGCCGCGACCATCTATCACGAGATGGGTCCGGAGCGGCGGGCGCAGATGGGCATCGCCGACGGCCTGATCCGCGTCTCCGTCGGCCTCGAGGACGTCGACGATCTGCGTGCCGATTTTGCCCAGGCGCTGGCCGCCGCCTGACCGGTCGGCCGGCGGCCGGGCGGCGCGCCGGTGGCGCGCCGGAAACGGCCGGCCGGGGTCCGGCAGGGAGCCGACCTGAACCCGCGCCGCGGCCAGGACGATCATCGCGGCGCGCGCATGGCCGTGCGCGTGCTGCTGCTGAGCGGCGTGCTGTGCCTCGCCCTGGGCAGCTGGCGGCGCGAGGCCCTGCCGGCCCCCGCCGCGCTCGACGCGCGCCTGCTGGTCGAGCCGCTGCAGGCGGCGGTGCACCGGCCGCCGTTCCGCACCCGGGTCGAGGGCATCGACTACCTGATCGAGCCGCGCGACACCTACGACATTTCGGGCCTCGTGGTCAGCCTGCACGACGCCGACACCTGGTGGGACCGGGTGCACCGGGCCTGGGACGACCACCTGAACCTGGTCGATCTGTGCGTGATCTGGGGTCGCAACGCGAGCAGCGGCATCTACCGCGACCTGCGCTTCACCAATGACGAGACCACCTGCCGCATGAGCTCGGCCGCCGGTGCCGACTGGCAATCGTTCGACAATGCACAGGCCTCGAACAACCACCTGATCACCGACCAGCCGGCGGTCGCGCGCCTGCTGCGCGATATCCGGGTCGGCGACCAGGTGCGCGTGCGCGGCCTGCTGGTCGACTACACGACGCTGCGCGACGGCAAGCCATTCGCCCAGCGGACGACCAGCGAATCGCGCACCGACGAGGCCTGCGAGGTGATCTACGTGGCCACGGTGCAGACGCTCGGCACGCGCGCCAGCGGTTTTCGCTTTGCCTACGCTGCCGGGATCGTCCTGCTCGTCCTGGGCGGCGCGGCGGCCTGGGGCGTGGCGCGGGGCGGCCGCGCCCGGCATCGCCCACCCGGCGCACGCCGCTGAGCCGGCGCGGGCAGCGCCGCGCGCCGCGCTTCGGGCATCGTGCGCCGGCTGCCGGCTACAGCGAGCGCGCCAGGCCGACGAACAGGCCGCGGCGCGCGCCGAACTGCGGCGCGCCCACGCCGACGCCGGTGCCGTCGCGGATCTCGTAGACGCGATCGAACACGTTGAGCACATCGAAGCGCAGCGTGAGCGTGTTGTCGTGCTCGAGATGGACCACCCGGGTGCTGCCCAGGTTGAGCTGGCTGTAGTACGGCAGGTGGCGCCCGTTGGGGATGTCCGTGCCGTCGGGCAGCACGAGGCTGGCGCGCAGTCCGGAGCCCAGCAGGAAGTCGGCGCTCAGGCGGGTATCGCCCCAGTGGTACGAGGCTCCGCCCGAAGCGGTGACCTTCTGCTCGTGATCCAGGTCGATCGCGTGGCTGCCGATATAGGCCAGGTCGGCGGGGGAGAAATTGAACTGCGCGGTATCGATGTCGCGGCCCAGCGCGGTTTGCCAGGCCAGGTTGGCGTAGATCGACAGGTTGCGCCCGGCGTAGTTCAACGTGGCCTCGACGCCGGCCTGGCGGCCGGCCGCGTAGTTGAAGGGCGTGAGGATGATCGGCGCGCCGAACTGGCCCTCGTCGATCAGCTGGCTCGAGCGCTTGAAGTAGCTGTCGAGGCCCAGCGAGAGGTTCTGCGCGAGGATCTGCAGCATGCCGACGTCGAGGTAGTTGGCCCGCTCGGCGCGCGGCGTATCGGCCTGCATGACGAGCGGCGCGGCGCTGGTGCCGGCGAACCGGGCGATGGTTTCGGCGCCGACCAGTTCGAAGGGCGGCGGCGTCAGATAGCGCGCGAAGCCGGCGTGCACGGTCGTGCCGTGCGCCGGCTGCCACACCACGCTGAGACGCGGGCTGAACTGGGTCGCCGAGGCGTAGGCACGGAAGGTATCGAAGCGCAGCCCGCCATTGACGGTGAGGGTCGGGCGCAGGGTCCATTCGTCCTGCAGGTACAGGCTCTCGATGTGCTCGGTCTTGCGGTTATCGTCGAGGATCGTCTCGGGCGGCTGCAGCGGCAGCGGCTGCTGTCCGTTGACCAGCGCCAGGACCTGCGAGCCGGTCAGGCTGGTCGAGGTGTCCTGCTGGACGAACCAGCCGGCGCGCAGCGTGTGGGCATCATCGAGCTTGTAGGCGCCATCGCCCTGCCAGTCGTAGGCCAGGTTGCGCTTGTAGGCGCTTTGCGAGATGCCGTTGAACAGCAGGTCGCCCAGCGGATCGGGCGTGAACTGCAGCGTCGAGTTGCGCACCGTGGCCGAACTCAGGAAATCGAACGGGCCGCTCGAATGCTGCCATGACGCGATGGCGAACTGGGTCTGCTCGCGCTGGGTCTCGTTGAGCAGGGCGCTGTCGAAGGCGGTCTGCCCGTTGACCGACAGCGCGACGGCGCCCGAGGGATTCTGCGCCGTCGGCGCGACCTGGATGCCCGGCCGGATGCCGCGCCGGTCCGGAATCTGGAATCCGGCGCCCGCGGCGCTGAGGATGAGGCTGGCGCGGTTGCCGCCGTCGATCACCTGCTCGAGATAGGCGAAGCCGTGCACCTGTCGGCTGGCATCGTGCAGCGGCGTGGCACTGCCGTCGGGCGACTCGATGCCAAGCTTGTTCTGCAGGCCGTCAAGGGACACGAAATAATGGAAGCGGCCGGCCGATCCGCCGTAGGCCAGGCTCGGTTCGATCGTGCCGTGGCTGCCGCCGTAGATCGAGACCGCGCCGCCGGGATCGAGCGCGCCGCTCTTGGTGGTCATGTCGATGATGCCGGCGGTGCGCAGCCCGTACTCGGCAGGCAGCGCCCCGGTGATGATCTGCATCGACGAGATGAGGCGCGGATCGAGCGACTGGCCGAACGCGCTGATGCCCTCCGGCAGGATGATGCCGTTGAGCCGGTACTGCAGCCCGTTGTGCTCGCCGCGGATATGGACCTGCCCGAAGGAATCCTGGGTGACCTCGGGGGCCTGCAGCAGGGCCTGGTTGAGCAGGCCGTTGTCGCCGCCGGGCATCGCGGCGATCGCATCGGCGTCGATCTGGTACACCGATGCCCCGAGCTGGGTTTCGATGGTGGTGCGCGCTTCGTTCAGGCGATGCGACACCACTTCGATCGTTTCGAGCTTCTGGCTGTCGTCCTGCGGCGTAGCGCCTGCGGCGGGTTGCGTGCTCGCGGTCGGCGCACCTTCGGATTGCGCGGCCGCTGGTTCCATGGCTGCGGGTTGCTCGGTTGCAGGCTGCTCGGCTGCGGACTGCTTGGCCGCGGACTGCTCCGCTGCGGGTTGCTCGGCGCCAGCGGCATCGCCGGTCTGGTTGGCGCCCGGGCGCGCGGCGGGCGGCGGATCGGCCTGCTGCGCCAGCGCGGTGCGGGCGAACAACAGGGCCACCAGCGCCATGATGCGCCAGTGTTGCACGCCGGCCTGCGCCAAAGCGCGCAGCAAACCCGCGCGCCCGCGCCGTCGAAGATTCGGCGAGTAAAGAATTGGTCGGGAGACTGTGGCGACCCCTGGCCGGAACCGCTCCGGCGCATGGACATCTGGTGAAGCAAGGCAAGGCATGGACGCGTGCTCCGCATACGGATGGGCGAACCGGCGGCCAGGCGGTGGCCTGGCAGCGCGGTACCGGCAAACCGGACTCAGAGCGCGTTGGGGGGCCCGCGGCTTTGCGCGCGCGGTGGATCAGCCGAAAAGGCCGTTGCCGCCAGGTTCAGGGACCGACGCGGCATTGCACGAGGCAACACCAGAAGTCCGACCTGGCCGACCGCGATGCCCGACAGGTGGGCAAACTGGTAGCACTTGTCGCAGTAGGCATCGACGTTGCCGGTACCGTGCACCGGCGCGGACAAGCCGGCCCGCAGGGGCGCCGGCGCCGCGGCCTGAACGGCGCCGGGTGAACCTGCCGCCAGGAGCCGTTGCGGCGCAAGGGCCACGAAATGGTCCAGTGCGTGGACCACGGCCGCGTGCTGCGTGAAGGCGAGCAGCAGCACCAGCAGGACGACGCTGATGCGCGCCGCCTGCTGGCGCAGGGTGCGCGGTAGGCGAAAGTTGCGGCGCAGGCTCAAGGCAGACGCGAATTGGGCAGTCGGGCGGGTTGGGTCATGACGGCCGGTTGACCGGGCACGGGCGCGACGGCAGGACACGGCGACCAGTCTACCCCAGGGCGCATCGAGCCCGCACCGCCGCCGACGGCGCACGCCCGGCGCAGGCACCCGGCGCCGCGGCGCCTGCGGCCTTGGCATAATGTGGTGCCATGAGTGCCAAACCCGAATCGTCGAACCCGCCGGAACGCACGCCCTCGCCGGAGGCAGCGCCGGGCGCCGGCCGGCCGGCGTCGGCGCCGGTCTGGCGCGACGAGCGCGGCGCTCCGGTTTCCTGCGTCGAAAAGATCAAGGTACTGAACGAGAACTACGTCGAGCTGCAGCAGATGGCGCAGGACGCGTTCGAGGATGCCCTGCTGATGGGCTGCAGCGAGACGCAGGTGCGCGACGTGCTGCGCGAACTGATCGATCGCCTGGAAAACCCCTATCCCGATCGGCGCTAGCGACCCGGGCGAACGAATCCGGGCCGACCTTCGATCGATTGTTCTAGCCCCTGGACAGCCAGGCGGCGCCGCGCACGCCCGAGGAATCGCCGTGGCGATTGCGCACCAGGCGCGTCTGCACGTGGTCGGAGAAGACCCAGCGGTCCCAGTAGCGCGGTACCAGCTCGTAGAGCGCCGCGATGTTCGAGACGCCGCCGCCCAGCACGATGACCTCGGGATCGACGATGTTGATCACCACGGCGAGCGCCTGCGCCAGGTGCCGGGCATAGCGCTCGATGGTCTCGGCGCAACTGCGCTCGCCCGCCTCGGCATGCTGCGCGATGTGCTCGGCGCTCAGGTGGGCCGGGCTGACCGTGCCGACGCGCCACAGATGATCGTTCTCCAGGGCCGGGCCCGACAGCACGGTCTCGACGCAGCCGACCCGGCCGCAGTAGCACGGGCGCGGCGTGTCGCGGCCCTTTTGATCGCCGAGCAACAGCGGGTTGTGGCCCCATTCGCCGGTGATGCCATTGGGGCCGTCGACGATCCGCCCATTGACCACCAGGCCGCCGCCGACACCGGTGCCAAGGATCACGCCGAAGACGATCGCCGCGCCGGCCGCGGCGCCGTCGGCGGCCTCTGAAAGGGCGAAGCAATTGGCGTCGTTGGCCAGGTGCACCGCCTGGCCCAGCGCGCGTTCCAGGTCCTGGCGCAGCGGCCGGCCGTTCAGGCAGGTCGAATTCGAATTCTTGATGGCACCGGTGACGCGCGATACCGCGCCCGGCGTTCCGATGCCGATGCCGGCCGCCGCGCCGAAGCGCCGTCGCGCATCGTCGACCAGCCGGGCGATGGTGGCGACGATGGCGTCATAGTCGCCCGCCGGGGTTGCGACGCGGCCGCGATGCAGCACATTCCCGCCTTCGTCCAGGGCCAGGATCTCGATCTTGGTGCCGCCGAGGTCAATTCCGATACGCATCGGTGCTGCCTTTTCGACCATTGCATGAACGATTTTGGCGAACAGAATTCAATTTCTTAGTCGAATTTCGCATAAGCAAGGAACGATAAGTTCCATAGTCGCATCAAAGTCGAAGTGATAATGCGAAAATCATATAAGCAGGGCCCTGGCAAGCAAAACCATGAACTTTCAGCAACTTCGATCCGTGCGCGAGGCGGTACGCCACGGCTTCAACCTGACCGCCGCCGCCGGCGCGCTGCATACTTCGCAGCCCGGCGTCAGCCGCCAGATCCGCGAGCTCGAACAGGAACTGACATCGAGATCTTCGAGCGCGCCGGCAAGCGCCTGACCCGTCTGACCGAGCCCGGCCGGATGGTCCTGCCGATCATCGAGCGCATCTTGCTCGATACGCAGAATCTGTACAACGCCGCCGAGGACTATGCCGCGCATGACAGCGGCCGGCTGACGATCGCCGCCACCCACTCGCAGGCGCGCTACGCGCTGCCCGGGGCGGTGCATGACTTCCGGGCGCTGTACCCGCGCGTCGCGCTGCACCTGCACCAGGGCTCGCCGCACCAGATCGCCCAGCTGCTGCTCTCGGGCGAGGCCGACATCGGCATCGCAACCGAGGCCCTGGCCGGCTACGAGCAGCTCGTCGCCCTGCCCTCCTATCGCTGGACGCACTGCGTCATCGCGCCGCCCGGCCACGAACTGCACGACGGCCAGGCGCTGACCCTGGAGCGACTGGCGCGCTTTCCGATCGTCACCTACGAACCAGGCTTCACCGGCCGCTCGCGCATCGACGCCGCCTTCGCCCGCGCCGGGCTGCAGCCGGACATCGTCATCAGCGCCATGGATGCGGACGTCGTCAAGACCTATGTCGCGCTGGGGGTCGGCGTGGGCATCGTCGCCGGCTTCGCCTTCGACGAGGAACGCGACCGCGAATTGCGTGCGATCGAGGCCGGCCACCTGTTCGAGATCAATACCACGCGGCTGGCCGTGCGCCGCGGCGTGCAGCTGCGCGACTATGCTCATGCCTTCATCGAATCGTTCGCCCCGACCCTGAAGCGGGCCGCGGTGCGTGCAGCCCTGGCCAACGCGGCGCGCGGCGGCGAGGCCGCGGCGTTCGAGGGCGATGCCCCGGAGCAGAGTTCAACATGACCCATCGGATTTCCTGGGCCCGCGGCGGCGCCGCAGCGCTGCTTTGCCTGCCCGCACTTGCCATGGCCTGGGGACCGGTCGGCCACCAGGCCGTCGGCGCGATCGGCGCCGAGCTGCTCACGCCGGCGACGCGCGTCGCGGTGAACGAACTGCTGGCCGGCGACCTCGACCGGGATCGCCGGCCGTCCGGGCGCACGACCCTGGCCGACATTGCCGAGTGGCCGGACGAGATCCGCGGCGGGCCGGCGGATCGGCCGCACTGGCACTACGATAACCAGCCGGTGTGCGGCCCCGATCTGCCGGCGTCACGCTACTGCGCGCAAGGCGATTGCGCGACCGCCGAGGTCAGCGCGCAGCTGGCCATCCTGGCCGACCGCAGCCGGCCGCAGCGCGAGCGCAACGAGGCGCTCAAGTGGGTCGTCCACCTGGTCGGCGACCTGCACATGCCGCTGCATGCGGCGGATTTTGCCGAGGGCGGCAACCTGATCCACGTCGCGCCGCACGGCCGGCCGCATGGCGCAGGCCGCCAGCACAAGGAGCAATCGCTCCATTCGTTCTGGGACAACCGGCTGGTGATCCTTGCGCTGCATCCCAGCCGCGATGTCATTCCCGAGCGCTCGATGCGCCATCTGCTGGCCAGCGCGCGCGCCGAGGATCCCGCGCTCGTCGCCGCCGCCCCGCAGCGCTGGGCCGACGAATCGAACCGGATCGCGCGCGATTTCGCGCTGAAGATCGACGGCATCGGCTGCGACCTGGGCAACGCGCGCGACTTCCCCGTGGTGACCCTGTCCGACGAGTATGTCGCCCAAGGCAAGCGTATCGTCCAGGAGCGCCTGGCGCTGGCCGGCGCGCGGCTGGCCTACGTGCTCAACCAGAGCCTGGGCGGGTCGCACTGACCGTGGGGTCGCGGAGCCGAAGCGACGACGGCCGGTCCCGAGTGGGCAGCCCGCCGCGCCGTGCGTGCGGCAGCCCAGGAGAGAAAGCGAGCGCAGCCGCATGACCGAGCCGGTTCTCGAAACGCTGCAGATCGACGCCATCCGCATGCGCGTCGCCACCCAGGGCCATGGACCCCTGGTGTTGTTTTGCCACGGCTGGCCGGAATGCTGGTATTCCTGGCGCCACCAGATGGCGGCGGTGGCGGCGGCCGGCTACCGCGCCGCGGCCCCGGACCTGCGCGGTTACGGCGGCACCGATGCCCCCGAAGACCCCGCGCAGTACACGATGCTGCACCATGTGGGTGATCTGGTCGGCTTGCTCAAGGCCCTGGGCGAATCGCGCGCGGTGCTGGTCGGCCACGACTGGGGCGCGCCGACCGTATGGCATGCGGCGCTGCTGCGGCCCGACCTGTTCCCTGCGGTGGTTGGCATGAGCGTGCCCTACGCCTCGCCCGGCCGCATCGACCTGCTTGCCGCGCTGGAGAAGCAGGGCATCCACGATTTCTACATGCAGTACTTCCAGGCCCCGGGCGTGGCGGAGACCGAATTCGAGCGCGACCCCGAGGCGACGATCCGCCGCGTGCACTTCAGCGGCTCGGGCGACGCGCCGCCGCGAACGACCTTCGGCAGGCTGGCACCCGGTGCCGGATATCTCGACAATACGGTCGACCCCGAGACGCTGCCAGCCTGGATGACGGCCGAAGACGTGGCGTATTACGCCGGTGAATTCCGGCGTAGCGGATTTCGCGGCCCGCTCAACTGGTACCGCAACTTCCGCCGCAACGTCGAACTGCTGGCGCCGTGGCGCGACGCGGTGCTGACCCAGCCGGCTCTTTTCATCGCCGGCGAACGCGACGGCGTGCTGCGGTTTCCCGCCTCGCAGGCCAGCATCGCGCGCTTCCCCACCACCCTGCCGGGGCTGCGCGGTTGCCACATCCTCGAAGGCGCCGGACACTGGATTCAGCGCGAACGTGCCGCGGCGGTGAGCGAACTGCTGGTCGGCTTCCTGCGCACCCTGGACGGCTAGTGCTGCGGGCCGAATCTTGGAACCATCGCGCACGCGTCGGCTGACGTTCGCCCGCGCTTTCTCGCGCCGGCAAATGTCCCGGTCGAATGCGCAAATGCGAAGCAGCGGGCGCGCAGCCACCGACCCCCAGCACGTCGCAGGAGGGAAACAAGACGATGCGCAGGATGATCCTGGCCTTGCTGTGCTGCACCACGCTGGCCGCTGCCGAGCCACCGGCATGGGCCACGCGCGCCGATGACGAAAAGGCCCTTGCCGAACTCGACGCCACCTACCAGAAGGCGGTCGAGGATAACGACGCAGCAACGATGGACCGAATACTCGCCGACGATTTCATCCTGGTCGAAGGCGACGGCAAGCGCACGACCAAGGCCGAGCTGCTGCGCAGCGCGCGCGACGGCAAGACGCACTACCGGATCCAGCGCGACACGGAACGCACGTTACGCGTGTCGGGCGATACCGCGGTGGTCACCGCCAAGCTGTGGGCCCAGGGGCTGGAGGACGGCGCGCAGGTCGACTACAAGCTCTGGTTCAGCGATGTGTATGTACGGACACCCGTCGGATGGCGCTATTTCTTCGGCCAGGCCTCGTTGCCGCTGCCCGCGCAACCCGCCAAATGAGGCGTGCCGAGCTAGTCTTGGGCGGCGCCGGCGCACCGTGACCTTGGTCACTTGCCGTGGCCCGGGCGGCCGCCCTAGGATCGCCGCATCCAGGATCGGAGGGCGCCATGTCGACCTACCAGAGCCGCCATCAGCCGCGGCGCCAAGCGGTCATTTCCGGCAAGATCCGCAGCGCCGAAACCTACGATCGCTACTACGACATCACGCATGAGGCGATCCAGCGCGGCACCCTCCCGCACTTCACGCTGACCCAGGGTCGCTGCGTGGTACGCGTCCTCGATGGCAAGTTCGGCATCGATGCCGCGCGCACCATCGCGCCGGGCAGTTCCTTGAACACCGGCAACCGCTACAGCGGGCCGCGGCTTGACGGCCGGCCCGGCCAGGGCGCGCTTTACATCGGCACCTTGGCCGGGGTGCTGCGCGAACATGCGCACTATTCGCAGCTGAAGGCGCCCGCGTCGCGGCTCGGCCCGCCGCCGGCACCGGCCTTGTGGCAACCCGGCCATGCGGACCGCACCCGGGCCAGCATGCAGGGGCTCAAGAGCGGCGTGATCGGCCTGGGCGGAAAGAAGATCCATCTCTTTCGCCTCGCCTGCGACCTGCGGTTCGCCGACCTGCGCATCACCTCGATCGCTCCGCTGGTGCAGCGGCTGATCGCGTCGGGCGAGGCGGCAGGGCGCTATGGCATTGCGGCGCACGCCAGCAACGACCTGCTGAGCGCGGCGGCCAGCGACGCCCAGGACTACAGCGCGGCGCGCGGCATGGCCGACGCGGTCTACGACCTGAGCCGCCATTCCGGAGATGTCGGCGTCTGCGCCTATTCGGCGCGCGCCGATCGCGACAGCGGCCTGGTGCTGGAATCGCACGGCGACCCGACCGGGGGCCTGGTGTTCGCCATCTTCGGCAGCGACGGCACCCTGGTCAAGGCCCTGGAGCCGGCCCGGCCGGCGGCCAGCTTCGACACCTTCGAGCAGGTCGGCGCGGCGATGGCTTGATCGGCGCCTGCGCGGCACCTGCGGCTTTCATGTGCGCAGGGCGGCACCGGGCCGATTTCCGGTCATGGCGCGATATCGGCCGGGTGTCCGGCACGCGGGCCCCGATTGCGGGATGGGAGATGCCGGATGGACATGAAGAATTCGCGCGTGGTCGTCGTTGGGGGAACATCGGGAATCGGGCTTGCCACGGCGAAGCGCCTTGCGACCGATGGCGCGATGGTTTCGATACTGGGCCGTAGTCCTGCCAGGCTCGAAGCCGCCCTGCGGGAGATCGGAGGTTCCGTGCAAGGGCATGCGACCGATGCGGGCGATCGCGCCGCCCTGGATGCACTGTTCGATCGACTCGCCCCCGTCGACCATCTCGTCGTCGCAGCGTCGGGCGGTGCCGGCGCGGGGCCATTCGGCATGGTGAAGACAGAAGGCCTGCGCGAAGGCTTCGAGGCGAAGTTCTGGGTTCACTGGAACGCCGCGCAATCCGTACTGCCACATCTTGCCCAGGACGGAACCATCACACTGATCACGGCGGCGTCATCCCGCCTGGCGAATCCCGGCACGGCCGGATTGGCGGCCATCAACGGTGCACTCGAGCGCATCGTTCCTACGCTCGCGCGGGAATTGGCGCCACGCCGGATCAACGCGGTTTCTCCGGGTGTGATCGACACCGCATGGTGGGCCGACAAACCCGCGCAGATGTTCGAAACCCAGTTTCGCAAGGCACCCCTGGCCCGACCGGGTACGGCGGCCGAGGTTGCCGACGCGGTCGCCTTCTTGATCGGCAATCAGTTCGTGACGGGCATCGTCCTCGATGTGGACGGCGGGCTTCATCTTACGTAGCTGGGCGCTTACGCGTGGCGCCCGGGTATGCGTGGGTTTGACGATCTGCCACGGAATTTTTCGTGATTGTCCCCAGGTTGTAGCCATGGCGATAGGCGCTTCCGCAAAATTGACGGCTGGTCTGCGGAAGCCTGAATGACCGTTCAGGGTCTACAGCACGCCTGCGAGAGGTCTCCTACCGGAACAAGCGGGGTTCTGGGCAGCTATGTGGAGGTGGATCAACGTCGCTGGACGGCCACTTCCGGGCGCCTAGGTCGCGAGCGAAATTTTCCTCATAGCGACCCTTCGAACGGTATTCTTCCTTCGTGCGCGGCGGCGAATTGCTGGCCAAGGCACCGCATCGAGCATCTTGACGCGGATGTTTATTGTAGCTACATTAATTCATGCGAATCGAGTTTGATCCTGCCAAAGACAAGGTCAATCAGGATAAGCACGGAGTTTCCCTGGCATTGGCGGCGGAACTCGATTGGGAGGCCTCTCTCGTATGGCTCGACGAGCGATTTGAATACAACGAGATGCGAATGATCGCGCTCGCACCGAAGACTGGAATCCTTTACTACGTGGCGTTTGTTGAACGCAGCAGGGCTCGAAGAATCATCAGCTTGCGCCGCGCCAATCGCCGAGAGGTGAAGCACTATGTCCAGAATGTCTAAGCGCAAGGCGATCGTCGTGCCGTCGGTTGCCGAAGACCGGGCAATTACCGCGGCGGCGAAGTCCGACCCTGATGCTCTTCCTCTTACGCCGACGCAACTCAATGCCATGGTGCCGATGCGCGCTGTTCGCGGGCGTCCGAAGTCGCCAACCCGGAAATTGCTCGTCTCCGTTCGGTATAGCCCGGAAGTACTCGGGTACTTCAAGTCGACGGGTGAGGGCTGGCAGGCCCGTATGGACGGGGTCTTGCGTCGGTATGTCGAGCGCAAGGCCCGTGGAACGTAACCGGCCAGCGAAAATGAATTTGGAATTCAGGAGCGCGGTCGCGTCGGCCGCAGCCGCGCTCCGTGCAGTTCCCCAGGTGCGGCACGATGAGCGTGTCGGCTGGCACGCGGACGAGCGAGCGTTTTTGCGTCCGATTTGAGGCGCTGACCGCGTCCGGTCTAGCAGGGCGAGGCCAATCCCGATGCAAGCCAAAAGGCTTGCCGGGACACTTCGAGCCATGTTCGATCGCCCGGCGCCTTGCAGGAACACCGTCTCTCCGCCTCACGACACGTCGCGATTTCCCACGGCTGTCCCACCGATCCTCCGCCCGGCGCGATCCATGAACGCAGGCACCGGCCGTCCGGCGGCGCGCAGCCAGTCGGCCATGGCGCGGACCACCGGGGCCACCGCGGGCCGTTGCGTCATCCGCTCCCGCCACTCGAGCAGCCTTGGCGTCGCGGCGGTCAGGGGCGCTCCTTGGCGTTCGCCGAAAAGCGCCGCCATGTAGAAGGCGATGTCGGCGTAGGAGTAGTCGCCCGCCAGCCACGTCGCGCTGCCCAGCCGCTCTTCCATGCGCGCGTACCAGGCGGTGGCGGCGGCAATGTTCGAAACCGCGGGTTCGTCGCCCAGGCGGTCCTGCAGCGACATGAGGCGGAGGACGTGCGGAAAGTACACTTCGTCCGACTCGTGTTCGAGGCGACGCGCCCGGGCGCGATCGGCGATGTTGCGCGGCCAAAGCGCCGGTGCCGGCTGCAGATCTTCGAGGTACTCGAAGATCTGCGTCGAGTCGTAGATTTCCAGTTCGCCGTGCACCAGCACCGGAACCTGGGCCTTGGGGTTGATGCGCAGCACTTCCGTGTGCTTCGGGCTGTAGCCGGCGCGCGACTCGTACGGCACCATGACCAGGTTGAATTCCAGGCCCTTTTCCAGCGCGGCAATCTGCGCCTTGGCGCCGAACATGCTGAGCGGGCCGGAGTAGAGCGTGAATCGGTCGGGGTGAGCGCGCATCGGTCTCGTTTCCTCGGAGGTGCTGGGTGTCGGCACTGTGCGCATTTCGGGGCGCTGGCCCACGCACGCGGTTGAAAAGTCCCGCTGATTTGGCGTAGGCACGCTGGCCGCGCGGCCGGCGGCGGCCGGCATTGCTGCCTGGGTCCGCGCTATTTCCCCTTCTGCGGCCGCTTCCAGCCCGGGATCGTCTCCTGGCGTGCCCGCGCGACGGTGAGCTCGCCGCCCGGAACCGCCCGCGACACGGTCGAGCCGGCGCCGATCGTCGCCCCGTCGCCGACCTGCACCGGCGCCACCAGCACGGCGTTGCTGCCCACATTCACGTCGGCGCCGACCTCGCTGCGGTGCTTGTTGACGCCGTCGTAGTTCGCGAAGATCGTGCCGGCGCCGATGTTGGTCCGCGCGCCGACGTGCGCATCGCCGATGTAGGCCAGGTGGTTGGCCTTGGCGCCGTGCTCCAGGTGGGCCGCCTTGACCTCGACGAAATTGCCGATGTGCACGTCATCGTCGAGCCGGGCGCCCGGGCGCAACCGCGCGTAGGGCCCGACCCGCACGCCGCGCCCGACCTGCGCGCCGTCCAGGTGCGAGTAGGCCTGCAGCACGCTGTCGGCGCCAACGTTCGAGTCGCGCAGCACGCAGTAGGGCCCGACGCGCACGCCGTCGCCCAGCGTCACCTGGCCCTCGAATACGCAGCCGACGTCGATCGCCACGTCGGCGCCGATCTGCAGCGTGCCGCGCACGTCGATGCGCTGCGGGTCGGCCAGGGTCGCTCCGGCCGCCAGCAGCTGCTCGGCGCAGCGGCGCTGCACGGCGCGCTCGAGCCGCGCCAGCTGCGACTTGTCGTTGACCCCCAGGGTCTGCTCCGCGTCGGCCTCCAGGCAGGCGGCAACCGGCTTGCCCTCGGCCCGCGCCGCGGCCACGACATCGGTCAGGTAGTACTCGCCCTGCGCGTTGGCGCGGGACAAACCCTCGAGCCAGCGGCGCAGGTCGGCGGTCGGCGCCACCAGGATGCCGGTGTTGACCTCGTCGATGCGCCGCTGCGCCGCGTCGGCATCGCGTTCCTCGACGATGGCCGCGACCTCGCCGGACGCGTCGCGCAGGATCCGGCCATAGCCGGCCGGCTCGGCCAGGCGCACGGTCAGCACCGCCAGGCGTCCGGCGGCCTGTTCGAGCAGCGCGACGAGCGTGGCGGCGCGGATCAGCGGGACGTCGCCGTACAGCACCAGGGTCGGGCCATCGTCGCGCAGCTGCGGCAGGGCCTGCAGCACCGCATGGCCGGTGCCCAGCTGCGGCACCTGCTCGGCGTAGCAAAGATCCGGCTGGTCGGCGCAGGCGGCCCGCACCGCATCGGCGCCGTGGCCGACCACCACCACGATGCGCGCCTGGGCGCGGCTGCGCCGCGCGGTCTCGCGCGCCGCATCGAGCACGTGCGCCAGCAAGGGGCGCCCGGCCAGCGGCTGCAGTACCTTGGGCAGCCTGGAGCGCATCCGCCGGCCCTGCCCGGCGGCGAGGATCACGATGTTCATCTGGCGACCTTTCCCGACAAGGTTGCAAGGGCCCCGGCGCGGCGCCTGCGCGCCGGGGCGTGGTGGCCGGGGCGCGGCCGCGCCCGCTGCGCGCCGTTCATGGGCGCGGCAGGCCGAGGAAGACCCAGCCGGCCAGCAAGGCCAGCGCGGCGGCCGCCGCGACGGCGGTACGCAGCAGCACGCTGTGCGCCTCCTGGGCGCGGCGCAGGCGGCGCAGTTCCTCGAGCAGCTGCGGCGCCAGGTCGGGCCGCGCCAGCGCATCGTGCACCAGGCGCGGCATGCGCGGCAGGAACTGGCTCCAGGGGATGGCCTCGTCGATCATGCGGTCCTTGAAGCCGCCCCAGCCGACCTGGCGCTTCATCCAGTCCTCCAGGAAGGGCTTGGCGGTGCGCCAGAGATCGAGCTCCGGATCGAGCTGCCGCCCCAGGCCCTCGACGTTGAGCAGGGTCTTCTGCAGCAGCACGAGCTGCGGCTGGATCTGCACGTTGAAGCGGCGCGAGGCGTCGAACAGGCGCAGCAGCACCTGGCCGAAGGAGATGTCCTTGAGCGGCCGGTCGAAGATCGGTTCGCAGACGGCGCGGATCGCGCTCTCCAGTTCGTCGACCCGCGTGTCGCGCGGCACCCAGCCCGACTCGATGTGGGTCTGCGCGACGCGCCGGTAGTCGCGGCGGAAGAAGGCGAGGAAGTTGCGCGCCAGGTAGTCGCGGTCGACGTCGGTCAGCGTGCCCATGATGCCGAAGTCGAGCGCGATGTAGCGGCCCAGATCGGCCGGCTCGACGCTCACCGAAATGTTGCCCGGGTGCATGTCGGCGTGGAAGAAGCCGTCGCGGAAGACCTGCGTGAAGAAGATCTCCACGCCGTCGCGCGACAGCTTCTTCAGGTCGACGCCGGCGCGGCGCAGCTCGTCGACCCGGCTCACCGGCACGCCGGCCATGCGCTCCATCACCAGCACGTTGGCGCGGCAGTAGTCCCAGTGCATCTCGGGCACCCGCAGCAGGCGCGAGCCCTCGAAGTTGCGCCGCAGCTGCGAGGCATTGGCCGCCTCGCGCGTGAGATCGAGCTCGTCGTGCAGGACCTTGCGGAATTCCTCGACCACCTCGCGCGGCCGCAGGCGCTTGCCGTCGCGCCACAGCCGCTCGATGAGCATGGCCGCCGCCTCGAGCAGGGCCAGGTCGTGGTCGATCACCGCGCCGATGCCCGGACGCAGGACCTTGACCGCCACTTCGCGACCGGCCAGCGCCCCGGCGGCCGCCCCGCCCAGAACGGCAAAATGCACCTGGGCGATCGAGGCGCTGGCCACCGGCTCGCGTTCGAAGCTCGCGAAGACCTCGGCGATCGGCCGGCCCAGGCCGCGCTCGATCTCGCGCGCCGCGAGGTCGGCATCGATCGGCGGCACGCGGTCCTGCAGCCGGGCCAGCTCATCGGCGATATCGGGCGGCATCAGGTCGCGCCGGGTCGACAGCAGCTGGCCGAACTTGACGAAGATCGGGCCCAGGCTCTCGAGCGCCTGGCGCAGGCGGACCGCCCGCGGACTGTCGAAGCGGCGGCCGATCGCCGCCAGGCGCACCGCGCGGATGAGCAGCGGATGCTGCAGGTTGCCGAAGGCGATCTGGTCGAGGCCGTAGCGCAGGCCGACCCAGACGATACGCAGCAGCCGCAGCGGGCGGCTCAGCATGGATGCGTGCGGCGATCCCGGGCGATCGCCGGACCTGCGGCGTCAGCCGCCGCGGCGCGCCGGATTGCGCGCCTGATCACGCCGCTCCGTCGGCCGCGCCGCGCCCCGCCGCGCCGGGCACCTCGAGCCGATCGAGCCGCTCGTGCAGCTGCGCGACCTCGTGCGCGAAGGCGACGAATTCCTGGCGCCCGAGGATCATCGCCTGCTCGGCGACCAGAAAATCGGCGCCCTGGCGCGCCAGGCGTTGCGCCGTGTCGCGCAGCTCGGCCATGGCGGCGTTGACGGTGTCGACCAGCCGCTGCGCCGGCGCATCGCCCAGCAGCCGGGAGAGGTCTTCGGCCGGATCCGGCCGCAGGCGCGACAGGACGTCGGTCAGCGCCTGGGCAAATTCGGCATCGCCGTCGATGCGCATCCGCCGGCGCGCCGCGGCCGGATCGAACAGCGCGCCGGCCAGCGCCTGCGGCTCGAGCGTGATGGTGACGCTGGCCGGCGCGCTGCCTGTCGCCAGGTTGCCGCCGGCCTCGACGGCGAGGCAGACCGACAGCAGCCCGGTCTGGAAGAGCGCGGTGCGGCCGGCATAGGGCGCCAGCGCGTTGCGCGCCCATTCCTCGCGCGCCAGCAGGCGGCGATACCAGGCGACCACGGATTCGGAGGCGAGTCGGTCAAGCATCGGTGATCTCCACGGGTCGGCGCGGGCGGCTGCGGTGCCGAGCCGGCTAGATCCGCACGCCGACGTGCAGGGCGCAGATCCCGGCGGTGAAGTTGAACCACTCGACGCGCGCCAGGCCGGCGGCGGTCATCATGGCGGCCAGTTCCTGCTGCGGCGGATGCATGCGGATCGATTCGGCCAGGTAGCGGTAGCTCGCCGAATCGCCGGCGATCCGGCCGCCCAGCCAGGGCATGACACGCATCGAGTAGGCATCGTACAGCGGTGCGAGCGGGGCCCAGACGCGCGAGAATTCCAGCACCAGGAGGCGGCCGCCGGGCCGCAGCACGCGGCGCATCTCGGCCAGCGCGCGATCCTTGTGGGTCATGTTGCGCAGGCCAAAGGACACCATCACGCGGTCGAAGCTGCCTTCGGCAAAGGGCAGCTGCTCGGCGTCGCAGCGCACCGCTGCGACGGTCAAGCCCTGGTCGAGCAGGCGGTCGCGGCCCTCGTTGAGCATGGCGTCGTTGATGTCGGTCAGGATGACCTCGCCGCCGGGCGCCACGCGGCGGGCGCAGGCCCGCGCCAGGTCGCCCGTGCCGCCGGCCACGTCGAGCACGCGCATGCCCGGCCGCAGCTGGGCGTGGCTCACGGCGGCAGCCTTCCAGAGCCGGTGCAGCCCGCCGGACAGCACGTCGTTCATCAGGTCGTAGCGCGGCGCCACCGAGCGAAAGACGCCGGCGACGCGCTGCGTCTTCTCCGCATCGGGCACCTGGGCGTAGCCGAAATGGGTGGTGCCGGACTCCTCGCCCGGGCGGGCCGCGCTGGCGTCGGCGGGATGCATGGCCAACCTCAGTCGCGCTCGCGGCGCTTGCTGGTCCAGGCGCTGCAGCGTTCGACCGCCAGTTCTTCCGGCGACGCGGCGGCGGCAACGGGCGCCGCTGCCGGCGCGCCAGCCGGGCCGCGCGACGCGCCGGCCTGCTCGAGGCGCCGCAGGTAGTCGGCCCACAGCTCGTCCTGGCGGATGCCCAGCTCGTACAGGTAGTCCCACGAATAGAGGCCGGTATCGTGGCCGTCGGAGAACACCAGCTGGACCGCGTAGTGCCCGACCGCATCGACCGAGAGGATCGTGACGTCGCGCTTGCCGGTCTGCAGGCGCTCCTGGCCCGGCCCGTGGCCGCGCACTTCCGCCGACGGCGACAGCACGCGCAGGAACTCGAACGGCAGGCGAAAGCTGCGGCCGTCGTCGAAGACGATGCCCAGCACGCGGCTCGCCGAATGCACGGTGATCTCGGTCGGCCGCGGCGTATGGCGCGTCAGCCCGGAGCCTTGGCGCGGGGGGATGGGACCTGGGTCGGACATCATGGACGGCTCGCTGCTGCGCCGGGGAACCCGACTCGCGGAGCATACCGCGCGGCGCGGCGCGGCGGAAACCGGGCGGCGCGCCGCGGTACTAGTAGGCCTTCTTGTCGCCGAGCAGCACCGGGACCGTGCGCAGCAGGATCTGCAGGTCCATCGCCAGCGTCCAGTTGCGCAGGTACTCCAGGTCGCTGGCGATGCGGGCGCCGAGCGCTTCGACGTCGTCGCCGCCGCGCTGGCCGCGGATCTGCGCCAGGCCGGTGATGCCCGGCTTGACCTTGTGGCGCAGCATGTAGCCCGGAATGAGCTTGCGAAACTGCTCGTTCTGCGCGACGGCGTGCGGCCGCGGCCCGACCATGCTCATGCGACCCTGCAGCACGTTGTACAGCTGCGGCAGCTCGTCGAGCGAGGTGCGGCGGATCAGCGCGCCGACGCGGGTGATGCGCTTGTCGTCCTTCTTGGCGGCGCTGAACTGCGCCGCGCCGTCCTCGACCACGCTCATGCTGCGGAACTTGTAGACGCTGATTTCGCGCCCGTCGAGGCCGTAGCGCTTTTGCCGGAAGATCGCCGGGCCACGACTGTCGAGGCGGATCGCCAGGGCGATCAGGGCGAAGACCGGGGCGAGCAGGAGCAGCGCGAGGCTGGACAGGACCAGGTCCTCGGCGCGCTTGACCAGGCTGTTGACGCCCTGGAACGGCGTGTCGCGCACGGCGACCACGGGCATGCCGGCGACGCTCTCGATGCGGCCGTTCATGAGCTCGGTGACGAAGATGTCGGGCGCGAAGAAGATCGACGCCGTGGTGTCCTTGAGCTCCTCGAGCAGCTTGAGGATGCGCGGCTGGCTGGCCATCGGCAGGGCCATGTAGATGCGATCGATTCGGTGCTCGCGCACGAAATCGCTCAGCTGGCTGAACGCGCCCAGGTACTGCACGGCGCCCTCGCCGGCCAGCCGGTCGCGGTCGCGATCGTCGAAGAAGCCCAGCACGCGCACGCCGAAGAACGGGTTGTCGCGCAGGCGCTGCGCCAGGCCCAGGCCGATGTCGTTGATGCCGCAGATCACGACCCGCTCCTGCACCGCCTGGCGCGCCAGCGCGCGGCGCAGGACCGCGCGCACCAGCAGGTTGGCGCCGATGAGCAGGGCCGGCAAGGCGGCGAACCACGGCAAGAAGACGTGCCGCGGCACCGCCTTGAGCCAGGCGCTGGCATAGTCGAAGAGGGCGAGCGCGGCGAGCACGGTCAGGGCGGTCATGGCCGACTTGCGCAGCACCACCGGGACCGAATCGGTGAGCAGGACATTGCCCGGGAAGGTCAGGGCGAAGACCAGCAAACCGGCGACCAGCACCCGCGGATCGAACAGGCTGCCGACATAGAGCGCGAGGCCGGCGAGCCAGAGCGCGATCAGCACGGGATCGATCAGAGCCTCGATGATCGCGGGGAAAGTGATGGCCGGCCGCAGGTTGGTCGCGCTCGGCGGGATGCGCCCGGACGCCGCCTCGCGCCGCTCGCTCGGCGCCGGCGCGGCCGCGATGCGCCCTTGCGGCGACCGCGTGCCCACGCCATCGGCGGCACGGCCGCGGGCACTATCATGCAGGGCTTGGGGATGGGTGCTGCTCAATTTGCTTCCTGTATGCCGAGGCCGATGCGGGCGCGCCGACAGCCCGCGCGGTCGCGTGTGCCGGCGCCTGCGGCGCGGCGGTCGCGCGGCCACCCTGCCGGCTCGGCGATCGGGCCATTATTGACAAGGGCTTGCCGCGCCGCTGGGTCGAATTGCGGGGGAAATGCCGGCGTTACGCGGCGATCGGCAGCGGCAGGGCCCAGCGGCGCGTGACGAACGCTGCGTGGCGCCGGCCGGTCGCCGACTTCGGTCACCGGCGCGTCACGATGGTGCTGTTTGAATAACCGGAAATGCCTTCCATGGTCAGCAAGAACGATCCGGCGCGGCGCCGAAGCGCACAAGGCCGGGCGATGCGCCGCGGCGCGCCGGGGGCCGCCCTGGCGCTGGCCCTGCTGGCCGCCGCCCACGGGCAGGAGCTGCCGCTGGGCTTCTCCATCGGCCCGGGGGTCAGTGTCGAGCATGACAGCAACTTCCTGCGCAGCGCGGGCGCCGCGATCAGCGGCGTGCCGGTCTTCGGCGATACCTTCTACGACACCTTCGTTGCCGGCAATCTGCTCGAGACCTACGGCCGCCAGACGGTCACGGCCTCGGCCAACGTCGGCCGCGTCAAGTACGTGCGCGAACCGCTCTACGACTTCACCCAGGAGGACCTGCGGGCCCGGCTCGATTCCGAGTTCCCGTACGGCATCCGCACTTCGATCGGCGCCGATCGCGCCACCTCGCTCGCCCGCTTCGCCGACATCGGCACATCGGCGCGCGACGTGATCGGGCGCAACGGGATCGACGCCAGCCTGATCTTCCCGCTGCACGTCGAGTGGCAGGCGGTGCTGCTGGGCAACCTCAGCAGCTCGGACAATTCGTCCCCGGGGCTGCAGGCCGGCAACGTGCGGACCAAGGAAGTCGATGCCGGCATCCGCTTCGTGCCCAGCAGCGGCAATCACGTCGACCTCCTGCTGCGCGACACGCTCGGCACCTACCCGAACGGCTCGCCCTCGGTGCTGGTCAGTCCGCATTTTCGCGAGCTCGGCGCCGATCTGCGCGCCGACTGGACGTTCAGCGGCGCCAGCCAGCTGGTCGGCCGGGCCGGGTTTCTCGAGCGGCGCAACGACGACATCGAGCAGCAGCGGGTCGTGCCCGGGCCGACGCCGCACGCCCGGCCCTACTTCGAGACGCTGCGGATCAGCCGGAATTTCGCCGGGCCGGCGTACGACCTGACCTACAACTGGCGCCTCACCGGGGCGGCGCGCCTCAGCGCCTTCGCGATACGCGAGAGCGGCGCCGCGGGGGATTACAACTACCTCTCCGCCGTGAACAAGAGTTTTCGGCTGACGCCGAACTACCAGCCCGACGAGAAGATCGGCCTGGACGCCTACTACGAGTGGAGCCGGCGCGACTACTTCGACAGCTACGCCCAGCTCCTGCAACTGGCGGCCGGGACCAAGCGGGTCGATTTCACGCGCAACACGGGGATCGATGCCACCTGGAAGCCGCGCCACTGGCTGCAGGTAACGCTCACCGGGCGGCGCGAAAAGCGGGCGTCCGATCTGGCGTCGTACGCCTATGCGAACAACGTCGTCGCGCTTGCCGTGCAGGCGACATTCCATTGACCTTGCGCAGGACGCGCACCGGCGGGGCCGGGCGGGCGACCTGACGCGCGATCGATCGCGGCCCGCCCGGCAACTGTCACTGCGCCGTCACGCCGGCGCCGGATCATCGCCCGGCATATGCTCGTGCTCATCAATCTGGAGTCTGCCGAGCAGCGGCGCACGGTGATGGCGCGCCAACTGCAGGCACTGGGCTGTCCCTTCGAGCGCGTCGGAATCGATCTGCGCGGCGCAACGCGCGCCGCCGTGGAAAATGCGGTACGCGAGCGATTCCCTGCATTGCACTTTGACGCCAAGGTGCTGAGCAGCGCCGAGATCGGGTGCTGGATGTCGCATCTGGTCGCCTGGCAACGACTGCTGCACACTGAGGCGCCGGCCGCCGCGGTGATCGAAGACGACCTGCGGTTGGCGCCGGAATTCGCCGCGGCGGTCGCCGCGCTCCAGTCGCGCGACACCCTCGATATCGTGTACCTGGGCACCTCGTCGCGCAATCTGTCGATGCGCCGCGGCTGGGTGCTCAACGGACTGGCCGTGTACAAGCCGGTCGGCGTCATCTTCAATACCTGGGGCTACAGCATCACGGCGGACTATGCGCGGCGCTTTTTCGCCCGCCCGCCGCGGCGCATCGCCCTGCCGATCGACCATTTCCTGGGCGGCCGCGGCGGCCCCGACCGCCCGACGATCGGCGTGCTGCAACCCGCCGTGGTGCGCGAGGATCCGGCGCTGGCCGCGGCCTCGCAGATCGGCCCGCATACGCGCCGGCTCGATCGCTCGCTCTGGTTCCAGCAGGCGCGCCGGCGCCTGCTCGCCAGCAGCGTCAGCGAGTTCTATTACTCGCTTTATCGCTACCTTTAGCGCGGCACCCGGCGCGGCCGATCCGCGCCTGGCCGGATCCGCCGTTTCCCGGCTTGAGCGGCGCGCCGGATACACCGCTCATTTCGTCGGATGCCCCCTTGCCGTGCCGCGGTGGCCTCGAATTGCCGCGGCCGCAAGGCGTTTGCTTCAAGCTGGCCGGGCCCGCGTCGAAAAGGTGCACAGGGAGCGCGTATTTCGGCCGGGCCGGGATGCGCGTGCAGCAGCGGGCAAGGCGGGATCAGGGCGGAAGCGGGCAATGGCCAAGGGTTGGTTGCGTAGCAGGATCGCGCGCGGCGGTGCGGCGGGGTGCCTTGCGCCCGGCGCGTGCGCGGCCGCGGTGCCGATTGCCGTGCCCGCCGACGGACCGCCGGCGCAGCTGCTGGCCTGGGTGGCCGCGCTCGCCATCTGGGTCGCCCTGGCCGTGCTCGCCGACCGCTGGCGCCATCGCGCGCTGCAGCGGCGCATCGGCGACCTCGAGGAGCAGCTGGCGCGGCAGACCCAGACCGTGCTGCGGCGCGAGGAGGAACTGGCGCGCCTGGCCTACTTCGACCCGCTCACCGGCCTGCCCAACCAGCGGATGTTCCGCGAACATCTGCGCCGGCTGGTCGCGGGACAACGCCGCGGCCAGGGCGGCTTCACGCTGCTGCTGATCGAGCTCGAGGGCTTTCGCCAGGTCAACACCTCGCTGGGCAGCGCGGTGGGCGACGCCTTGCTGGCAGCGGTCGCCGAACAGTTGCGCGGCCTGCTGCGCGGCCAGGATGTCGCGGCGCGCCTCAACGGCGACGAATTCGCCGTCCTGCTGCCGCAGACCACCGAGCCCGCCGCGGTCGAGTCGGCCTGTGCCCGCATCGTCGCGCGCCTGGGCGAGCCGCTCAGCGTCGCCGGTCACCATATCAAGGTCGCGGCCAGTGTCGGGGTCGTGCCATGCCCGACCGGCGACGCCAGTCCGGACGAGCTGTGGCGCGCCGCCGACAGTGCGCTGGTCAAGGCCAAGGAGGCCGGCCCGAGCACGTGGCGCTGGGGAAACGCCGAGTCCTATACGTTCACCGCTTGAGCGCGGTGCAGCGTGACGGGCGGTCCGCAACGGCCGCTACCGGGTAGTATCCGGGGCGGCAGCCAAGATCCATGCCGGGCGCCCGGCGCAGGCCGGTCGACTCCCCCTATTCCAGGAGCCCAGACTATGCAGCGACGTTTCCAGCCGTTTCGATTCCTACTGCGCAGTGCGGCCACGCTGGCTGCGGCGGTGCTCGCCGCAGCCGCCTGGGCCGCACCGAGCGCGCACGCCGATCTCGCGGCGGCGTCCGGCAGCGAGGTCAGCGGCATGGTGAAACTGGTCGCGGTGCCGGGCGGCGCAAGCCTGTACGTCATGGTCGTTGGCCTGAAGCCGGGCATCCATGGTTTCCACGTTCATGAGGTCGGCGACTGCAGCGCGCCCGATGCCAGCAGCGCCAAGGGCCATTTCAACCCGGCGGCCAAGCCGCACGGCTCGCATGCCGGCGACCTGCCCGACCTCACCGCGGACGCCAACGGCGTGGCGATCCTCAAGGTGGACATCGCCGCCATGTCGCTCGAAAGCGGCCCGGCCGGCGTCCTGAACCGGGCCTTTGTCGTGCACGCGGATCCGGACGACCACGTCTCGCAGCCGGCGGGCAATGCCGGCAAGCGCATCGCCTGCGGCGTCATCAAGGCCGGCTGAGGCGCTGCCGCTCGGCGCACATCCGCTTGCCTTGCGTTCAGTGCGCCGCGCCCAGGTAGGCGGCGCGCACCGCAGGGTCGTCGCGCAGCCGCGCCGCATCGCCGTGCACCGCGATGCGGCCGTTCTCCAGGACGTAGGCGTAATCGGCCACGTGCAACGCCGCGGCGGCGAACTGCTCGACCAGCAGCATCGTGATGCCGCGCTGCTTCAGGTGTTCCAGCGTGCGAAAGACCTCGCCGACCAGGCGCGGCGCCAGGCCCATCGACGGTTCGTCGAGCAGCAGCACCTCGGGGTCGAGCATCAGGGCGCGGCCCATGGCCAGCATCTGCTGCTCGCCGCCGGATAGCGTTCCGGCGGCCTGGCGCTGACGCTCGCGCAGGCGTGGAAAAAGCTCGAAAACGCGTTCCAGGTCGGCCTCGACGTCGCCGCGCGGCCGGCGAAAAGTCAGCCGGGCAAACGCACCCAGGCGCAGATTGTCGCGTACCGATAGGGTGGCGAAGACCCGCCGCCCTTCAGGCGAATGGGCCAGGCCGAAGCAGGCCACGCGGTGCGACGGCAGTCCGGTAATGTCGCGCCCGGCGAGCTCGATCCGGCCGGCACTGGGCCGCAACATGCCCGAGACCGCGCGCATGGTCGTCGTCTTGCCGGCGCCATTGGAGCCGATCAGGGTCACCAGGCGGCCCTTCGGCACGTCGATCGAAATGCCATGCAGCACCTGGACTTGCCCATAACCGGCGCGCAGGTCGCGGACGCTCAGCATGGCGCACCCCCCGCCGGGCTGGCGGAAGCGGCCTGGCCGCCGGGCGGCGCGCCTGCCTGGGCGCTGCCGCCGGCGAGCTCGGCCGTGCCGCCCAGGTAGGCCTCGATCACCTTCGGATCGGCCTGCACCTGGGCCGGCCGGCCCTCGGCGATCTTGTTGCCGAAATCGAGCACCGAGACGCGATCGCAGATCCCCATCACCACGTCCATGTGGTGCTCGATCAGGATGACGGTGATGCCGCGCTCGCGGATGCGCCGGACGATGGCGATCAGTTCCTGGATGTCCGGCGCGGTCAGGCCGGCGGCCGGCTCGTCGAGCAGGAGCAGGCGCGGATCGAGGGCCAGGGCGCGCCCGATCTCGAGCAGCCGCTGCTTGCCGTAGGGCAGGTTGCGCGCCTCGTCGTTGGCATAGGCGGCCAGGCCGACGAAGTCGAGGATGCCCGCCGCCCGCTCGCGGGCCGACTGCTCCTCGCGGCGGCAGCGTGGCAGGGCCAGCATGATCTCGCCCAGGTTGGCGTGGAAACTATGGTGCAGGCCGACCAGGACGTTCTCGACCACGGTCATCTCGCCGAACAGCTGCACGTTCTGGAACGTCCGGGCGATACCCGCGGCGGCGATCTGGGCCGGCGCCCGCCCGGCGATCGCCTGGCCTTCGAAGCGGATGGCACCGGAAGTCGGCCGGTAGATCCCGGTGAGGACGTTCATCATGGTGCTCTTGCCCGAACCGTTGGGTCCGATCAGGCCGTGCACCGACGCGCGCTGCACCGCGATGCCGACCCGGTTCAGCGCCGTCAGGCCGCCGAATTTCATCACCACGTCCTCGACCACCAGGGCCGGTGCATCGGTCGCTTCATGCTGCGCAGCATCCGCCGCCACCGGTGTGCCGTAGATTTGGGCCTGTGCAGCATGGCCTGCAGCAATTGCTGCACCAACGGGCGCAGCATTTTCCGCGCCGAGGGCCGCAACCAGGGCGAGTCCGGCCGCCGTCTCGGCGCCTGCAGCGCCCGGCGCCGCGCGCGGCGGCGACGCCGGCGGCGCCCAGGAGCGGGCACGGTCCGCCGCCACCTTGACCGGCTCGTGCTCGACGACCCAGTCGGGACGGACCTGCTGCACCGACTTGCGCAGGAAGCCGACGATGCCGTCGGGCAGGTAGAAAATGACCAACAGGATCATCAGCCCGAAGATGGTCAGCCGGTAATCGGTCATGTCCTCGATTTGGAACGAGAAGATCGCCATGGCCAGCAGGACCGCCGCGGGCACGGCCAGCTGGCGCCAGCTGCGCCGGCGGGTGGCCAGGGCATAGGCCGCGTAGGCCAGCACGAGAACCGCCAGCGCGACCGCGATCCGGCGAAACAGCTCCAGATCGGAGAGCAGGTTGGGCAGGACCACGACGATGGCGGCGCCCAGCACCGGCCCGCTGCGCGTCTTGCGCCCGCCCATGATGACAGCGAGCAGGAAGGAAATGGCCAGCTCGATGGAATAGGTGTTGGGCGATATGTATTCCTCGGAATAGGTGTACAGGCCGCCGGCCAGGCCGGCCAGCGCAGCACTGATCACGAAGGCCACGACCTTGTACTTGTAGACGCTCACGCCCATGCAGTCCGAAGCCACCGGGCTGTCGCGCAGGGCCTCGAAGGCCCGCCCCAGGTGCGAGCGCAGCACCCGGTGCACGACCAGCACGGTCAGGCCGAGCAGGACCACGACGAAGTAGTAGTACTCGGTCGCCGTCATGCGATGGCCGAAGAGCATCGGCTTGCGCAGGGAGATGCCGAGCGGCCCGCCGGTCAGGAAATCCATCTCGTTGATCAGGATCTGGACGATGGTGCCGAAGGCGAGCGTCACCATGGCCAGATAGGGTCCGGTGACGCGCAGCGCCGGCAGGGCCAGCAAGGCACCGAACACGGCGGTCATGGCGACCGCCGCCGGCAGCGTCAGCCACAGCGGCCAGGAAAGCTTGGCAACCAGCACGCCGACGGTGTAGGAACCGACCCCGAACAGCGAAGCGTGGCCCAGCGAGACTTCGCCCGTGTAGCCGACGACAATGTCCAGGCCGAGCAGCAGGATCGAATACATGGCGATCAGGGCCACCATGTGGATGTAGTACGGGTTGGGCACGGCGACCGGCAGGAGGGCCAGCGCGAGTGCGGCCGTGGCGGCGAACAGCAGGCGCACGCGCTGGACGCGCCGAAAGGCCAGGGTCGGGATGGCGCCGCCGGTCATGGGCCGCCGCCCCGCTCGGGGATCGCGCTGCTGGCTGGGCCGCACGGCTGCATCGGAACCTCAGACCTTCTTGATGACGGCCTTGCCGAACAGACCGGTCGGCTTGACCACCAGCACGACCAGCAGCAGGACCAGGCCGGGCACGTCCTTGTAGCCGGTGGCCAAGTAGTACCCGGTCGTGGTTTCGGCGACCCCGAGGATCAGGCCGCCGACGATCACGCCCAGGCCGCTGTTGAGGCCGCCGATGATGGCCACAGCGAAGGCCTTCAATCCGAGCACCGCACCCATGGTCGCACCGGTGAGGGTGAGCGGGGCGACCAGCACGCCGGCCAGCGCCGCCGTGAGCGAGCTCAGTGCGTAGGAAAACGTGATCACCACCCCGGTATTGATGCCCATGAGCCCGGCGGCGTCGCGGTCGTTGGAGGTGGCGACCACGGCCTTGCCGTAGATCGAGCGGCGATTGAACAGCTCGACGGCGAGCATCATGGCCAGGGCGCCGACCACCACCAGGATCTCCATCGGCAGCACGTGGATGCCCAGGACGGTGAGCGGCGACTCGGGCAGCGGGGACGGAAACTTCAGGTCGTCCTTGCCCCAGACGTTCTCCGCGGTATTGCGGAAGATGATGCCCAGGGCGATGGTCGACATGATCCAGCCGAATTCCGACTTGGTCTTGATCGCCGGCGCCACGCCCAGGCGCTCGACGACGATGCCCTGCAGCGCGCCGAAGACCAGGACCAGCGGGATCATCAGCCAGTAGCCGGTATGGCCGGCCACGGTGAGCCCGGTCAAGGCGCCCAGCATGAGGGCCTCGCCCTGGCCGAAGTTGAGGGTGCGCGAAGTGGCGAAGGTGAGCTGGTAGCCGAAGGCGATGACCGCGTAGATCATCCCCTGGGCGAACCCGCTGACGGCCAGTTGGGCGAAGGTATCCACGATGTTCCTGCGCCTGCACCTGTGCCGGGGCCAGGTCGGGAAGCGCCGGCCCCTCCAGGGGACCGCGGGTTTACTTGGCGCGTACCACGCGGCCGCCCTGGACCTCGCCGATGACCGCGTCGCCGGGCTTGATGGCCTCGTGGTCGTCGTGGGTGAACGGCTTGTCGTAGGTCTTGACCACGCCATCGACCTTGTCCTTGAGGTTTTCCAGCGCCTCGCGGATCTTCACGCCGTCGGTCGAGCCGGCCTGGCGGATGGCCGCGGCGAGCAGGTACATCGAGTCGTAGCCCTGGGCGGCCGAGACCGGCGAGGGAATGCGATCGACCTTGTAGGTCTTCTGGTAGGCCGCGATGAAGGCCTTGCGCTTGGGCGTATCGCCTTCCTGGATGAAGGTCTGCGGCATGCGGGCACCGTCGCCGTTCTTGCCCGCGTTGTCGATGAAATTGGCCATGGAAAGGGTCCAGCTGCCGATCATCGGCACGCGCCAGTCGAGCTTTTCCATGCCGTTGGCGATCTGTGCCAGCTCGGGCCCGATGGCATAGGTCAGGACCACCTGGGCCCCGGCCTGCTTGGCCTTGAGCAGCTGCGAGGTCATGTCGGTGTCCTTGATGTTGAACTTCTCCACCGCCACCGCCTTCATGCCGCGCTTGTCGAGCGCGCGCTCGAGGTCTTCGCGGCCGAGCTGGCCGTAGTTGGTCGAATCGGCCAGGATCGCCACCTTGGAGAACTTGCGCCGCCCCACCGCTTCTTCGACGATCATCGCCGACTGGATGCCGTCGCTGGCCGAGGTACGAAAAACGTAGCTGTCCGGAAATTCCGGGGCCTCGAACTGGCGGGTGATCTTCGATCCGGTGGCGACGTTGTTGATGACCGGGATCTTCGCCTCTTCATAGAAGCGCTGCGCGGCCAGCGCGACCCCGGTGTTGATGAAGCCGACGTCGGCGACCACCTGTTCCTTGTTGATGAGCTCCTGCGTGATCTGCACGCCGCGCTCGTTCTTCGCTTCGTCGTCGCGCTCGATGAGCTGGATCGGCCGGCCGAGCAGGCCGCCGGCGGCATTGATCTCGGCCGCAGCCAGCTTGACGCCGTCGCGCATGCTCACGCCCATGGGCGACGAGCCGCCGGTGTAAGGACCCGAAACACCGATCTTGATCGGGTCTGCGCCCCATGCGGGACCGACCAGCGCCACCAGGCTAGCCGTAGCCAGCGCCCAGCTACGGACGCTCGAATTGCCTGCCATCTTGGATTCTCCTTGAGGTCTTCGCGCCTGCCCGCCGGCTGCGGTCTCGCGCCTGGCGGATGCGGTGGGCCGGCAATGATCACGGTTTCCGGGGCGATGCGCAAGCCGCTCGGCCCTACCGCAGCGGCGGGCCGCTGCCCGCGCCACTCAGGACGGGCCGGCGCCCGGGCGCGCCTGGGCCGGCACGACGCCGGCGCGCGGCGGGCACACCGCGCCGGCCGGGTCGGAGGTGAGTTCTACGTCGGCTAGGCTGATGCGTAGTCGACCGGCGGTGCGCAGCACGAAGGGCCGCTCGACATGGGAGACGTCGGCACCGGCATCGCGAAAGCAGGCCAGCTTGACCTTGATCGAGCGCCAGGCACCGATTGCCGGCTCGGCCAGCACGGCCGTGACATCGAGCCGGGCGGCGCAGCCGCGGCCGCAGCCGAGTTCGAGTTCGACCGGCGCCACGGGCGCTTCGTCGACACGAAACTGCAGCCGCAGTGCCGCGTCGCCGTTGCTCAGCATGCGCATATCCAGCGGCGGCCCGGCGATGATCAGGGACGACTCGGCGGCGCCATTCCAGGTGAACTGGCGGCCGCCCTCCTGCAAGCCGTCGGCGTCGACTGCGCGTTCGCTCAGGTGCGCCGCGCCGGCTGTCGCGACATCCGCGGCGACATCCGCGGCGACGTCCGCGGCGCCGTCTGCCGCGGCCGGCGCCGCCGGGTCGGCCGGCTGCGGCCCTTGCTGCAGGAATATGGACCAGGGCGGCGCGGCGCGGCCGTGCACCAGATAGTGGGCGAAGTTGGCCTCGGCACCGCGCACGCCGGATTGCTCCGACAGCGGCGCCACGCTATGGCGGTCGCGATAGCCCAGGCCATAGCCATAAGCAAACAGCGGCGGCGCGAAGGCCCGCGCCGGATCGGCGCTGGCCGGCCACGGAAAGGGCAGGCGTCCGCGGAAATCATGCCGCGGCTGGCCGCGGGCGTCACCGACCAGGACGTCGGCGATGCCGCCGCCTTCGGAGCCGGGCAGCCACGCCGCGACGAAGGCGTCGGCAGCGTTGATCTGTGGATTGACCCATAGTGGTCGACCGGAAAGGAAGATCGCCACGACCGGCACGCCGCGCGCACGCCACTCGCGCATCTGGCGCAGTTCGGCCGAGCTGTCGGATGCCAGGGCAAAATTCTTCAGGTCGCCCCATCCTTCGGCGTAGGGCACTTCGCCGAACACGACGACCACGGCGTCGGGCAGCGGTCCGGCAGGATGCGAGTCGTCCACCCGCGCCGGATCGATCCATTGGGCGGCGCCACCACCGGCCTCGAGCGCGGCGCGCAGGCCGTCGAAGATCGTCTGCGCCTGGGGAAAGTCTTCGTTGCGATTGTCCTGACCCTGCCAGGAGAGCGTCCACCCGCCGCACTGGCGCCCGATCGAATCGGCGCCGCCGCCGGTGACGAGCACGCGGGCGCCGGCGCGCAGCGGCAGCACGTGCCGGTTGTTCTTGAGCAGGACCAGCGACTTGCGCACCGCTTCGCGGGCCAGCGCACGGTGCGCGGCGGCACCGAGCACGCCCGCGCGGCCTTCCCAGGGACGGTCCGGGTCGAACAGGCCCAGGCGCATCTTGACGCGCAGGATGCGACGCACGGCGTCATCGATCCGTCCGGCAGGGATGCGTCCATCGCGCGCCTGCTCCAGGGTGTTGCGGTAGAGCTCGCGCCAGCTGTCCGGCGCCATCAGCATGTCGATACCGGCGTTGATCGCGGCGGCGCAGCTCTGGTTGCTGCATCCCGGGACCTGTCCATGGCTGTTCCAGTCGCTGACGACGAAGCCGTCGAAGCCCAGGCGGCCCTTCAGCACGTCGGTGATCAGGCTGCGGTTGGCGGTCATCTTGACGCCTTGCCAGCTGGAGAAGGAGGCCATCACGGTCAGCACGCCGGCGTCGATCGCACCCAGGTAGCCCTGGGCATGGATGCGGATCAGGTCGGCCTCGCTGGCCGTCGCGTCGCCCTGGTCGACGCCAGCGGTCGTGCCGCCATCGGCCAGGAAATGCTTGGCCGCCGCGGCGACGTGGCCCTGTTGCAGCAGGCCGTGGGTACCCGGCGCGCCTTGCAGGCCCCGGACCTGCGCCGCGGCGTAGCGCCGCACGAGCTGCGCGTCGCGCGCATAGCCCTCGTAGCTGCGGCCCCAGCGCGGGTCCTGCGGCACGGCCACGGTCGGACCGAAATCCCAGTCGAAGCCGCTTGCCGCGGTTTCCTGCGCGGTGGCGGTCCCGATGCG
>Ga0075030_100000530_pt1 | contig 33409 bp, 31 predicted proteins | sample LitLauG_LLR_2012_FD_71393 | JGI IMG/M metagenome (GOLD analysis project Ga0075030, IMG submission 71393) | Freshwater sediment microbial communities from Pennsylvania, USA - Little Laurel Run_MetaG_LLR_2012 | ecosystem: Environmental > Aquatic > Freshwater > Creek > Sediment | place: USA...
GCCGGCGGCGCGGGAAGTTGGAATTTCGTCGCCCCGGTCACGAACCTCGGGCTCGCGCTCGAAGCGATCGCCGGCTCCATCGTGATCATCGCGCTCGTCGTCATCATCGGCCAGCATCTCATGCATCGTGAAGATTGGGGCGGCATGTTCCGCAACGTCGTCTTTGTCCTGATCGGCGGCGCCATCATCATCGCGGCCGGCAACTTCATCACGAACGCCGGCGTCACGGGTTCGCTGTTCTAGTCGATGACGGAAACCGGCGTCGACGAACCGCGCAAGCTCCCGATTCACCAATCGCTCGTGCGCGATAACCTGCTGGCCGGAGGCGAGCGAAATCTCGTCATTCTCGCGGCGGGCATCGGCGCGCTGCCGATGGCGACCGGGCGTTTGCGGCTGCTCCTTGCGGGACTCGCGTTCTGGCTCGTCGCGCTCGTCGTTCTGCGCTTCCTCGCCAAACACGATCCACGGATGAGCGAGGCGATCTCGCGCCACTTCAATTACCAGCCCTACTACCCGGCCTTACCGTCGTTCGTCGCGCTCAACGGCAAAGGCAGAAGGCACCAGCGATGATCCAAGGCGTCCATCCCCTCGTCCTTACGGCGAGCCTACTGGTCATCGGCGCCGCGCTCTTCGTCGCGATCGTCGAGGTGCAGAACGTGCGCCGGTTATATTCGCTTCGCGCCGCATCGCGCAACCGGCGCAAAGGCGTCGCCGATCTCCTCGTGTACGCGAACCTGATCGCACCGGGCGTCATCCTCAACAAAGACGGCGCGCTGATGGCGGGCTGGCGTTTACGCGGCGAGGACCCCGGCACGAAGAGCGCTGCCGAGCTCGCGCAGCGGGTCGCCTACCTCAACCAAGCCTTCGTCCAACGCGACGCCGGCTGGATGTTCCACTACGACAAGATCCGCGTTCCGGCGAAGCCCGTCGCGGAGCCGTCATACTTCCGCACGGCAACGGAGCATGTTCTCAGCGAATCGCGCCGCGCGGCCTGCGAGCGCGACGGCGCACGTTTCGAGAGCCGCGACATGCTCGTCGTGACCTATCTCCCGCCGGCGGACCTCGAGGCGCGCGCCGGCAACTGGCTGTTCACGAACCGCAAAGTGCGCGACTACGACCTCGAGCCAGTCATCGCGGCATTCGAGCGGGGTCTTACGCAGATCGAAGACGCGGTGCGACCGATCGCCCTGGAGCTCGAGCGCCTAGCGGCCCGCGAGGTCACGGACGAGCGCGGCTCGACCTACCTTCGGGACGAGCTGCTCGAGCATCTGAATTTCTGCATCCACGGCGTCGAGGAGCCGATCAACACGCCGCGGCCGCCGCTGCAGCTCAACGACTTTCTCGCGACGCGCGACCTCTACGGCGGCTTCAAGCCGCGGATGGGCGACAAGCACCTCCGCACGATCACGATCTCCGGTTTCCCGCACGAGTCGTGGCCGACCATGCTCGACACGATCGCGACCCTCGGCATACCGCACCGTTTCTCGTCGCGCGCGATTGTCGAGGACATGCACAAGGCCCGCGAGATCCTGCGCCGCAGCTTCGCGGACTGGTTCGGCCGGCGGACTGGAATGGCCGCGAAGATCCTCACCGAAGGACCGCGGCGGATCAACCGGGACGCCGACGACATGGTCGACGACGTCGAGGAAGCGCAGCGCGCGCTCGACCGCGGCCTCGTCAAATACGTCTGGTACTCGGGCTCGATCGTGCTCATGGATGAGGACGAGCGCCGTGTCGACGCGTGGGCGCACGAGATGCAGCAAGCGCTGCGGCGCGCGGGCTTTCCGAGCCGGGTCGAGGGCTGGCTCGCCGTCGACGCATTTCTCGGGACGCTCCCGGGAGACGGCTACCACAACATCCGTAAGTACACGCTCCACACGCTGAACGTCGGCGACCTTTTGCCGACGACGAGCGTGTGGGGCGGCCGGCGCGAGCTGACGTGCAGCATGTGTCCGCCGGCGGTTGAGCCCGTCGCGTACGTGAAGACCCGCTCGAGCGACTACTTCGCCTTGGATCCCCACGCCGACGACGTCATGCACACGTTTGTCGGCGGGCCGACCGGCAACGGCAAGACGAGCCTGGTCAACTTCCTCATTGCGAATTTCGTCAAGCGACCGACAGATCAGGTCTTCGGCATCGACTATCAGTACGGCCAGCACCGCACGTGTGAAATGCTCGGCGGCAACCACTACGACGTCAACGGCGACGGCTCGGGACCGCAGCTCTGTCCGCTCAAGGACATCCACGAGCCGGATGAGCGCCGCTGGGCCGTCGACTGGATCGAAACGCTGGTCGAGCTGAATGGTCAACCGGTGACGCCTGAGGAGCACGAGCGGATCGCGCGCGCAATAGAGCTGCTCGCGCTTTCGCCCAACCGTTCGCTCACGAACTTCGCGCAGAAGCTTTCCGATCCCGAAGGCCGCCTCCGCTCTGCCCTTCGGCAGTACACGCTCGGCGGTTCGCTCGGCGCCCTCCTCGACGGCGAGCGCGACACGCTGAGTGAGGGCCGCTTCCAAGTCTACGAGCTCTCGCACATCATGCAGCTGAAGGAGAAGGCCGTCGTGCCGGTGCTGCTGCTGTTGTTCCACCGCATCGAGCAGCGCCTTACCGGCGCCCGAACGCTCATCGCGCTCGAAGAGGCGTGGTTGTACCTCAGCCATCCGGTCTTCGCGCCACGCCTTCGCGAATGGCTGAAGACCCTGCGCAAGATGCACGCCGGCGTCGTCTTCGTGACGCAGCAGCTCAGCGACGTCTTCGCATCACCACTGTGCGACCCGATCCTCGAAAGCTGCAAGACGAAGATCCTGCTCCCGAACGTCGAGGCGGACGGCCCGACGAAGGAGTTCTATCGCCGCGTCGGCCTCTCCGACCACCAGATCGCCATGCTGGCGGCCGCGCTACCGAAGCGCGAGTACTGGTTTCAGGGCCCCGACGGCTGCGCGATGATCGATCTCGCGCTGACGGAAGAAGAGCTAGCCGTTGTCGGGGCCGGCGGACCGGATGACGTCCGCCTCACGCGCTCCCTCAAGTTGCAGTATCCGAGCGACTTTCCGGCACGCATCTTCGATGTCAACGGCCTCGACGACGCGGCGCGCCGCTGGCGCACCCTCAGCGGTCACGAGTCGCGGTCGGATCGTAAGGACTTGGCGATAGCATGACGCTCACACGCGTTTTCCTCTGCACCCTGTCGATCGCTTCGCTCGCGACCCTCACGGGCTGCCCCGGGAAGTCAACACAGTCAAACGCTGCTGCGCACGACGTCAAGTATTACAACACCCACCCGCAAGAACGTCAAGCGACAGTCGAGCGATGCGGCAAACTCGATCAGGCGTCCCAGGACGCTGACGAGGACTGCAAAGCGGCACTCTATTCAAGTCTTTACGGGCCTTCAATGCTAAAGTCAGCGTCGCCCCGATAGTGGAGAAACACTCATGAAACGACATTCCCTGACCGCATTGGCTGCGGTCTGCATCGTCATCGCACCGGCTGCGCAAGCAAACGCGCAGTGGGTCGTGCACGACCCGATCAACGGCGTAACGCTCGTCGATCAGAAGATCAATCAGATGAGGCAGATCGCTAACCAGATTCAGCAGCTTCAAAACGAGCTAAAGAATCTCACTCCTTACAGCACCAACTGGTCGAGCGTCATCGCCCAGGTTGCGGCACTACGGGCCCAAATAGCGCGAAACGCACCTACGATCGACAACGCAAACGCCCAGCTAGCGCAGATGAGTAGCGAACTTTCGACTTTGCAGCAATTGCAGGCGATGAGCAATGGTTCGAAGGGTTCGTTGCAAGTTGCCCAGACTACGAACTCCTTGCTCGCGACTCTAATCACGCAAGTTCAGAAGCAGCGGGCCCTGACAATAAACGCGATTCAGGAAGAGGAACAAAATCGGAGAGACGCCTATGCGGCGCTCTACGGGCCGTCCCAGCTTCCGAAATAGGTGCGGTACTTTCAAGAGCGTTTGCCGCTAACTCTTTGTGCCGGCGGGGCGGCGATCATCGTGGCAGCTCTCCCAGCATACGCCGGCACACTAGACGGGATCCGCGCGCAGTTCGACGCAGAGACGATCGGCTGGACGGCGCGGGCGATAGCGGTCGCCCGCGACATCTTCGTCGCGCTGGTCGGCACAGAACTCGTTTGGAGCCTCATCGAGATCTTTCTTGGCACTCGAGAACTCGAGTCGTTTGTGGCGTCGATTACGCGTCGAATCATATGGGTTGGCGCGGCCGTCACGGTCTTCACCGTCGCGCCCACAGCGATTAACAGCGTCCTATTCGACTTTTCGAGTATCGGTTCGTATATCACGGGCTTCAGTTTCAGTCAGACTAACCCGGATACGGTGCTTCAATATGGCGCGAGCGTTGCGACTGCGTTGAATCCCCCATACACGTCGAACGTGCAGCTGTTCTTCCTGTCCTTCATTCCGGCGTTCATCGCGCAAGGTGCGATTCAACTCGCCTTTGCGATCGCCGCATGCGCATTACTGCTCGCCTGGATCGAAGCCTATATCGTCGTGTCCGCAGGAGCATTCTTGCTCGGGTTCATCGGAAGCCGATGGACGATGCCCTGGGCAGAGCGCTATCTGGGCATGGTGCTGGCCGTCGCAACGAAGTTGCTCGTGCTGAGCGTCATCCTCGGACTCGGTACGAATCTCAGCAACGACCTGGTGTCGCAGTGGACGAGCCAGTCTGGTCAGCACCCGGTTTCCGACTACTTCACGATCGCCGGTACAACGATCGTCTTTGCGCTCATCGCCTGGTTCGCGCCAGGCTTCGTCGCGAGCTTGGTCGGGGCTTCGCCCGTGCTGTCGACGTCGTCGGTCGTTAGTGCGGTGCGTGGAGCGGTATCTCAAGTTGCCGGCGGTATGGGTTCGTTTGGGCGAGCCGCTGATTCCGGTGCTCGAGACGCCGTAGCCGCAGCGGCCGCTATTCGCTCGCGGGGCACACCTTGAGCACGCAACCGCCAACTGAGCATCCGCGAATTCGGCGGAGCTCGCTCGGCACCGGGATCTCCGTGGTCGTCGGCCTGTCCGGAACGATCATGGAACAAATCGAGCGACAAGTCATGGAAGACGTCGCAACGGGAGCCTTGCGCCCCGGCGAGCGCCTTCCCACACCGGCCGAGCTCGGCGCAGAACTCGGCGTTAGCCCCGGTGCGGTCGAGAAAGCGTATCGACGCCTCGCGAAGGCAGGCATCATCGAAAGTCAGCCCGGCGTCGGGCCATTCATCGCCGAGACCGCCATCTCGACGCAGCACGCCCTCTACACGGTCGCCGGCAACGCGATCGCCATCGCGCTCAATCGCGCGCGCCGCTTAGGCTGCACGCGCGGAGACGTCGAGCTGCTCTTCCGGCAGTGGCTCGATCGCATTTTCCCTCGGAAGTCCGCCGCCCCCAACACCCCTCCCGGACCTACGGAGAAGCCCTTGTGAGCACAACCGCCGCGAGCCTTGGCGAGAACGGCAAGTCAAAGATCCTCGGCAGCCCGTACGCGGATGCAAGGCGCGCGCACGTCGAACAGACAGCGAACGACGTGCTGGCCGCCGTCTCGATGCGCAGATTGGCCGCCATCCTCGCGGCCGCGCTCTGTCTGTCGCTTCTCGCGAACGTCGTGCTTGCGACGACCGCGAAGTTCGTGCCAGTCTACGTCCATGACAACGCCCAAGGGCAGGTCACGTACGTCGGTCCGGTCGACGGCGCGAACGGCCCGAGCGAGAACGCCCTCCGGGCGCAGTTGGCCGACTGGATCGCCAACGCGCGAGAGATTTCGAGCGACCCGATGGCGACCCGAGAACGGCAGCGCCGCGTCGCGGCGCTCGTGATGAACGGCTCTCAAGCACAAACCTTCCTGAAGGCGTTTTATCAGCAGAACGATCCGCTCACGCTGGGATTCCAGAAGCGAGTCGCCGTGGCGGTAAACTTCGTCGCTCCGATCGGCGCCTCGACGCACGAATACGAAGCTGAATGGACGGAAGACGCGCGTGGGGTCGACGGACGTCAGATCGGATCGCCGCGCCGATTCCATGCACGCTTCACGATCACGGTGGCGCGTCCGAGCGATGAGGCTTCGATCTACGCTAACCCGCTAGGCCTTTTCATCACGGACCTAGACTGGGTCGAGAAAGTCAGCTGAGGGCGCCGTGAGAATCGCAGCTTACCTTTTGCTCTTCGCTGCCCTCGCGGCCGCGCCGGCGGTCGCCCGCAACAACAGCGGCCCCGTTCGCTACTCAGACGGCTCGTATCGGTATGAGTTCGGCGGCAGTATCCCGACGATTCACGTCGGCGCTGGCGACTCTTGCGACATCGAATTTCAGGCCGGCGAAACGATTCACCGCGCGTTCCTCTCGGACACGGTGCGATGGAAACTTGCCGACGGTGTGTCGGGCGCCAATAACGTCCCTCATCTCGTCGTGAAGCCGACGCAGGCGGGCATCGCGACGACGCTGACGGTCTTCACGGACCGCCGCAGCTACCACATCCGGCTCGCGAGCTCGCCCGGCACCGAGGCGGAGTACGTCGGCTTCACTTACCCCTCCGATCGCATCGCCGCAGCGAGAGAAGCAGAAGGTCGTGCCAGGGCGGCCGCCACAGCGGCCGCCGCAATCGACGCCACCTACACCTGCAAAAACCTCGACGCAAAGTACGTGGCCGGAGGCGCGAACGAATTTCGAAATGCGCAAGTGTGTAACGACGGCAAGCACACGTACATCAACGCGCCCGACTGGGCCGGGGACTTGCCGATGCCCTATTCGCTCGATAACGGTACGGATGAGATCGCGAACTATTCGTTCGATCCGAAGCACCGCCAGTTCATCATCGACGGCGTGCCGACCAAACTCGCGCTCATCCGCGGCTCCGATCGCGGCCAACTGCGCACGACGTTCGAGAGGAAGCCACAGTGAGAGACGCCTCTGCCGAATCTCTCGTCAGCGCGGGTCGTCCGGAAGCTGCCGGCATTATCACGATCCGGCGCTCCGTCCTCGTCGCCGGCGGGCTAACAGCCGCTGTTCTGGGACTGCTTGCCATCTGGCTGATCCATTCGAATGCGCCGACCGCCGCCATAGCGGCGCCGCTTCCCGCGCGAGCGGCCGACGTCAGCACCATTGACGATCGTGCTGCGAGAGGGAGCGACGCGCTCGTCGTGCCGACGGCGCGGCCGGCGCCTAATCCGCCTCCCGATCCAGCGATGATCGCCGACACCGGAACCGTGCCGATCGCGCAGCCTCAACCTGTCGTCCAGCAAGGGCCGTCGGCAGCCGATCAGGCCGCCCTTACGCAACAGCAAGCCGCCGAGGATCTCGCTCGAGCGCGGCGTCAGGTTGTCGCGGACGCGCGCAATTCCGACCTGACCGTCAAGCTCGACGATATGGTCCCGAGCCAACGCGCGTCGACCGGACCCGCGGCCCTCGATGCGACTAGCGCCGACACGGGACCCATCGGCGATTACGTCTTGCAAAGGGGAACGATCATTCCCGCGTCACTCTACACGCCGATCGACTCCACCGTCCCCGGCATCGTGACGGCGCAGGTGCGGCAAGACGTGTACGACTCCACGCACCGGACTCTAATCGTGCCGCAAGGCTCTCGGCTAGTCGGCGGCTACGCGAGCGGTATGACGAATGGCCAAGCGCGCCTCTTCGTCGCCTTCGACTCTATCAAACTCCCGAATGGCCATACGATCAACCTCGGAAACATGCCGGGCGTCGACCTTCAGGGCGTTGCTGGCCTCGGCGGGAAAGTGGACTTTCACACGGGCCGACTTTTTTCAAACATAGCGCTGCTGAGCATCCTCGGCGCCGCGACGCAACTGGTACAGCCGCAATACTCAAGCGGCGGAACGAACGTCGTTATATACGGTGCGGGCCAAGCCGCAAGCCAGCAAATCGGCTCCGTCAGCTCCCAGATCGCGAGCCAGTACCTGAACCAGCCGCCGACCATGCATACGCCAGCGGGCTATGTCCTCGATGTGATGGTCGAGCACGATCTCTCGCTGTCTCCCTACAAAGCAGAAGGCGAATGATTCTCGCTGTTGTAACCCTCGCCGCGTATCTTCGCACGTGCGCGCCCGCGGTATCGGCCGATACGATGCGAGCGATCGTTACGGTCGAAAGCCACGGATACGCTTACGCGATCAACGATAACACGGCGCATGCCACTTACTGTGCCCCTGGCACACGCATTTATCCATGCAGTCGAAGCCGCGCTATCGCGATCGCCGAGGCGGTAGTTGACCGTGGCCATTCGGTCGACCTTGGAATCGCTCAAGTCAATTCTGGGAACTTTAGCATGTACCACGTCGCGACAGCGAGCATGCTCGATCCGTGCGAGAATCTTCGGGTCGGTAGCGCGATCCTCGCCGCCGCTTATCGCACGTCAAATGCACACTTTTCAGATCAACGCGATGCGCTCTGGCACGCGATCATGGCGTATAACACCGGAAGTTTGTACGCTGGCGAAGCCTATGTGCGGTCCGTTGTGGAGGCCGCACTCGGCAATGAGCTACAGCTCGTACCAAGCATCGGGATCCTGCGGGGATTGGCCCCAGCACGGCGGCATATCAACTCCGGCGCCGCTCACGATCGACTGACTGCGACCGAGCCGCGCCCGCAGGGTGGGATCAACCCGCAGTCCGCCCCGCTGCTGGCCGAGGGTCTCACCCCAAGGCGCGGCGGCCTCGTTGACACGCTCAGGCCAGTGCTATCGCATTGACGCCTGCTTGTGTAATGAGAACAAACTACCCCCGCAGGGGCCCTAGGATTTGCGCCCGCGAATGTTCCAGGCCGTGATCGAAAGCAGCGCCGTCGTCGATTGGTCAAGCCTCAAACCCGGGAGCCTTCTCCTCGGCGTAGATGCGCATGCGCCAGTCGATGTAATTGCGTCGTCAGCAGTCAGCGGCACTACGTCGTACAACGTCGTCTATCGGCGCATCGACGGCAGCACTGGTATCTTCGTTGCGGACGAACGTACAACGGGCATCACACTCCTCGACCGCGCTGGACGTTGGACCTTCGATGGTGACCCTGCGCTTTTCCGGCTCGTTACCGAAGCGCACCGCATCCGCCTCGCCTACCTTTTCGACCCGCTGCTCGCGGTCCACACGTCACTCGTTGAGCCGCTACCCCACCAGATTACGGCAGTCTATCACGAGTTGCTGACACGGCAACCTTTACGCTACCTCTTAGCCGATGACCCCGGCGCCGGCAAGACAATTATGACTGGCCTTTTTATTCGAGAGCTAATCGCGCGAGGCGATTTGCAACGCTGTCTCATCGTCGCGCCGGGTTCCCTCGTTGAACAGTGGCAGGACGAACTCGAGACCAAGTTTCATTTGCGTTTCGCGATTCTTACAAGCGATCAGCTCGAAGCCGGCGGCGCGCGCTGGTTCGAGGAACACCCGCTCGCGATCGCGCGGCTCGACAAGCTCAGCCGCGATGAGGATCTCCAGGCGCGGCTGCGCCACGTGACACCCTGGGACCTCATTGTCGTCGACGAGGCGCACAAGATGTCGGCGACCGTTTTCGGCACTGAAGTCAAGCGTACAAAGCGCTATCAACTCGGTCAGCTGCTCATCTCGCTTACACGCCACTTCCTCCTACTTACGGCAACCCCACACAACGGTAAGGAAGCGGATTTTCAGTTGTTCCTTGCACTGCTCGATCCCGATCGCTTCGAGGGGAAGTACCGCGCGGAGCACGGGCACATCGACCAGCGGGACGTAGCCGATCTCATGCGCCGGCTCGTCAAGGAAGACTTGTTGCGCTTCGACGGCCGCCGGCTCTTCCCCGAGCGCCGCGCAAGCACGGTGGATTTTGCGCTGTCCCCACTCGAGCGCGAGCTGTACGACGCCGTTACGAACTACGTTCGCAACGAGTTCAATCGTGCCGACCGGCTCGACAGCGACCGAAGGCGCGGCAACGTCGGCTTCGCTATGACAGTTCTCCAGCGGCGCCTGGCTTCATCGACGGCCGCGATCGCCGCCTCGCTCACACGCCGGCGTGAGCGTCTCGAGAATCGGCTCAAGGCCGAACCTGCGACGGCAACGCAGCCGGCAGAAGTCGACCTCGATGACCTGGATGACATCGATGACCTTCCGGACGATGAGGCTGAAGCGACAACCGAGCAAGTCGTCGACGAGGCGACCGCCGCGCGGACAATAGAAGAGCTGCGAGCCGAGATCGACCTCCTCAGGGACCTTGAAGCACTTGCCGACCGAGTGCGCCGCGACCCCAACTCGGACCGCAAGTGGCAGCAGCTCGCGCAGATCCTGGGCGGCGACATCCTGACGGACGGCAACTTCCAGCGGCGCAAATTCGTGATTTTCACCGAACACCGCGATACACTCGAGTATCTCGTGCGTCGCCTACGCTCACTACGCGGACGCCACGACGCCGTTGTCGCCATTCACGGCGGCATGCACCGAGAGGCACGTAGAGAAGCGGAAGCGGGGTTCAAGAACGATCCCGCCGTCGAAATTCTGGTCGCGACCGATGCAGCGGGCGAAGGTATCAACCTTCAGCGCGCGCATCTCATGGCCAACTACGACCTTCCGTGGAATCCCAACCGTATTGAGCAGCGGTTCGGGCGCATCCACCGGATCGGGCAAACCGAGGTCTGCCACCTCTGGAATTTGGTCGCTCTCGAAACACGAGAGGGCGATGTCTTCCATAAACTATTCGAAAAAGTCGAAAAGCAGCGCGAAGTCCTCGGTGACGGTGTCTTCGACATTCTCGGGATGTGCTTCCGGAACGAATCATTGCGCGATCTGCTCCTTGAAGCCATCCGTTACGGTGACAAGCCGGAGGTCCGTGCACGTTCCGAAGAGCGGCTTGATAATCTCCTCGACGTTGCGCGCGCTAAACAACTTATGGAAGAGCGTGCGCTCGCTGCTGATTCGATGGACCTGCGGATGGTGCAGGAGGTTCGCGCCGAGATGGAGCGCATCGAGGCACGGCGCCTGCAGCCACACTTCATCCGCAGCTTTTTCCTGGAAGCATTCCGCAGGCTCGGCGGATCGGTTCGGCAGGCGGAAGCGGGCCGCTACGAGGTGACCCACGTCCCGCCGGCTGTGCGGACCCACGCGCAGAACGTCCTCGCTGCGCCAATTCCTCGGCGCTACGAGCGAATCGCGTTCGAAAAGACGCTGCTCACGGGGCCACCTCTAGCAGAGTTTGTCTGCCCCGGGCACCCGTTGCTCGACAGCGTAGTGGCGCTGACTGTGGGCACCCTCGAAGAAGCGGTGCGCAACGGCGTGACTCTGGTCGACCCCACTGATACAGGTCGGGAACCACGCCTTCTCTTCATCTTCGAATCGACGCTCCAGGATGCACGTACTGGCCGCGATGGTAGGAACGAGACGGTGTCCCGTGAGCTTCATTTTGTCGAGCGCCGTGCGGACGGAAGTACCAAGTCTGCAGGCTACGCGCCACACCTGGATTACCGCGCGCCGACGAGCGAAGAGGCCTCGAGCCTCAAGGGCTCCTCGGCGACTGTAAGCGGCGCTGACGCCGAAGAGGCAGCTCACGCTTTTGCGACGACTACACTGCTTCCGAACCAACTGGCCGAGGTCGAGGCGCGCACGCGTTCGCGCGTCGAGCGCGTACGCGCCGCCGTTCGCGATCGTCTCACCAAGGAGATCACGTTTCGGGAGACCCGCGCGATGCAGCTTCAGGCCGACGAGCGGGCGGGGAAGCAGATCCGCGTCAACTGGCGACGGGAAGAGCAGTGGGCGGACGAGCTCCGAACGCGACTGAACCGCCGCATGGATGACCTTTCGAATCAAGAGCGCCTAAGCGCCCTCCCTCCGAGGCTTCTGGGGTGCGCGGTCGTCGTGCCTATCGGATACTTCGCGGCCGAGGCGAACGCTCCCGACACCGCAGCGCGAGCCGAGGTCGAGCGGCTGGCGATGGCGGCGGTAATGCGCGCCGAGCGCGCCCTTGGCTTCGAGCCGCGCGACGTCAGCGCCGACAACCTTGGCTACGATATCGAGTCAGCGATTCCGAACAGCGGCCGGCTGCGCTTTATCGAGGTCAAGGGGCGAGACGCGGAAGCTCCCGTAATCACCGTCACCAAGAACGAGATCCTAACCGCGCTCAACAAGCCGGAAGACTTTATTCTTGCCCTCGTTCCCGTGAAGCCCAGTGCGGCGGCAGCCCCGCGTTACCTTCGCCGTCCGTTCGGCAAGGAGCCAGATTTCGGCGCGACGAGCGTCAACTACGATTTCGATGAACTGCTGTCGCGGGCGACAAATCCGTCATAACAAAGGAGAGAAATGCTCGACACCACTCCCGCGGCACCGGGCCTCCCCGAACGGCGAACGCCGTACAAGAAGAAGTTGATAGAAGTCGCCCTGCCGCTTCAAGCAATTAACAAAGCGTCAGCGCGCGAGAAAAGCCCACAAAGAGGACGTCCATCGACATTACACCTTTGGTGGGCTCGCCGACCACTTTCGGCCTGTCGCGCTGTATTGTTCGCATCCTTGGTCGACGATCCGTCAAGCCACCCCGAGCTCTTTCCTAACCTGGACGATCAAGAGCGCGAGCGAATGCGGCTATTCGCCATGATCGAGGCTCTTGTTGAGCGCGACATCGGTCTTAGTGAGCGTGTCTTGTCGCAAGCACGCGATGAGATAGCCAAGGCAGTCGGCGGACAGTTGCCGATGGTCTACGACCCCTTTTGCGGAGGCGGAGCTATTCCGATCGAGGCACAACGTCTTGGTTTGCATACGCTTGCGAGCGACCTCAATCCCGTAGCCGTCCTCATCACGAAAGCCCTTACCGAGATTCCTTGGCGCTTCAGGGGTCGCGCCCCGGTCCATCCATCTCTTCGCGGGCCGCTCCAACAGCGGACTTGGGAGCGCGCGACGGGGCTAGCCGCGGATGTTGAGGCCTACGGGAACTGGATACTCGGGGAGGCACGCAAACGGATAGGACGTTTCTATCCGCCACTACGTGGCCCTGAGGGCGAACAAAACACCGTGATGGCGTGGCTCTGGGCACGCACAGTTCATTGTCCGAACCCGCTTTGCGGCGCCGAGATGCCCCTGATAAGAACGTTTGCACTCTCGACGAAGAGCGGTAAGGAATGGTCACTCGCGCCGATCGTGGACCGCGATCGGAAGACGGTGCGCTTTGAGGCGAAGCAAGGGAAGCCCGACCGCGAAGGCACCACGACCAGGCTTGGAGCGGTCTGCATCGTTTGCCATGAACCCGTGACTCTCGCCTACATCCGCTCCGAAGGTAAAGCAAAGCGCATCGGGGAGCAGATGATCGCAATTGCTGCTGACGGCCCCAACGGACGGGTGTATCTTTCGCCGAACGAAGAACAGGTACGCGTTGCTCGCTCCGCACAACCAGCCTGGACGCCTGATACGGATCTGCCTCAACGAGCGCTAGGATTCCGCGTTCAAGCGTACGGTATGACGAAGCATCGCGATCTCTTTACGCAAAGGCAACTACTGGCACTCACAACCTTCAGCGACCTCGTGCGTGAGTGCCGAGATCACATCGTTACCGATGCTCTTTCCGCTGGAATGAGCGGCGAGGACGTCGGCCTCGAAGGTGGTGGCAGCCAGGCAGTCGCCTACGCCGACGCGGTAGCTGCCTACCTCGGGATGTCAGTTGATAGGCTCGCCGACTACAATGCGACTCTTTGCTCATGGCATTCGAGTGAAGGAAAGATCACTCACGTCTTTACGCGGCAGACGCTTTCGATGGTTTGGGACTTCGCTGAGGCAAACACTCTTGGCGATGCATCAGGTAGCTACGCTGGTGCGATCGACCTTTCAGTCAGGGCCATTGCGTCGGCGAGCGCAGCCAGTGAAGCTCATGTCTTCGCACGGGATGCGGCAAGCGAATGGAGCGACGGGGCACCGATGTTTTGCATGGACCCACCGTATTACGATAACGTTCCGTACGCTGATCTCTCCGACTTCTTTTACGTCTGGCTCCGGTCATCGCTTCTCGCGCGCTTTCCGGACCTGCTCGCACCCCTGCTCGTGCCGAAGTCAGCGGAGCTAGTAGCCGATCCTGGCCGATTTGGCGACGACAAGTTAAAAGCGCGTAAGTTTTTCGAGGATGGCCTTGGAGAAGCATTTCGCATTGTCCGTGGAGCTGCCGACAACAATTTTCCCACAACGATTTTCTATGCTTTTAAGCAGACCGAGAAATCATCGGATGAGATAACCGAAGAGCCTAACGGCCGCGCCTCAGTGGGCTGGGAGGCGATGTTAAGTGCGCTATTACGGGCTGACTTTCAGATTACCGCGACGTGGCCCATGACGAGCGAGCTTGCGAATCGAACGCGCGGCCAGAACTCGAACGCGCTTGCATCGTCGATTCTACTTGTTTGTCGACCGCGAGTGCACGACGCACCTCGTTGCACCCGCGCAGAACTGCTGAGTTGTCTGCGTAGCGAGCTTCCGGACGCCATTAAAAGACTACGTGATGCAAGCCTCGCCCCGACCGATCTCGAACAGGCCGCCATCGGCCCGGGCATGGCGATCATCTCTCGTTATCGCGAAGTGCTCGAGCCTAGTGGTAACGTTATGACGTTGCGCGCGGCGCTTGCGCTAATCAATACTGAATTAGCGCCAATTTTACTCGGCGAAATTGCGGAAGTAGATGCAGAAACGCATTTTGCAATTTCCTGGTTTGACTCGTACTCTTACGAACGCGGGAAATACGGAGATGCTGACGTTAAGTTGAAGACCTGGAACGCTGGCCTCGATCCATTACGAGACTCCGGCGTTCTAACTGCCGATCGCGGAACCGTGCAACTCATCCGACCGTCGAGACTTGGAGAAGTCGTGCCGAACGTCCTCGCCGAAAGAAGTATCCGGGCGTTCCCCGCTTGGTCCCAGCTGATGTATCTGATCGCCGCCCTTACCTCAGAGGATGGTGGAATCGATCTTGCCTCCGATACGCTTACTGCGATCGGCGGAGAAAATGCCGAAAGACTTAAAGACATCGCATACCACTGCTACCTAGTTTGCGACAAGGCCAAACGTTCAACCGACGCACAGGACTTCAATGCCCTCGTCACTGCTTGGCCCGAACTGCAGAAGCTGGGCCATGAACGTTCGACCGAGCCGAAGGAGCAACGACTCCTGTGACGATCCGGCAACGCATTGATGCGGCGTTGACCGAGCTCAAAAGCGGGCTGAATCCGTTTGTCGCGGCGCAGATGGAGGCGACTTATCGAACGAATTGGATTCAGCGCGCGAAGCAAAGCCTCCGCGATGGAAGCTTCGTGGCGGATGGCAGCGGCAAGCCTGTCTTCGACATAACGGGGCTCTGCAACATCCTGCTGGACCAGTGGCAAAGTGTCTTTTCCGATGTGCTTGGTAAAACCGAGCAACAGTTGGTGCACCGCATGCGGACGCTGCGCAACGAGTTTGCCCATCAGAAAGAGATCTCGGCAGATGCCGCGATCGGGGACTTCGAAGCGATCATTAACCTCCTGACGGCGGTCGGCGCCGGCGCACACGCTGCAACGGTACAGCGCCTGAAAGAAGAAACCGGGCGAGAGCGTTACGGCGCGGCTTCTGTGCCGACACTGATTGAATCCGATGCTCTCAAGACACTACAGGACGCTGAGAAGTCGCTTCTGCCGTGGCGCGAGGTTATCGCGCCTCACAGCGATGTCCAGTCCCGGCGTTTTGTGAACGCTGAGTTCGCCGCGAATCTTTTCGAAGTCTGGCAAAAGACCAGTGGGATCCAAACCATCGCCGGCGATGAGTACGCGGATCCCAGGGAATTTTTTAGGCGGACCTATCTGACGTCAGGTCTCGTTCGACTTCTTCGAAATGCTGTTCTTAGGATCTCGGGTCGCGGCGGCGAGCCTGTTGTCGAGCTACAGACGAGTTTCGGCGGCGGCAAAACACATGCGCTCCTAGCTCTCTATCATGTGGCATCCGGTGTTCCGCTGCGCGATCTAACCGGCATTCCCGAGGCGCTCGAAGATGAGGGACTCCTGGAGCTGCCGACCGTCCGGCGCGTGGTACTGGTCGGCACTCAGATGCAGGCTGGTCAGCCAGTGCAAAAGCCTGACGGGACGCTCGTCCGTACGATTTGGGGTGAGCTCGCATATCAGCTCGGCGGAGTCGACGCGTTTGCGATGGTCGCCGGAGCTGACCAGTCTAGCACTGGTCCCGGTGCCGCACTCGGCGACGTACTCAAGAAGTATGCCCCCTGCGTCATCCTCATCGATGAATGGGTGGCGTATGCGCGCCAGTTGAGCGATGACACGGCCCTCTCCGGCGGTACGTTCGAAACTCAGTTTACCTTCGCGCAGACGCTAACCGAGGCTGTCGAGGCAACGCCCGGCACGATGCTTGTCCTTACTCTCCCGATGAGCGATCTGCGCGAAGAGGCCAGCGATATCGAAGTCGGAGGCCTGAAGGGGCGCGAGGCTTTGAAGCGCCTTCGCAATGTAATCGGCCGCAGCCAAGCCAATTGGCAACCCGCGGATCCCGGTGAAAGTTACGCGATTGTTCGCCGCCGTCTCTTCGAGCTGATGCAGCCAGGTGAAGAAAAACTGCGCGATCGCGCAGTCGCGGTAATTCATAAGTTTTACCGCGAGAAGGAAGCGAGTTTCCCCAAATACGCAAGCGACCCGACTTACAAACAGCGGCTCACGGATTGCTATCCGCTTCATCCGGAGCTCTTTGAGTTGCTCTATAAGGAATGGGGGAGCCTTGAGCAATTTCAACGCACGCGCGGAGTTCTACGGCTGATGGCGGCAGCTATCCACACTCTTTGGAACGCAAACGATCGTGCCCCACTGATTACACCCGGCACATTTCCTCTCGAGGATCCGGCCGTCAAGTCTGATCTGACGAGGTATCTAGGGAACCAGAACCAGTGGGATAGCGTGCTATCACGCGATGTGCTCGGCGTCGATTCCGTTGCCCGACGCATCGACGAGAAGGATAAGCGGCTAGGTAGATTCACGGCTGCCCAACGAACGGCCAAGACTATCTTCCTCGCGACCGCACCCCAGCATGCTGAAGGCGGCCCGGGTCGAAGCGGAATTGATGTCCGGTCGATCCGACTTGGATGCTTGTTTCCAAGCGAGCAGATCGGCGCTTTCGACGACGCCGTAAGGCGGCTCAAGGACGAAGGCACACATGTCAACAGTGACGGGACGTCATTCTGGTTCGGTCTCGTCGAGAACCTCAACCAGCGCGTAGCGCGCCTCGCGGCTCAGCAAGAGCTGCATGTCGTCGATGAGGATATTGCCAGGAGGCTGGCCGAATGGCAGCGTGAAGAACGCGGTCTTTTTGCGAGGGTGCAGGCGGTGCCGCACACAACCGCGGACGTCCCCGACGAGGCCGTCGTGCGACTGGTGCTGCTTGGCGCCAGTGTAGCACACCGCCGCGGCCGGGATACCAGCTCGGCCTGCGAGTTTGCGCTGAAGATTGTATCCAAGTGCGGTGAGGCGGACCGTAAGTATAAAAACTGTCTGCTGTTTCTTGCGGCCGACGAAGCGAAGCTCGACGAACTGCGATCGGCGATTCGTACTAGCCTCGCCTGGAAGAAGATTCTCGACGATAAGACGATATGGGTCGAGCTGACCGGCGCCCAACAGCAGACGGCGCGAGAAAGAAGCTCGGACGCTGAAAAAGACGTGGCTCGTCTGCTGCGCGCCTCCTGGTCATACGGCTTCTCGCCCGAGCAAGAGGCTACGGTTGGCGCGCCAATTACCATCGCCGAAATACGCGTGGAAGGCGGCGCTTCTGCTGCGGAGGCGCTTTCGCGAAAGCTGGAGGTCGAAGGGAAGCTCGTGCCAATCTTCGGCGGAGTCAACCTTCGCTTAGAGCTCGACCGGAAATCTCTGTGGCGCGGCCGCGATCACATCTCGTTGCGTGAGTTATCCGAAGACATCGCGCGCTACCCATATGTGACGCGGCTCAAAGACGAGAGTGTCCTAGCAAACAGCGTCCGCGATGGGATCGGAAAAACCACATGGGATGTAGAGACTTTCGCTTACGCTGACGCGTACGACGAGGCCACAGGTGCATACCTGGGCCTTGCCGCGGGCGCCAATGCCTCGGCGGCTCAGGTAGATCTGATTCGCGGCCTATTAGTCAAACCCGACGTCGCGGCCGCTCAATTCGCACGCACGCGCGCAGCAGACGAGGGCGCCGCCGAGCAGCAGCCAACGCCACCGGGCGGTACCGGAAGCGACGGCGCGACGGCCGGCGTTGGCGTCGGAACCGGCGCTTCCCCCGACATCCGCCCGCACCGCTTCTTCCAACGTATCACGGTGACGGACCCGACGCTTCTGCCGCGCGTCGTCAACAAGTTGGCTAACGATATCGTCGCGTTGTTGGCGGCCAAAGGAGCGCGAATGGACATCGCGATCGACGTCAGCGCCGAACTTGCCGCGGGGATCGATCAGCCCCTTGAAGAGAAGCTCCGCTCAAACTCATCTGCTCATGAGTTTCCTGCACCGGAATTCGAAACGTAAGGCTCGAGTTTGCAACGCAACTGGAGGGAAACATCGAAACAACTGACGGCGATGCCCCGAAGACGATACAAAAGGCACCAGATCCCGAGAGAGATCGGCGCGGGGCGGACTTCAAGGCACGAGTGAAGGCGACGGGTTTGACGCCGACCGAATTCGCGAAGCGCGCGGGGCTCACGAGGAACGTCTACTATCGACTATCTACGGGCCAGATGCCGAAGCCCGAGCAGCAGAGCCGGATTGACGCAGTGTTTCAGGATCCGACAGTTCAGTCGCGCTAAGCGGAGCCGAGCGCAAGTGTTGCGGCTGCTTGAATATGTGCCCGCACGAAACTCGGCTGACGTAGCCCGCTTCGTATCGAAGCGGTACGTCACTACCTAAGCACCGATCTCCCGCGCGATAGCCAGTTGACTCGCTAAACCCGTGTCCATTCGGACAATACGCAAACGTTGTGCGAAGGCCCACCCGTTTCGGAGGAAAGCACCGGGCATAGGTTTCCATGTAATAGCGGTAGATCTGCATCTCGGGATAGCCGAACGTTATCGCGTCCCAATCAGGCTCTTTTGCGGTCAGATCCACTGAGTCGCAAGCTACCCACCCATCTACACGATCCGTTTCTGGAACGAGTTTACTAAAGGTACGACGCCCGCTTCTCGTAGCTGCGGTCAAAACGTGCATCACCGCCGTGTCGGCGTCAAGGACATAAGCGAACCGTGCACCCCGGGAGCTGCCCCGCTCAGTGACCGGCGATAATGTGTCCATCGGATACGTAGGCTCGAGCGTGCAAACGCAACGGTGTAGCTTAAGGCCAGGGGGCCTCAAAGCACAGAGGCATTCAGTAACATTGATGCTCTTCCACCCGGTCGGGTTCTCATCGACAAGATATCTCAACATCGCTTCGACGTCGTGAGACAACGGCCGGAAGATCGGAGCGGCAACACCATTATAAATATCATAGAGCGTCTTCCCTAACCTGTTCGGCCAACCATCGTGTATGTGAAACACGCCGCGAAACTTACCGGTCTCGCGGAAATCCGGCGATGCCCGAGCAATCAATCCTGACATACATTCGACGCTTCTACGCGCGCATAAAACTTCCGGTGCCATGAAGAAATGCTGCTTAGATCCACCGATCGACTGGGGCGCCCCGAGGTGGCCTTCGCCGCCACAGGCTAGCACAACGCGCCCCCGCAGTTACTCCCGCCGTTTCGGTCCTCGCTGCGCTCCGGTCCTCGCTCTCGTCGCAAGCGGCGGGTCCCCGCGCGTCGCGCTTCGCCCGTCCAGGAGGCCCCTCGTGATGAGGGCGCCCGGACGGGAGGACCCTATGAACGAACACGTCGACGCCGTGACCTTCAGCGGTCACTTCAGCATTACGCCTCGGCTCAAGGCGACGGACGGAATGATGCTGTCACTGCAGATCCGACAACTCGAGGACAGGAGCTCAACGTGCCCATGGCGAGTCGCCGGCTGCGGAACGGCCGTCGTAGCGCGCGAAGCGATCACGACGGGCACGTACTGCGACGTTTGGCTATGGATTCTGAACCGCTGGCTCGCCGCGCGCGGCTACGAGCTTGGCGGCTTCGTCCGGTTTCGCGGAAGCGAGCCGGGCGATGAGGGTGTCATCACATACGACGCGCGGATCGTGCTGATGCGCTTCTGACGCGAGCGGCCATCAGGCGCACGCGAGCCTTCGCACATTACTCGACCGGTGCGCCGCGCAAGGCTTCCTTAGCCTGCCGAATCACAGCCGCAAGCTCTTCGCAGTTCGGACAGTCTTGTGCATCGTAGTCGCAGACGCTTCGGTGGCCGTCGCGCGCAGCGCGCGCGGTCGACAGCGACGTCGCGGCACGCACGAACTCGGGGTGAAGGATGCTACCCCGGCTTGACGCCGGGGTAGCCCGATGCTTCAAGCCGCCTCCACGCCTTCGGAGGCTCCGCGCAGCGGGAACTCTTCGCCGCAACTCTCGCACGCGCCGATCGTCGGCTCGTCTTCGAGCGGGGTGACTTGTTCGTGCAGACACACTTCGCCGTCGTCGTTGACGGTCGGCTCCGCGCTCGACGGGCCGACCGGATCATCGACGATCGTGTAACCCTCGAGCAGCGCCGGGTCGTGGCCCTTCGGGCCAACGCCCTTCCCGTTCCAGCCGACGTAGTCGTGCTCGTCGATCCGCGCGAAAAGCTCTTGCGCGCGCTCTGTTGCGAGGTGTGCACTGATCGCACCGATCAAGACACCGATCTGCTCGACGTACTTCGCGACCTTCGGTTCGCCGGCGCCGCTTCGCGTCTGCCGGGCGGCGACGGCGGCGAGCCGCACCTGCAGCTTCTGCAGGTCGTTGAGCAGCGTCGCGTCGATCCGATCGCTGCGGCCGAACTCGGCTTCGAAGTCGCGGATGCCGGCCTCGCGCCGGGCGCGATCTTCGTGGAACTTCTCGAGCGCCCGCGCCTTAAGCATCTCGTTTGCCTGCGCGCGCGTGATCGTCTTCTCACCGAGCGGCGCAGCGCTAACGGTCGCTAGCGCCGTGCTCGGCTTCTTCTGCTTCTGTCGTGACATCGTTGGTTCTCCCAGTGGGGGACCGCGATGGAATGCCCATCGTCAGGCGCGGCATGACCGCGCGACGCCGGCGGCGCCGGCGTTTCGGGCTCAGAGTTGCTCCGCAAGCCGGCGCGCGAGGCCGAAGACTTCAATCGCCGTCGGCGGCGTCGGATCGTCTTCGAACTCCGGCTCCAGCCGAAAGTCGAAGCCGCCGTTCACCTGGCGGTCCTCAAGGGTCCGCAGCGCGATGACGACGATGGCGAGGTCGCGTCGACTTAGCACGAGACCGCCTCGCGCACCGGCTCGTCGAAGATCTCGGCGAGAATCGCGTGCAGCGTGGCGTCGACGCGCTCGAGACGTGCGCGCGTGGCCGGCGGCCACGGTGAACCCTCGTCGTTGAGGCCGCAGAACGCGCGGACGCCTTCCGCGAAATACTCATCGAGCCCGGTTGCCGCGTACGGCGTGACGAAGTCGCGTGCGCCGGCGAACGCGCGGCGAATCGCGGCGTCGAACCCGGAACGATACACGCCCCCGCCGAGGGCGCAGTCGAGCGCGTGGCCGACCTCGTGCGCGATCGTCATCGGGCTCGTCGAGCGCAGGTACAGCGAGCGCTCCTCGACCACGAAGAGCCCCGCCGGCGCCACGGGCCAGGCGTCGACATCGACGCCGAGCCTGCGCAGCGCGCGCGAGACGTCGGCGTAGCGTTCGTTCGCAGCGAGCGGCACGATCTGCGTGCCGGCCTCGACGAGCTGCGCGATGAGATGGGCGGGGAACCGATCGAGCACCGCGTCGATCGCCGCGCGAGTCGCGGCCCCGAGGGTGCGTGGAAATAAGCGTGCGCGCAGCGCGTCGCTGGACGTCATCGGACGTTACCTATCTGGCGCTACGGCGCCGACAAAGCGTACGAAGGACTCCGGGGCACCGCGCCTGCGGTGCCCCGGTGGCGCATCAGGCGGAGCGCCGGCGCTTGCGAGCGCGCTCGGCGCGCGCTTCGAACTCGCTCACGTCGAATGCGTCGCCCGTGACGGGCTCCGCGACGTCCTCGAGCGGGTGACGACCGAGAAGCTTACGCACCGCGTAGCCGGCCGCCAGCAGCGCGCTCGCCTTCTCGCGATCGAGACGCTCGATCCATTCGGCGTCGATCGCCGGATCGAAGTCCCAGGCCGAGGCACCGGTGCCGTCGGCGGCCATCTCGAGCAGCGCCTCGCGCTGATTCACCGACGGACGCGTCGTCCGGTACAGCGCGGACAGCGCGTTTGCGGCATCTTCAGCCGCTGCGAACATCCACGCTTGCGTGATCGGGTTCCACACCCCGTTGTTTGCCTTCATCTCGGCGCGGCAGAACTTGGTGCGGGGGTCGTTGATTGTGTAGAGCGTTGCCATCATCCATCTTCTCCTTGCGCCCGAGGCGCTCGCTGTCGATGGCTCCGCAAAAGCCGCGCGTGACGCGGTGTGCAAGAACGGTGCGCTAGCGCCGAGCTGTGGACCGGAGCAACGCGAGGACCGGAAGGCGCTTCTTGCACACCGCGGCTCGCGTGGCTAGGGTGCCATCAATCAGACAGCGGGCTCCGACGGCGCGAGGAAGGGATGGTGACACCACGCCGACACCAAGGATCCTCGCAACCGCACGATCTGCCGCGCTTTGTCGAATCGACGCTTTTCCGTCGCCGGTGCCCGCCGGCGCCGGCTTTTCGCGAAAAAGGGCGCGAAATGAAGGCCTAGGACGCGATTTCGCTCGCCCGGACGACCCGTAGGTCGTCCAAGGCGGCGTCGCGATCTCGCCGCGTGTCCTGTCGGAAGGCGACGCGCGCAGCAGGCGGCGGCAACCTCCAGGCTGTTCCGTCGCGAACTCACTCGGAATCGACCTGCATAGTCTCGACATCTGCGGCCGCCAGCGTGGCGGGCGGTTTTAGAAGCAGGAACAGAGCAGACGTCGCCGTGCAAAATGCCGGCTCTAAACTAACATCATGGAGATATTCGAAAACGCTGGCGGGTTCGCGGAAGTCCTCAGGGACTTGAACGAGGCGGGACTCGTCAACATTATCCTCGGTGACGGCGGCGAAACGACGTTTACGCTTAGCGCCGCCATCACCGAGGCGGGGCACGATGCGATCGCGGCGCTGCTAGCTGGGATCGAGACGATATCCGACCCGCGACATCGTGCGTAGCAGATGCGCTTCTTCGCCGAGGTGCAGGCGCAGCCGGCGCACGTGGACGTCGACGGTCCGCTCGGAGCCAACGCGCTCCACCGCCGCGTCGTCCCACGCGAGGTCGAGCAGCTGCTCGCGGCTGAGTGCCCGGCCCGCGTTCCGTGCGAGCGCAGCCAAGCATTCCAGTTCACGATGCTTCAGCGGCAGCGCACGCCCCCGCACCGTAGCTTCGCGACGACCGAGGTCGATCGTGATCGGGCCTACGTGCATGACTTCGGGCTCGTCGATCATCGCCTTCCCGGATCGCGCGCCGCTGACGAGCTGCGTCTCGCTTATCGCTTTGACGACGTCCGCTGCGATCGTCGCTGCGAGTTCGCGAATCGTGTTCTGGTCGAGCGTGAATCCCATCTTCCGCTTCTCCTCCCGGCTATGCCGGCGCTGCATGATGGGTGCGCAGAAGCCGGAACCGGACGGTGACGCAAGGGTGAAGCAAAGCGGAGAGGTCTAACCCGTCCCTTGCATCGCGAGCCGGCTGCGGCTAGCATCCGTCGTTTTGAGAAGCGCCGCCCGGATGAAGAAGCGCGAAATGGGTCGCGCCACCGTCAACGTGCCCGACCGTCCCGCTTGGCGTTCTGGCGGAGCTGCATCAAAGGCACCGTGAGCGAGCCACAGCGGTTCCGGTAACTCGCTAGTCACCCTCCTGAGCAGTCTTAGACAGGGCACTGATCGCGAAGCTCGCGAAAGTTACGAAGATACTGGGAAGTTTGGCCCTCGTTGCGGCAACCCCAACTTATCGAAGAAAGCACGGTGACGTTGACGCGCGGAATCGACGAGCCGATCGAAGCTCAGGACCTCAATATATGCTTCGTAGCCGCCGTGATGTCCGAAATAACCGAGCGAATCCGGCGTCTCTTTCAAATTCCATCGCCGCGCAGACGCCTTTACGCCGTCAGTGATGTCGCAGACGATATAACAAAAGCCTGGAATCCTGTCGGCATTGGGAATGGGCCGACCGTGGTAGGTCTTAACGTGTCCGCGACGGATACGATCGAGGTAATCGAGACATTGCTTTATCGGGTCTTCTTCGTCGTCACCCAAGTCGTTGCGCATTGGCCGTTTTATCTCGATCACCGTTATCGACGCCAAGGGCCCAGTTTCACTCTCTCCGAGGAGCAACGGTATGCCAGCCACGTTCAGAACGGCGACGTCGGGACGCGCCTTATCGTCCGTTTCAAGGATTGCGAAAGTCGATAAGTCTTTGTCAGAAGCGAGAAACTCGTGGAAGGCCAGCCTCTCGTCGAGCAGCCACAGGTTTGAATCCTCGAAACGGTAGTCGTCCGAGGTCTTGCGCATCGGCACGAGCAACTCGTGAACCACGCTTTCTCGCGCGTAGTTGCCATCGTCGTCCTTGCGAAGCGACTGTGCCAAGAAGTCTATGACCAAAGCGCGGTGCGCAACGTAGCTTGCCAAGTCCGATTTCTTGAAATCGGCGAGTTTTTCCAAGTAAGCGTTCAGCCGCTCTTTGTAGGAGGCGAAGTCCTCATTCTTGGAAGCATCAAGAATCTTGTTACCCTCGTCGATCATGGCCGCCTCGGCGGACACGTAATGTCGGTGAAGCAGAAGTTCGAGGTCCTTCTCAGGCATCTGTGGGTCGACGTACAACTCTTCTTCAGGAACGTACTGGAGAATAGTCCTATACCGTGGCGTGTGCATCACGAAGGATCTCACGCGCTCAAGACCTGCCTTGCGTGCGCTTTCCAGATACGGCTCGAGATATTTGGTCGCAGCCGCGAGCACCGCGGTACGTATCTCCGCCATACCGATATCGATGGACTCGAAGAGGTCACCGACCGTTTCAGGTACATTAAACCCGAAACGCTCAGGACGAACTTTCTCGTCGAGGAACGACGAAGTGACGAAGCACGCGTACGCGAAAGTGTCGCCGTCTGGTCCCGAGAGACGTCCGTGGAGCCCAGCAATCTTGCCGTTGATTTTTTCTTTGACTATGACGCGTTCATTGGCGCACCAGGATAACTCGTTTACTGCCCCCGCCCCAAGAAACTTGACGTGCGAGACTTCGAAGACGTGATCCTTGATGTCAATTTTGGATTGATCGCTCGACGAAAGGACGTACTCATCGTAGAGTTCGCTCAGGAGTAAGGTTTCGTTGCCATCCTCGACGCGAATGTGCGGAGCACTTCCCCGGCGCAGAAAATACCATAAGCAATGTTCGAGAAGCGCGCTCGCGATGCTGTCTGCCCCCTTCTTGGCAGCCTCACGGTACTCGCGCGAGAAGCCGGTCATCACCACCGACGTCTCGATTTCGGCATCGCCGGCGTGCTCCATGACCAGATCCGTGACGCCGTTCGGCGAGAACGTGAAACTGCGCCGGATACGGCGGCCCGCGGAGTCGGCGAAAACACTTACGACATTGATCCGTTCGAAGGCCTTGAGCCATAAGAGTCGCCCGACTCCGCGACAACCCAAATCGGCTTTGTATTGAGTGTCCAGGGTCAGAAACGACTTATAATTGTCGTCGTCGAATCCGACGCCGTTGTCCGTAACCGAGAAGCCAAGGATGTTCTCGCGGGGTGGCGCGCCGCGACGCGGCTTGTCAAACGTCCACGAGGTTTGCGGCTCACGATCGATCTTAACTACTATGCGCCGCTCAGCGGGATCGCCGGGCCTGACATCCGTGGAATGGATCGAGTTGACGACCGCCTCGAAGAGTGGTAATAGGGGTCGCGAGAGCGGAAGCTCGACGTTGCGAAGACGACCACGAAGGTCGGTCGCAATGTTCGATTCTAATGGACCTGAGGCGGTCGTCATCGTGCAGAATTTAACCCCGTGTAGGCGATGAAGCCATGTTATTCGCGGTCACGCCATCGGGTCGCTTGCCGAGAATCGGGTCGACGAAGTCGACCATCAACCTCGCGGCGCAGCTGACGCTGCCGTTCCGCGAGCTCGCGATTCCGAATCTCGATCCCGAGTTCGACGGCGATCGCGAGAGAGCGCTCCTTGAACTCGCGTGACCCGGTGATCGTGATGCTGCGACCCCATTTCTCCGCGGCCAACCTGAGCGCGGCCGTGATTGCCGCATCAGCGGACGTGCGCACCGCGATGAACCGCCCCTCGTCGCGGAAGAGCTCGGTCCGTTGCGGGTCATTCGCCCGGTAGAACGCCACTGCTCCGGACCGCTGGACCTGATAGGCAAGGCCGCTGAAACTGCGCGGCCGCGGCTCGCTAGTTCCGCCCTGAGCGCTGAAACCGTCGCTCTCCGCTCGCCGGCGCTCGCGGCCGTCCTGATAGCGCAGGCCACGCAAAGCCGAAATCGCAGCCTCGTCTCCGGCCAGGGCGCGCTCGGTCACGAACTCGCGCCACGAGACGGCACGTTCGGCGCGCAAGCTCGAGCGCAGATCCCCGCGCTCGATGTCGATCGTGCCGCGGAGTTCCTCACGCTTATGCGCGGCAACGGCCGCCGCGATCGTGCGAGCTGCCTGGGCGCCGACGACTGAAGCGAGACGCTCGCGGTCGGTCCGCTTTTGAGCAGTGATCTCGGAGTAGCGGGCGCGCTCGCCGGCCCGCTGACGTTCCCAGGCCGCGGCGTACCGCTCGCGGCCGCCGCGGGCTTTCATGAACTCGGCGTAGAGCTGCTCGCGCGCGGCCGCCCGCTCTTCGCGCCGATCCGCCCGGCGGTTGGGGTCGCGGCGGTAGCTGTTCGGCCCGCGGCCGGAACCCGTAACGCGCTCGGCGCCGGGCGGCTGCGTCGCGCGCTGCGCGCCAATGCCAACTCGATCGCCGCCGGCCGGCTGGAACGGACCGAGGACGCTCTCGAGCCGCTCGCGCGATGCGAAGCGGCCGATGTGCGAGGCTTTGGCCATCAGGGTCGGGTCGGAGCGGTCGACGACAGCGAACCCCGACCCCTTCTCCCGCAGTTCCAGATTGAACTCGGTAAGCGCGCCATGGACGTCGGCCCATCCGACGCCAGGACGCTCGAGGACCGTCCGTAAGGTGGGGGCGGCTTCGCGCACCCATTCCGTGAACGGGCGATCCCCGCTCCAAGCCCGCATCGTCTGCGCCCGGGCCGTGACGCGTGCGGTCTCGCGCTCGCGGCGGAGTCGGGGGACGACTTCGGGCTCCCGCTCGGCCCGCTCGCGGATCTCGTGCAGCCCGCGATCGCGCTCCCATCCGTAGCGCAACTCGAGTTCGCGCAGCGACCGGTCGATCTTCGCGTAGCTCATCGAGAGGTGCTGGGCACGGTAACTTTCCGGGTGAACGCGGTTCGCGGCGAGGTGCGCGTGGACGTTCCCGGTGTCGCGGTGGATCGCAATGACGTACTGGTGGCCGCCGAGCCCGAGCGACTCCAAGACGTGGCGCCCCGACGCGAAGACCTCGGCGTTGGTCGGCGCCTCGCCGTCGCGCCACGAGATGACCACGTGGAGGTAGGGGTTCGTCGTCCGGCGCGACTCGTTGGCCACCGCCTGGAACTCGAGCGCCGCGGTCTCAAGGGACAGCACGCCGTGGGTCTCGATCGGGTACTCGAGCATCTCAACCTCGCCGGTCGCGACGTCGACGCGCGGTGCCCGGCTGAGGTAGTGCCGGCGATCGCCGCCCTGCGCCAGGGCCTCGATCTCGGCGGCCCGACCGCGGACGGCGTACTCGATCAGATTGCCGGCCGGGTCGAAGCCAGCGGCAACGCGCTCGCCGCCCTCGACGCCGTCCCGCTCGATGTAGTCGAGTAGCGCGGAAGCGCCGGCGACGCCGCGCCCTTTCCGCGGGATGATCTTGGCGATCAAGAAGCCGCGACGCGCTGAATGGCTTCCTGGATCTCCAGGAGCAGCTCGGCGTAGCGCTCGTGGTTGCCATCGTCCCGGGAGAACAGGTGCTTCTGAAGACCGCCTAGGCGCCGCAGCTCGTTGACGACCTGCAGGTCTGTCCTGGCCGGCGTCTGCCGCCCGAGGCTGCAACGGCGCACGAATTCGGCGATCGGCAAGCCGCAGGCCCCAGCCTTCTCCGCGATCGCTACGTAGTCGTCGGGCGTCACCCGGACGCTGAGCGCGCGTTGCATCTGGCGCGTCTCGGTCCCACGAGCGTTCATTCTCGATCCTCCGGGGTCTCGGGGGCGTGCCCCTGAGGGGCCCCTGGTGCGAGAAGGCCGCAGGCCGCCGAGCATCCCACGCCTCCTCGGGCATTTGCGTGCCGCTACGCGGTATGCAAATGCACTTCCTGCACCATCGTTTGCCTACCACGTCGAATATCCGTTGGCCTCAGCGTTTCGAGCCCGCAGGGTTGCCGGAATCGCCGAAGAATCGGCGAGGCAACGAGAGCGAGGTACGAGTGCCACGACTCTATCAAAGTCAGCAGCTAGAGACGGCGCGTAGCCGCATCCGCGAGCTGCCTGAAAGACCGCCGAAGCCGAAAGCGATCCCATTATCGCAGCTCGTCAAAGAGCTCCGCGACGAAATCGACGCAGCGGTGAAGCGAAATAACGACCTCACGCAGATTGTTGAGGTTCTCCGCGAAGTCAACGTGGAGATCACGGAAACGACGCTGCGCAGCTACCTGCGGAAGCCGCGGAAGCCGGCAACGGGAACGCCACGGGCTAAGCCGCGCAAAGCCGGCGGGATGGCGCCGGTAACGAAGACCGCAACCAAGGCCGTCCCGATGCCGAGCGCGGAGGATCTGTGACCGTCCACTTCTTCCACGGTGACAAAGGCGGCAGCGGCAAGTCGTTCGCTGCGATGGCATTCGTCGACTGGCTGGTCGAACGGCGAAAGAGAACGCCGCTCGTCGTCGACGCGGACATGCGCAATCCGGATGCTCAGCGGATGTTCGAAGGCGCGACCCGTACGGCGCTCGTGAACCTCCGGGAGCACGACGGCTGGATCGAGCTCGCGTCGCTGCTCGACGAAGCCACGGAAAGCGAGGTCGTCGTGTCGCTGCCGGGCAACATCGGCGACGTCCTCGACACCGAGCTGCCGCAGTTCATCGAGGCCACGAAGCCGCTCGATCTCTCGATCGTTCTGTGGTGGGTGATCAACCGCACCCCGGACTCCGTGAACCTCTTGCGCCCCGCTCGCGCCGTCTTCGGCGACGGCCGGTCCGTCGTCGTCCGCAACCTCTTCTTCGGCGACGAGCCGCGCTTCCGGCGTTGGAACGAGTCGAAGACCCGCGCCGACTTCCTGAGCGCCGGCGGGCTCGAGCTCGACCTGCCGGACCTGCACGAGCGGCTCGCCGACCAGACCGCGATGGGGCTGCCCGCGGTCCGATTCTCGCAGCTTGACGGTTTGCGTTTCGGCGATCGCGCCGAGATGCGCCGTTGGCTCGACGTCGTCGACCGCAGCTTCTCCCAAGTCGCCGGCGCAATCGGCGTCCAGTGAACTTCGAAGAGGCGTTCCTCCGACTCAACGGCCGCGAGCCCACCGGCGAAGAAAAGCGCGACGCCCTGATGATCCAAGACGTCGTCCGCAGCGCCGAACTCGACCCAGTTCTTCTCGTCTTCTTGGCGCTCGGGAAGTACGAGACACTCTACCGTCAAGGGGTGCACCGAATCGCGACCGCCGTCGACGAAGCCGCGCTGCAAGCCGCCGCGATCGGTGAGCGCGTCGGGCGAGAACGCGCGGAGCAGGCCGCCGTTGAAGGAGCGATGCGTAAGATCGCGGCCGTCGTCGAGCGGCAAGCTACGTCTGCAAATGAGCGTACGAAACAACTTGCGTTTGGAACAGCGATCGCGATCGTCGTTGCCAGTGCTATGCTTCTTGCCTTCGCCTTTGGTCGGATCGATGGAGCTGCAACCGCGCACCTACGGCTCGATGCTCAGCGGTGGCTGCCGTCTTGGGCCTGGCTTGGCGCCGGAATCGTCCTGGCCGAAGGCTTCCGGCTAATCACGCGCAGATCGCTTTGGACACGTGTCACGACCTTGAGCCGAACGACACAATCGCAGCGCTCTTAACTTGGAGAACGGTTGTGGATAATCGAGAGCCTCTCGGCTCAACTAGGATATTCTTGCCCCGAGTGTCGAGCCGTCGCCTCGAGCCCTCCGAAGTCTTGCCGGGCCTCAATGCGCGCGTGGTTGATTTCTGGCAGTGGGCGTACTCCGATGTTTTAGAAAACATTCAGCGAGCGTTCTTCGCCGAGTATTTGGTCGCAGTCGCCCTCGAAGTAACTGATGCCAGGCGCACAGGCTGGCTCGGTTTCGACCTTGAGTATCGCGGGCTCAAAATTGAAGTTAAGTCGAGTGCCTTTCTACAGGCTTGGAATCAGCGCGAGCTTTCCGCACCAGGATTCGGAATCGGACCTAAGCAGCAACTCGACGCGGATGGCATCGCATATGACGGCGACCCTCGATACGTAGCTGACCTCTTCGTCTTCTGCTTATTTGCGGACAAAGACGCCGAAACCGCGAACGTGTTAGATTCGACTCGTTGGGAGTTCTATGTGGTCGAGACGCCTACGCTCCGCGAGCGTTGCCATAACAGAAAGCGCCTCTCCCTAAAGGACCTACGAGCGTTCTGCGCCCCAGCACGGCACGGCGAGGTTAAGTCAATCATAGATAGCTTTCTGCCGGCTACACCGCATTTTGGTCGCCTTGGCTCCCCTCGACCTTAAGTCAAACGCGGTTCTCATCACCTCGGTCGCTGAGTGAGCTACTTCACCGCGCACGATGAGTCTCCGCAAGGAACACCGCCAGCGTAGACGCCGCACCCACGGCAAGCTTTGCGTGTCGTGACTCTAAACCACGAGCGCCTGCCGCTTTACCATGCCCCGTCCCATAGTGGTTTCGTAATTCGGTAATACCCTGCGCTACGGTTGCCAAATTGCTAAGGAGCCTCTTTATCGAATCCGCCGCCTTGGCTTTATCGGGAATATCGTCCGGAGTCAAAGCAAGTTCTTTGCTCGTAAGCTTAACCAACTCCGGTAGGTCCGCAGTTTTTGAAAACGTAACGCCTCGCTCAGAAAGAATCGTCTTGCAACATGTTTCCACTAGCTCCTTAGCTGTGCCGATCGCGAGATCTGGATCATTGATAACTGCAACGTCCATTCGGGTGATCTGCTGTGCAATGTACCCCGGATCAGTCCCCGCAAGCGTCTCCCGTGCAGCGGTAATACCCGGAGTGGCAGCGACACCCACATATCGTCCAACGTAGACCGGCTTGTTGGACAAACGAGTGTGTTCGACGAGCTGAAAGCCATCGTTGCTGAGAAATTGATTATAGAGCTGACATAAACGGCTCGCCTCGGTAGCGTCGGATCTGACGACAGGGTGAATGGTTTCGCAGAGAAACCGCAAGAACACTTCATCATCGCCGTTCATCAGACCGAATCTTGGATCGTAAAATACCCACTCGTCCGACCAGTCTGAGTTGTTGACCCGATGCTGCCAAATGTCGCCAGCAGCATCTTCAAAGCGGCGATCGGTTGACGGCAGTTCCTGAAGGTTAAACAGGCGCGCTAGGAATTCAGGCTCCTCGAGGCGACCGCTCCACCTGACGTTTTCGGCAACCAAGGCGTCAACGACATCCCGCCGCGTAATCTGCGATATCTTCACGCTTGAGACCGGGGCGATGGGATTCGCCGAAGCTCCCTTGTGCATATCATGAATTAACCGTCGATGGAGGCTTCCGGACCGATGGCAGATCCTTCGATTTGTGCATTGTCTCCGATAGTCGTCGCTATTAGTTTGTCGACGAGAACGAGCGCATTCGGCATCGGCAACGGCTCAGCAAGCAGCGCACTCACCGGGATCTCATCGAGAACGGCTTCGATAATTGCACGGACTATTCGTGTTTTATCGTAAATGAGGCGTAGCGTGCTCAGGTTCGCTTTTCGAATCGCGTCCAAGCGTTGGTAATAAGGCCGTCGGAGAGGCATGTTTGAACGCCATGCCCAGGCCGGCATCATCACCGCTGGCATTTGAGGCGCCTTAATCGGCTTAGCCCAAGGAGGTTTTACGGCGTCAGCTAGCTGCTCTAGCGTCTCCCTAAAGCCGCTTAGGCGTCGCAAGACGACGAGTCGACCTGCGACATCGATGAACAACTGCTTCGCATCGGGGAATAGTCTGCTACACGCCTCGACCACGGGATCTTGCCATCGCGTTTGTAACGCCTCCTTTTCGTCTTCACTTAGCTCGCGAAAGGCATCTAGGTACGGAGCATTTCCGGGCTCGGCGCTGAGGAAGGCCCCGGCGACGCTCCAGTCTTGCGTATGGAAGTCTGTGTATTTCCCGACGGGGAAGTGCGAGTTGGAACGCTCGAGTTGATGATAGAGCTCGGCGTAAGTCGTTCGCTCCTCAACGTCGAATGGTTCGATTGCATCGCGCAACTGGACTTCGAGCTCCCGCGCTCGAGCGAGCAACTCAATTGCGAGCGATTGTGCCTTCGCTCGATAGTTAGCCGCTAGAGATGAGTCAGCCATTTTGCGATGATCGGAACCCACGACCAAATGGCGTTCGATATGACGCCCAATACAACTGTTACGATGCCAGCGACAAGCCAGGACATGGAGCGCCGCGTTCGGCGTTCAGACTGCGTGACGCGCGCGCCGGAGCCTATTGCGCTGTTTCTGATGTGTGCGTTGGAACCGATCTGCACAGACTGATCATGGACATCGTCTTTCAAGTGCCACGCTCACGTTCGCGACCGTTGCCCTTCATAATTGAATATTCTGCATGATGCCGACTATCTCCAGGAGCGGGGGATCCTCATCGAGCGTCGCGGCCGCAACATAATCGAGGACGATCCCGCTCGATCGCTGGCCGGTCACACTCTTAATACTTTCGATGGGCACCTTCTTCTTCGCCGCGTTGGTGATGAAGCCGCGCCTAAGCGAATGCCCTGCGAAATCCCCCGCCACGCCGGCGGCCGCGCAGCGCCGGCGCAAGATCCGGGCGACGTCGCCCGGGTCGAGTCGGGTTGAGGTCAGTCGCCCGCGCAAATCGAAGGTTCGAAAAAGCGGGCCAGTTGCGCCGACGACGTCGAGCCAGGCCTCGAGCGCGGCAACCGCGCAAAGCTCCGTCTTCGGCAAGCGTGGCACGTAGAGCTCGCGCCCCTTCTTCCGCGGATCGTTCTTGGCAGCCCTGATCCACACGTACAACCCCGCCGCCGAGAACCTGAGGTCCTCGACGTCGAGTGAGACGAGCTCGCTGCGCCGGAACGCCCCGGCGTATCCGAGCAGCAAGAGCGCCCGATCGCGCAGGGCCGGCAAGTCCTCGGGCATGGCGAGCAAAAGCGCTGGCAGCCGTTCGATTAAGAGGGGGT
>Ga0075030_100000531_pt1 | contig 33272 bp, 36 predicted proteins | sample LitLauG_LLR_2012_FD_71393 | JGI IMG/M metagenome (GOLD analysis project Ga0075030, IMG submission 71393) | Freshwater sediment microbial communities from Pennsylvania, USA - Little Laurel Run_MetaG_LLR_2012 | ecosystem: Environmental > Aquatic > Freshwater > Creek > Sediment | place: USA...
TTACTTCCTATGATTACTAGATCAATATTGCGGTCTTGTATGAACTTCAATAGTTTTCCAGTAACATCTCCTTCTAGGACAAATCCTTTTACAATAACTCCTGAATCTCCATATTCTTTTTGTATTTTTTGAAGGTATGCTTCAACTGAAGTTTTAACCGTGCTCTTTATCTGATCTAGAGTCTTTCTAGTGTCTTTTGAATGAATTTGGCCAGGAGGACTAACTGCACTTACATCTATGACATTTACCAAGTGCAAGGATGATTCAAATGCACTTGCCATGTCAACTGCCATCTTTAACGCCTTTTGAGAATGTGTTGAACCATCATATGGAACAAGGATGTTGCTGTATGATTTACTCATGACTTTTTTTCTATTGCTAGGAATTAAATGAGTTTATCAATTTCATCCATGATAACGTGAATATTTCTTAAGCATGCCATGTAAAATTGATTAATTATCATTTGTGATAATCTAGAGCAGGCTTCAAATATTTTATAATATGATTTGTAATTTCATGGAATTTGTACTGTTTATTGATCCATTGAATTTTTACGTTGATTTCTTACAAGCATGAATAAAGACACAATACCACAAATTCCTAGAGATGTGGTATGTACCTGTAAAACATGTAACCATGGGATAGCTAGAGATTGTATCAAACTCAAATGTCTTTGTTGCAGTGATGAAGACCACATTATGATATTGGATGGCATGGTTGGGTATGGATCGATTCACAAAAAGTGAAAAAGATTCCGCATTTGTAGATATACAATTGGGTTTGCTTAGATTGGAGGGAAATCTCTCAATACCAAAAAATTCCATTGGCATTGTACTTTTTGCACATGGCAGCGGCAGTGGTAGGACGAGTCCAAGAAATCGTTTTGTTGCAAGAGAATTAAATAAAAAAAGAATCGCCACATTGCTATTTGACCTGTTGACTAGGGAAGAGGAAGAAGTAGACATGCAAACTGCACATTTAAGATTTGATATACTGCTACTCTCACAGAGATTGGTCCAAACTACTGACTGGCTTTTAAAAAGTTTCAAGGATGCAAACTTGAATGTAGGATATTTTGGCGCAAGTACTGGTGCCGCTGCAGCCTTGGTGGCAGCAGCTGAGAGACCTGACATAGTCAAGGCAGTGGTATCAAGAGGCGGAAGGCCGGATCTTGCTGGACCCAGTCTTGACTCTGTAAAATGTCCTACATTATTATTAGTAGGAGGTTATGACGATGTTGTTATAGATTTAAACAAACAGGCAATGTCTCAAATGAAATCCGAAAAGAAATTAATAATCATACCCGAGGCTACACATCTTTTTGAAGAACCTGGAAAACTAGAAGAAGTAGCACAACATGCAAGCAACTGGTTTATGAAATATCTTGGAGAATCTAATTGATATTCAACGACAGGACTGATGCTGCCCAAAAACTTGCCAAAAAACTAGAATGGATAAAAAATGAAAATCCAATAATCTTGGCAATTCCCCGCGGTGGTGTAGTAACTGGAGATGTGATTGCAAAAACCTTGGGGCTTTCACTTGATGTTATTGTTTCACGAAAAGTGGGAGCTCCATACAACCCAGAACTTGCTATAGGGGCAGTTGCACATGATGGCAGTTTTTTTCCAAATTCTGAATTGATAAATGCACTAGGCATTCCAAAAAATTATCTGGATGAAAAAATTGCAGAACAAATGGAAGAGATAAAGCACCGATTGGTAAAATTTAGAGGGAGAACTGATTATGATCTAAAAAACAAGACCGTTGTTCTTGTTGACGATGGCATTGCTACGGGTGCAACAGTATTTGTTACATTGGAGTGGTTAAAAGAACAGAAACCAAAGCGAGTCATCGTGGCAATTCCAGTAGGGCCAAGAGATACAATTGAGAGGCTGTCGAAAATGGCCGAAGTTGTGGTATTGGATGCGCCTGAAGTCTTTGGTGCGGTTGGAGAGTTTTACAAATCCTTTGATCAAGTTGAAGATTACGAGGTAGCAGAAATTATGAGTAGCTACGGATTTAGGCCAAAGAGTCTTTAAATAATTTTATCATATCACCTTGAAACAATATTAACACTTGGGACAAAAGATGCATCAGATGTCAAACTCGCGACTATTGAAGATAAAATCATTCTTCAAGAACTTTGGTCCGGGATGGATAACAGGAGCTGCAGATGATGATCCATCTGGAATTGCGACTTATTCCCAGGCTGGTGCACAATTTGGTTTTGCCACTCTGTGGATGGCATTATTTCAATTTCCAATGATGGCAGTAGTTCAGGAGATATGTGCACGCATTGGACTTGTTACTGGAGGCGGGTTGGCAGGGGTTGTAAAAAAAAGATATTCGAAAAAAATAGTCTACCCAATCGTTAGTCTGCTTTTGATTGCAAATACAATGAACATTGGTGCAGACATTGGTGCAATGTCGGCATCAGTAAAACTTGTTTTACCAGATTTGCCTATAGTTGTTGTAACTATACTTTTTACTACACTAGTTACTTGCGCAGAAATTTTCATACCTTATAAGAAATACGTTACTGTACTCAAGTATCTTACACTGAGCTTACTTGCTTACATGATAACGGCATTTATTGTGGGAAGAAATTGGACCGAAATTCTAATCGCAAGCATAGTTCCTCATGTTGAATTTACTCCAGCTTTTGCAATGTTATTTGTTGCAATATTTGGTACTACGATATCACCATATCTGTTTTTTTGGCATGCATCTGAAGAAGCTGAAGAAGACGTTACAACAAATAAAATAAAAAATATCGGAGAGGGTGTCCCGAAAATTCGTAATAAGGAAATCAAAGCCATGCGAAAAGATGTTGTAATCGGGATGGCATTTTCCCAAATAATAATGCTGTTCATCATAATAACAACAGCAGAAACACTTCATGTCCATGGTTTGACCGACATAGTTACGGCAGATCAGGCAGCAAAGGCACTTGAGCCTCTAGTGAAAACATTCCCTCATTCTGGAGAATTGGCAAAGATCATCTTTGCTTTGGGAGTGATTGGTGTAGGACTACTTGCAATACCAGTGCTTGCAGGTTCATCAGCATATGCATTATCGGAGCAATTCGGCTGGAAGCAAGGCCTAAGTAAGAAATTCAGACAAGCCAAGGGATTTTATTTGATCATAGCGGCGTCAACAGTGATTGGACTCTGGATAAATTTTGCTGATGTTGATCCAATTAAGGCTCTAATATATGCCGCCGTAATCAATGGTGTTATTGCTGTTCCACTCCTTGTCGTAATTATAAAAGTGGGTAATGATAAGAAAATCCTTGGGGGCAGAACCAACGGAAAAATATCTAATGTCATTGGGTGGATAACTGTTGCAGTTATGGGGTTCGCGGCGGCAGTCATGTTTCTAACATGGCTGAAATGAATGGATCATTTTTTTCAAAAATTATTTAGATTGATATAAATGCAACCAAGACGCTATCTTGCACGCAATGCATTTAGTATGACGCTAACATCGAGAACCTCTTGTAAAATTGCTCCAACAGCTGGAGGAAGGTGTCCAAACATTGCTAGGATCATAAAGAAAAAGCTGCACCCTAGACCAACAAAGATGCTTTGTTTTGCAATAGATATTGTTCTCTTACCGATCTCAATTGTATCTACAACCTTTGAAACACTGTCTACTAAAAGCACCACATCTGCAGCTTCTGCAGAGATGGCCGTTCCTTTTGCACCCATTGCAATTCCAACTGTTGCAGATGCCAAAGCTGGCGCATCATTAATTCCATCTCCTACCATGATGATGTTCTCATATTCGCGTCTTAGTTTTTTTACTGCAAGTACCTTTTCTTCAGGAACAAGTTCTGCCTCATAATCTGTTATGCCAGCCTGCTCTGCAATGTTTCTTGCATTATTTTTGACATCTCCTGTAAGCAGAACGGTTTTCTTTATTCCTATGATTTTTAGTCTCTGAATCATGGTTTTCACATCTGGTCGTAACTCATCACCAAATAATATCGCCCCTGATAATTTTCCATTTAATGCAACAAACGCAATCATCTTTCCATCGGGTTTTATCTGAACTGTTGCAGAGTTTACATCATTAAAGATGCCCGCCCCTGAATTTTCAAATATGCTTGCAGCTCCTACCATGATGTGATCCGAGCCTATTCTTCCTTCTACACCTGCTCCAGATATTTCACGAAAATTCTCTGGCACTAGTAATTTCTCAAACTTTTCCTTTCCTTTCTGTACTATCATGGTAGCGATGGGGTGAGATGAAAGCTGCTCAAGGCTTGCAGATTTTAACAATATTTCATCACACGTTCTCCCATCAAAGGAAATTATTCTTTCAACTTCAGGAGTTCCAAATGTTATGGTTCCAGTTTTGTCAAATACTGCTACTTGTGTTTTTGCTACTTGCTCAATGGCAGCGCCCGTTTTGATTATTATCCCAGTTTTTGCAGCCTTGTTCATTCCACTGATTATTGCAACAGGCGTAGCAAAAATAAGAGGACATGGAGTTGCTACAACTAGTACTGATAGTATTGTTTCAAAATTATTGGTAACAAGCCATCCAGCTGCACTAACTGCAAGTGTGAGGGGTGTAAACCAAACTGCATATTTGTCTGCCAATCTTTGAATTGGTGCCTTTTCTTGCTGAGCTTTTTTTACAAGTTTTACAATTTTTGAATATTGACTCTCCTCGCTTTTTCTTGTTGCCTTGATATCAAATGCATCGCCAATATTTATTGTTCCACTGAATACTTGGTCGCTACAAGTTTTTGATTTTGGCAATGGCTCCCCCGTTAACGATGATTCATCAATACGCGCTTGCGAACTTAATATCTCGCCATCGACTGGTATCAAATCGCCTGGTTTGATGGCCAAAATATCTCCTATGTTTATTTGAGATACTTGAATTTCTTCTATGCCGTGATCTATTTTTCTGTGTGCGATCCTTGGCGCTCTTGATAATAGATTGTCAAGTGAAGATGAAGCTCGTCTGAATGCATAATCTTCTAATGCTTTACCACCTGATTGCATCAAGACAATTATCACACCCGGAAATGCATCATTGAGCATAATCGAAACAATGATTGCAAGCATTGCAACAATGTCTGAAACAAAGTGTTTATGCAAAATTTCTCGAATAGTTTGCCAAACTACGGGGATTCCTCCACCTATTAGTGTAACAAACCATGCAATTTTTCCTACTTGCTCTTCGTGAGATACCTGTAATATTCCACCTATTAATAGCCCGATGAGGGCAAAAACTGGAACAGGATAATGCTTTACAAACCAAACAATTTGGTGTAGCCTATCTTCTTTGGATTCCATTTGTAATTTCTATTTATTCAAAAATTAAAACCACACTATTGCTATCAAACGTGATAATCATATGGTTATTATTTTAACGATTGGATTTTGTTAAAATTGAATCTGGTTTTCTAAAGTGCGATCTTAGCGATGCTTGGATAATTTCTGAATTTCTTGTGTCACTAGTGGTAAAAATGCTCCTACATCAGTTACTATGCCCAGCGCCTGCCAAGTACCTCTGTCCATAAGCTTCGTGACGGTTGGTTGACTAATATCTACTACAATTACTTTGACATCGGCAGGTAGCATATTTCCTGTAGCAATGGAATGAAGCATTGTTGAGACCATGATGACAAGCTTTGCATCCTTTACAATCTCCTTGTATTTGCGCTGAGCCACCGTCATGTCGGTAATGACATCTGGCAGAGGGCCATCATCTCTTAGAGAGCCTGCAAGTACAAACGGCACTTTATTTTTTATACATTCATACATTATACCTCTAGTCAATACTTTTTTTTCTACCATTTTTTGAATTGACCCAGCTTTGAAGACTGAATTTATTGCCTGCATGTGATTTCTATGACCTCTTACTGCAAGTGTGCCATCTTGTACGTTCATTCCTAGCGATGTGCCAAGAGTAGAATATTCTATATCGTGAACTGCAAGTGCATTTCCTGCAAGAACCGCATTGATGAATCCTGTTCTTATAAGCATTGCAATGGAATCAGATGCTCCGGTGTGTACAATTGCAGGCCCTCCTACCAGCACAATCTTTCCGCCCTGTTTCTTTATTTTGTAAATGTCCTCTGCAACTTTTCTTGCAATGTGTTGAGTGGGTCTCTCACTTGAGCTACCACTACTCATGAATTGAAATAGGTTTACACCTTCTCTTGGTCTTTCAGGTGGGGTCACACGTATTCCTTTTTCACCTACGATTATCTTGTCCCCCTTTTTTACATCTCGAATTGGAGTACAAAACGCCCTTTCTTCCTTAACAATTATGCATTTGTCCATCATCATATTCTCCACCTTGATCCATTTTCCACTGTGAAATATTTCGGTATGATTGTTAGTAGTACTGTAGAAATCGTCTGGCATTACCATGTCTTTTTGCGCCGGTTTCAGCAAGATCTCTTGCTGTATCTTGGATGTTGCCCCCTCACGGTATATTGCTTCTAGAATTTTATCAAGGTGCACTTGTGATTGACCTTGGATTGCAAGTTTTGCATAGCTTTCATCTTTTTTGTGCTTTCCAACCTTGAATTCTTGTACTTGAAACTCACCCTTGAGGTCCATGATGACATCGAAAATTTTAGTTAGTATCATGGAATCAATTAGATGACCTTTTACCTCTATCTCATGAGTAAATCTCTTAGCCATTTCCTGAGATTCCGTATTTGTACTAATTTAATCTTGGTGTCAATTATTTGACTACAGTCTAGACAATAAAATCATTAAACGGGAAGAACAACGTCGCCCTTGTGCTCTGGAATGTTATCTGATTTTATTCTTGCAACAATGGCATCTTTGCGTTCTGCATCAAGACTTCTAACGAGTGCTTTTGAAATTCCATTTTTATCGCAAATTACTATCATGTATCCTGTAGAGTCTGACAAAACATATCCACCCGCATCATTTAGTATTGCGTAGAGATTTTCCTGGCCTACTGGTTCCCACACATTGGTCTTGTTATCTCTGAGTGCCAAAGCGGACATTGCTTGATCGTTGCACAACTTGTTAAGATATTCGCGTGCCTCCTTAACTCTTTTCTCTCCAATTTTTAGTGCAACAAAATACTGCATGATTGAAAAACTAGTTCTAGTTATTTATACGATAGTGTATCAAGTATATCCAAAAGTTCTTTTGATTTTATCTCTTTTTTTGCGGAATCTACAAACAAACCTAATTTTTCATTTGAAAAACCTTCTGAAGAATATTTTGCAGCTTGAATGGCCATCTCTAACTTGTCAAGTTCATGCAAAAGAATGGATTCCTTTGTATCTGCCTGGATATATTCCTGCCATGCTTTGTCATATTCACATGCAAGATTGTTTGGCAACATGGAGAGAATCTCTTTCATGGCATCGCCTTCAGCTGTCTTCTTGGTCTCCTTTGAAATTTCTTCTGGCATAAAATCTCCCGTGATTGATTCTGCTAAATCATGAAGAAGTGCCATTTTGAGAATTTTTTCTGTGTCTAATTGGTGCAAGTCTGAGAAAACCATTGCCATGATCGCAGTACCGTAAGAATGGTCTGCTACCGATTCGGGATTTTCTATGCCAACTTTGCTTATCCATCCCTTACGCTGCACTCTTTTGAGCTCTGTTACTAGGTAGAAAAAGTCAAACAGCACAAGTAATAATTCTCTATGCAGCCTGTTTTAATCCTTGAGTCTATTGACCAAATTTAAAATCTCACAAATGCACAAACAATATTAAAATGACAAGAATCACTAACGTGCAACAGTGAAAATTTATACTAAAACTGGTGATGATGGAACTACAGGATTGATTGGCAACACACGTGTAAAAAAATCAAACCCCAGAATTGCAACTTATGGTGTTGTCGATGAGCTTAACGCCGCTCTTGGAATCGTCCTGTCCTCAAAAATGGGAAAAGATATTCGAGGTTTGTTGACAAAAATACAAAATGACTTATTCATAGTTGGTGCAGATCTTGCAAATCCGAACTTGAGTAACAACTCAAACAGGGTCACCCCTGAGATGATATTATTTCTTGAAAAAGAGATTGATAGGTTAGAGGAGAAATTGTCACCGATAACTTTTTTCATTTTGCCTGGAGGGGATTTGATTGCATCCCAGGTTCATCTGGCAAGAGCCATATGTAGAAGAGCTGAGATAAATGTCGTAAACTTGTCAGAAGTAGACAAGGTCAACAATGAATGTTTGGTCTACATGAATAGGTTATCAGATCTTCTTTTTGTGATAGCTAGGACAATAAATAAAAGAAAAAAAATTTCTGATGTTGCTTGGAAAAAATAGGAGAGACACACTTTAATTCCCGAATACTTGAGAATCAAATGTGCCGCCGTAGCTCAGCCCGGGAGAGCACTCGGCTGAAGACCGAGCTGTCGCATGTTCAAGTCTTGCCGGCGGCACCTTAACCTTAGTGTCCAGTACCATGGCCTATCGATTTATCAAGATGCCATTTTACAGGAGAGGACCTAAGAGATTGAGTTTTAACCTAACAAGTATTCAAAGTTTATCGCTAAAGTGCCCTGTATGTTTGTCTACTTTGTCTTGAGTAGATGATGATTTTTCCTCGTGTTTATTTCCATATTTGTGAACACGTCCAAACATCTTTTTTGCATGTTCCTTTCTTGAATGGTGCAGTCTATCTGCTTCATAGATAAACTCCTTCTTACATTCCATACATTTTATTATCTCATGATGGTGCTCATGGCGAGCATGGTCTATCAGATCTTCATATTTTGAAAACTTTGATTTGCATTTCTCACATTTGAATTTCTTCCAAAAAAGATTCATGATATCACTGAATACTGGTGAGCGTCATAATAATGTTATAGGTGATGATTTGTCTTGCGGAAAAAAATTGAATGATGCATAATTACTAGATAATTTAAAGCAATTAAGATCTTTGGACAATCCATCTGCCAACCTCAGGCCATAATTTATCATGTGCAGCTGTGCTGATGCACAAACCAACGTGACCTGTTGGAAATTCAATCAGTTTCTTGTCAGTACTCCCTATTGCATCAATTATGGTTGTGCTCGCTGATGGAGGCACAAGATCGTCATTGGTGCCAACTATGTCAAGAAATGGTATTGTAATGTTGCTCAAGTTTATAATGTCTGAACCTACCTTCATCTTGTTTTTTATCAAAAGATTCTTCCTATATACTTGGTCTATTATCTCCCGATAAACTTCTCCTATTATTGGTATGCTGTCATATAGCCATGTCTCAATTGCAAAAAACTGTGCAATCTCATCATGACTTCTGGGTTCACTGAAATACCGCGGATACTTTAGCATTGCTTCCATCGGATTGCGAATAATGAATGCAAGGTTGAGAAGCCACCCAGGAATGTTGCCAAATACCACGGCCAGATTATCTGCGTTGAGATGAGAAGTCCAATTCTCTATTGTCGTCTTATCCTTGTCAATATCTACTGGGGTGGCGTGTAAAATTAGATTCTTTACATTTTCTTGATGCGTCGAAGCGTAAATGAGTGCAAAAAGTCCTCCCCAACAGTAACCAAACAGTGATACTTTCTTAGAACCCGTTATTTCTTGGATTTTTTCCACTGCATTTTCCACATATTCTTCCGCATATGTCTCAAGCGACAAGTCCTTGTCAAATGACTCGGGGGTTTTCCACTCAGTTGCATAAATATCAAAGCCTTGTCTCTGAAGATTTCGTATGACACTGACATTAGGTAACAGATCTAAAATGTAGTGTCTGTTGATAAGCGAGTATACTACAAGAAGAGGGGTTTTGTGTTCAGGGGAAAGGTCTGATTTGTAATGAACAAGATTGAATCTACCTTTCATATCGATGATATCAGATGGGGTTCGGTTGATGGTGTCTCTCAACGGTTCAAGCACTCTATTTGCATAAGAGAAGAGATCATAGAAGTTTGCAGTAAATTGAGTATATCCAAAAAGTTCACACAGTTTTGCCCATGAATCAATATACTCTGTCATGCTTGATACCAAGCCGTCATCATTTAGATCATATCTCAGAGTCGTGTCAAAAGAAGATCTAACAGTTTTCCTAATATTCTGAGCTGTTCCTTTATTTGTACTTAGGAAAGTTTCAAATGCCTTTGTACCTGCGTCTAAAAGTGCCGAATTGTATTTTATTGCAAAAACCAAGCCCTTTAACATAAAATCATAGTATGGATTTGACTCTTGCATCTTGTTAATTGCAGTAATCGGAAACATAATTGACAATACTGCTAAAGCACATTATTGAGTTTTAAATCATATTGTCAAATCCCAGACATGAGAACATAAATCACTTACTATTAGGCAAATTTAATCACCCGTGTTTTAACATCCCTCCAATCTTTATCACAGACAGGCACAGGACATTTTAAAATATCTTGGCACTTATATTGTAAAACCGATAATTGAAGAATATTAATTCAAAATGCCATTCGTGCAAGAAAATTACAAATTTGTCTCATTTGAAAATCTGAATATATAGTACACTTTCTTATCAGATCAGTTGCTGTAACAATTCCTACTACTAGTTGATTTTCTTTTATTATTGGTACCTTGTGAATGTTTTTCTCTTTCATCATATCGGACAGTTTTTTTGCCGTGTCATTTGGACTAGCAGCTATAAAGACAAGGAGATAGATCATGATTTGTACGTACGTGGATAGTGACTCCAAGAGAGGCAACCCTTGTTACAAAATCTCTTTCTGTTAGTGTGCCAACATGTACATTTTATTTGGCAACAGCTAGGTAACTAACGCCTGTATTATCCACAATCTTGGTAAATTTCTTAACTGTTAGTATGAAACATCAATAGAGATAATTTATTTCTGAATCATATCCCTTACAAGAGTATCCATTACAATATGCCATTTTTGATTCAATAAAAATGTGGAATTAGATTATCATATTAGATGTTCAATTAGGCTAATATTGTTTATTGTGACTAAATATGTGGCCTGTAAATTTAGCCAGTTTTACTATCCAGTATAATTTGCCTGTATTTTTTATAGGCAATGGCATTGGTAATTACAAGCAATATTTGCAGAATGTATCCGCCAACAATCAACACAATTGCATTGTAAAATGGGTGCAACGTGTACATGATTTCAATATGTTTGGGAGAAACTGTGTTGCCCACTATTACTGTTGTAGCGATGATGAAATTTGGTATGTATGCATATCTGAAATTTTTCGTAGTGATTATGGCAAGTATTGCAAATGAAAATTCAAGGGCAAATGCTTGGACAAGAAATTTAGGATCGCCTAATGGTATTCCAAATGCTCCTGTTATGCAAACTGCGACCAGAACTGAAACTACGCACTTTTGGATAAGATTCATTTTTGATTTGAAATGCATCTGCATTCTTAATAAAATTGATTATAAATTGGCTAAAATTCAAAATATATCTTAAATATGGGACTTCGTCAGACATACTTTAGGTGAAATGTTGAATACTGCTGAGAATGTTTCAGATTATTGCAAAAAAATACTAGCACTTGATTCCAAGATTAGATTTGCTGGAAAAATAGTAGGTGAAAAACTAGTATCAACTGCAAGAAAGGAAGGAGTTATTCCTTTGCTTGATAAAGACCTTGCTGCATTGGCGCACCACCAAGTATCTGTAAAGGCAATGATGGACAAGATGTTTACTGATAAACTTGGAAAAACAGATTGGATTGTAGAATCCAAGGGCAAGGTAAAATTGCTGACAGTCTTTCAAGAGGATGGGATACTGATTCTCTCGACAGAACCCACATCTGATCACCATTCAATTATTGAAAAAATCAAGAACCTAAAGCCATAACTTTAAAAGCATTTAACGAAAATCGGCGTATTTCTTTGATTAATAAAGGAAAAGGCTAGCCAGCTCAATTATAAGACAAGTTTAAAAGGCCGATGTTACTTTTTGGATAATCGTCTTATGACAAAGGACAATAAAAAAGAAGCAAAAAAGGCTGCTAAAAAGGAATCTACAAAGAAGGAATCTGCTAGCAAGGAATCTCTAAAGGGAAAGGCAAAAGAGAAGACCAAGCTTAAAGAAGACATAGTTCAGGAAGACGATGGCATAATAGTAGTTGAAGATGATGCTGGTCTTGACAAGGAGGCAGAGCTTGAAGCAAGAAAGGCATACCTCGAAGAAGCCCGCTCACAAGAAGCAAGTGACGAATAGGGGGTATTATTTATAATTTTTCAACATAATGCTTATCCGTGATTACTCTATTACAAGAACGTGCGATCTCTTTGTTTAATAACTGTAAAACCTGGTAAAGTTGATGCCGTGATAGAGTCTTTGAAAAAAGCAAGAAAAATTGTCAAGGAAGTGATGGTTGTAACGGGAAGAGCAGACATTGCAGTTGTGTTACAAGGAACGATTGAAGAGATTAACAATGTGGTAATAGACTTTAAGAAAATAAAGGAAATTGTCTCAACAGAGACTTTGATTGAGGTGGAGGTAGATATGGGTTGGTCAAAGCCGTAGTTCTAGTCAAATCGCCCAAAAAATTGATAGCAGCCCGTCTCCGAATGGTAAAATCAGTTTACGACTCTTTTGCAGTAAGCGGCCAATTTGACGCAGTTGCACTTATCGAAGTCAAAGAATTATCCCAGATAAAGGACGTCACAACTGAGATTCACAATATCAAGGGTGTAGAGCGTACTGAGACACTTGTACAAGTAGTATAGGTACCAAAATCCTTTAACACCTCCACGTGTTTACTTGTGGTATGAATATCAGACACCTAGGGAGCGTAATTATCGCAGTTTCAGACCTTGAAAAGTCTCTGAAATTTTACCACGAGGTAATTGGACTGCCAATTAAGAATACTCGAGAAAATTGGGTAGAATTGGCAAAAGAGGGTGCCACGGTAATACTTCATCCTGCCATCAAGCCCATTATCACTGGAACGTCCATTGAAAATGGAATAGTTGTAGGACTTGTTGTAGGCGATATAGAATCGGCAGTAAAAGAACTCAAATTGAAAAATGTCCCAATTTATAGAGACATTATTTCGCACAAGGCAGGCAAAAACTGCATTGTGTTAGACCCAGACAACTACATGGTGTCATTATTTGAGCCCTCGTTTGACGATGGTGCAAAACAAGCACGTGGTTTCCACGGATTTGCTCCACTCTAAATAATTTTTTTAATTTTTATAATTATTTGATTTACAACATCATGTGTTGTATTCTTGTTTATTGAAATGTAATAGATTCCTTCTTTCCTTTGAAATATAATTGCAGTAATTTTATCATGCTTGAAAATTACATGATTCATCTTTCCAAGGGCCGAGCTTGCTTTATTTCGCATTGTCAATAGCGTTGAAACAAGAAAGAATTCATTTCTTGCAGATTCGCGTGACAACAATGTACTTAGTCCTGGTTTTAAAATTCCTGTCAATGTAGTCCCATATTCATTTATCAATCCAACATATCTTATTGATTTGGATATTTCTAAAATGCTCTGACACTTTTTCCGGTACTGAGTGATCTGTTCATTCCATTTTTGATTTGGTGTCTTTTGCATGCTTATGATATAATGTTTAGGCTTTAAAAAGTAAGAGGTTACTTTTTCTTTTCTTTGCTCAGATCAGATTTTAATGAAAGATTTTCTTGTCGCAATTTTTCATTCTCTTCTTTTAGTGTATCAACTGATTGTATTCTTGTGTGCATTGGATGTCCAGGCATGAACGCATTTGGTGTCAGGTTAAACAAGCCTGCTGCATATCTTTGAAACATTGTATGGTAACCTGTTAGTCTGCCCATCATCATGTCAGAATCATGCACTATTTGGTCTTTTATTCTACCAGCATTGGCAATTCCTAATGGAGGATTTGCACGCGGTGGTAATCTTGGAAATGCAAAAGGTGAGTTTACCATATCAAGTGGTTGCCCAAAGGTTTCCATGATTCTTCTTGCATCAAAATACCACATGAATAGAATTCTTACTGGCCTCTATTTCATGTTTACTCACAAAATCACGCATTAGATATAGTAAATTGTCAAGTGTCAGTCATTTTTTATCAAATTCTGTCGATCACTGATCCTTATAGAAAGGCTTGATCGACACAAGTTTAATGTCAAAAACAATATCAATGCATTGTATAAAGTGTAAAAAAAACATAAGCACTACAGATTTGTACAAAATTGTAATGTATATTGTAGATCAAAAATTTACAGATCATCACTATGAGCATGTAGAGTGTCCAGACAGATTTATTGTCTAGGTATGCATTGCATAAACCCCATATAGTTTTCCAGTCTTCTTGTCATGGTAAGACCAGCGATTGTCTGTCCAATCTACAGATTCGAAGAGACTTTTCAAGTTGGGATGAAGTTTTTCATAAATATCTTCTCCAACCAAAATTTGATTGGGTTTTGAAAGAGCCGTAATCTTTGCCGCAATACTTACTGCAGGACCTAGAATATCAACATGTGATCTTACTTCATCAGAGCCATATCGTACTATTACATTTTCTCCAAAGTCCATCCCAATCTTTACTCGCAATTCTGGGTAATCATATTCACTAAGAATTGGGTTTATTCCTCTTTCAATTACATCGATCATAGTCTTTGCGCAGTTTACCGCGTTGTCTGCCACAACTAGAGGGCTTTCTTCTGCAACAAAGTACCCTATCACTGCATCGCCGACATACTTTAAGACATAACCGCCATGGTGACGTATGACAGATCGCATCTCCTGCGAAAATGAACTGATTATGATTCCAAGTTTTTCCGGTGGAAGCAGCAATGCCATGTCAGTGGAACCAACAAGATCTATGAACATGACTATCATGTGCAGTTTCTGCGATACATGATTGCGGAGAAACTTGTCAGACTCGTCTACGGAATAATCATACTCGTATCCTTTCTTAAGCGAACTCCATACTCTTTTCTGTGTCTCTTTGATGAGACTCTCAGAATCCAAGGTACCTGACTTGCCTCCTCCTAACATCATGTCAATGATGCTCTTTGTGGCTGTGACTTCTTTTGGCGGATTTTCAGGCTCTTCACTCATTATTACTCACTCCAATGGGAAATTGACCCCGCATACTGGGCATACTCCTCTCTCTCCCTTGTATTTTATATCAAAGTATTGAATAACTTCTACGTCACAATTCCAACATACTATCTTCCTAAACGAGGGTTTTGCCATTTCCCCTTCCTACCATAATAAAACTGGCTTTACAGCATATTTAAAGTACCTATCGATTTTATGTGGATGTATTTCATAGATAATTAGTGCAAATCCCCAATAGTAATCCCGATCCTTTTATGCAATCAATGAGTGACAAGGCCGAAACCATTCGCACATTATTTCTTGGACATGTTACAAATCTTACAAAAAAAGTTCCACTAAAAGTAATGCTAGGAGATGGTACCGTTACAGACCAGGAATCTTTTGATCCAGTCCTGGTTAGAAAGTTTTTTGATGACATACTACAAAAGATTCCAAAATGGAGCAATCAGGGAGTTTCTGCAACTGCAGAGAAAGATCTTCGAAGAAGTTTTATAAAATTTGAGATGAAAGAAGGAAACTATCTTCTTTCTGGACACATGTCATTGCAATACCACGCATTGTTGTTCTATAAACTTGACCACCGTGTAATTGAGATTCAAAAAGAACTCTCAGACATATCTGACATGATTGCAAAACTTCAGGTAAAGGTAGGACCAGAAAATGACAAAATAATTGAAGAAAAACTCAAACAGCAGGGATATCAGGAGATGGAAGACCAAAAATTATTTGAAGTGTTATTCAATCGCGAAGACATTACACAGGATATTATTCGATCAATCGAAGTCTCACATGACGAGCACACAAAACTTGTTTCAAACAGGGATAGATTATTTGGCGAGCTTGACAATATGCTAATTGAAGTATATCACACAACACCTGTTATGATTGATGAAAACAGAATGATCGCTGCAGAGGAAGGATGTCTTTGCAACTTTAATTTGGAATATCTAAAAAATAACATACGGCAAGGAAACATAAATCTGTCCAGAATCTCAGAGCAGACCAAGACAAACTTGCTTGTGCTGATGGATGATATTGCAAAAATTCTAAAAAATTAGAAAATTGTATATATGAGGGTATTTTTTAAAATCACATACTTTTAGCCAAGGGGTCTGGAACTGAGTCATCGGTACCAGAGTTTGGGGAGTTGATACCTAATGACACGGTGTGACCCCTTGACTTAGATCTTTGTTGACACTCATGATATTATTTAGCCCTTTCCAGATCCATGAAAATTTTGTTAAATTATGAGTCAGTTATGCACTTTTTGCTTAAAAACATACTTTAGTATCAAAAATATACGACAAATTTTGGGACAATAATGTTCAACAAGCCAAATATACCAAAGATGGATTGGAAATTCTGTTGAATGTTACTTTTGAAGATATATTAAAATCACAAAAGATTCAAAAAAATGTAATTCGTAGAACCCCGCTTGAGAGTTCATACTCGTTTAGTATCATGACAGGTTCCAAGGTTTATCTAAAATCTGAATGTCTGCAAAAGACCGGCTCGTTTAAGGTACGGGGCGCTTATGCAAAGATTGCAAGTTTATCCAATGCTGAAAAGAAAAAAGGAGTGATTGCAGCATCTGCAGGAAATCATGCTCAAGGAGTAGCCTATGCATCAGCCCTTGAAAAAATCCCATGTACCATTGTAATGCCCGTAACAGCTTCCCCTGCCAAAGTTTCAGCTACTAGGTCGTATGGCGCAAAAGTAATTTTGGAAGGTTCCATATATGACGAATCATCTGCCAAGGTAACAGAGATTGCACAGCAAACTGGCGCAACAATTGTTCATGCATTTGATGATGAAACAGTAATTGCAGCTCAGGGAGTAATCGGACTTGAAATCATTGAGGATCTTCCAGACGTTGATGAAATTTATGTTCCCATAGGAGGAGGAGGGCTTGCTGCTGGAATTCTAAGTGCGGTAAAGACAAAAAAACCAAAGGTCAAGGTGATAGGAGTGCAATCATCTGGATTTCCTGCAATGAAAAAATCATTTGATGCTGGAAAATTACAATCAGTTTCAGGTCACAGAACAATTGCAGATGGCATATCTGTAAAAACGCCAGGTCAGTCTACATTTAAAATCATAAATGAGTTAATTGATGACATTGTGCTAGTTGATGATTCTGCAATTGTAAAGGCAATGTTTCTGTTAATGGAAAGAGCAAAGATGGTTGTAGAACCTGCTGGTGCTGTAGGACTTGCATATTTGCTTGACAAAAAACCATCCAAGGGAAAAAAAGTTGTCCCAATATTATCAGGAGGAAATGTAGACATGTATCTACTAGGTCAAATTGTGGCAAAGGGGTTGACAGAGATGGGAAGGATGGTCAAGTTATTCATACTTTTGACAGACAAACCAGGGGCACTAAAGGAAGTTGTAGACCAGATTTCTTCTCTTAGCGTAAACATTGTAGATGTAATACATGATAGGCTGTCCTCAAGCATACCTGCTGGAACAGCTGGGGTAACACTGAGTTTGGAGACCCAAGATCAGGAACACGCAGAACAACTGATTAGATTCCTAAAAAAGAAAAATATCCAGTTTAAAGTAGTCACATAGGTACAGTATTTTGTTTTAAAAAAATAAATAATCTGCCCGTATTGAGGCCGAATTATTTTAACTGGATGACGACTTGTCTGCAAAGAAAAATTTATTTGGGAACTACTTTATGACGATGGACTGACTAATGAAAGAACGTTGAATGCCAAAACTATTCCTACGAAAATACATGCAATTATTGTTGTTATCTTTCTATTGACAAATTCACCCATTAATTTCTTGTTCATTGTAAGTATGACTACAGGTATTACTGCAATCGGTATCATCATGCTGAGGAGGAATTGACTGTATACCAGTATGTGTAAAGGATCAAAACCAAGTAGTATGGCAATAGTAGTTGGAATTACATTTACAAATCTTGTAACTATTCTTCGTAACCATACATTAACTTTTTTTCCCAAGAATCCCTCCATTATTATTTGACCTGCCAATGTTCCTGCAGCCGATGAAGCAATACCTGATGATAGCAAGGTAATCACGAAAACTAATCCGGCTGATATTCCAAACAAAGGTACAAGTGTTTTGTAAGCTTCTGCAATTGATGCAATTTGAGAATTATGTGGATAAAATGCAACTGCGGCCATTAGCAATATTACCGCATTTACCAAGCCAGCTATGGTGAGCAAAAATATGGTCTCGGCAAGATGGAGTCTTCGCATCTTCCTTCGCTCCTCAAGTGTCTTACCACTGGCTTTTTCCTTTGTAAGAAAAGAATGTAAAAAGACAACATGCGGCATTACCGTTGCACCGATGATTCCAACACCCACAAACAACGCACTAGAATTTACAAAGTGAGGAGAAAATGAACCAGACAATATTCCATGAATATCTGGCGGAGCTACTAGCATTTCATAGATGTAGCCAAAGCTTATGATTGAAACAAAAAGTAAAAAGAGCTGTTCCAATAGACGGAATTTTCTCGATGTGAGTGCCAATATTATGATGACATCTGCAGCCCCAAATATTGCAGCATAAATCATTGGTACTCCAAATAATAAATTCAATGCAATTACCGTTCCAAGATATTCAGCAAGGTCTGTTGCGGCAGCTGCAACTTCAGCACTTAACCAATATGGTATGATGAATAATTTTCTACCTAGTTTTTCCCGCAAAATTTCAGCCATGCTCCTTTCTGTTGCAATTCCTAATTTTCCAGATAGATACTGGACTAGCATCGCTATGGCACTTGAAAGCCATACAACCCAGAGTAACGAATAACCAAAAGCAGCCCCACCTTGGAGGTCTGTTCCATAGTTTCCAGGATCCATGTATGCAATGCTGACTATAAGTGCGGGACCAGAATATGCGATGAATCTCCTAAGAAAACTTGTAACATGAGATAATTTTGAATGCAATCCCGATGTTGTCACGATTGCATGTGTTTCCAGTCTTCATATAAAAGTTAGCTAGGGCTAAATTGTTTAGCCTTATCTAAATTTGCAAGATCTCATTTTGAAAAATGATTAATATACAATCAAATCAAGTAACGCCAGTTGGTCCCAAATAACTGGAAAGGAAAATCTAGCATGACTTGGTCTGAGATTGAATCATGCATAAAGACTCTCTCAGATAAGATAAAAAAGACAGGTTTCCAGTTTGACAGGATTGCTACTGTGTCACGAGGGGGTCTTGTGCCAGCAAGGCTTGTTGCTGATCATTTTAATATAAAAAAAATACTGGTCGACAAAAATGTCATCCAAAAAAGAACACTTTTTGTTGATGACATATACGATTCAGGTAATACATTTAAGAAAATAATCCCTCTTGTTAAAGATCCTGAAAATTTTGTATATGCTACACTAATCGTACGAAAAGGAGTACGATGCCCAACACATCTAGTGTATGCCAAAAAAACTCGAGGTAAGGAATACATAGTATTTCCATGGGATAAACTGGAATCAAAAACCGCTCCAAAGTCTGCTAAAGAATAGGTAATTTATGATTTTTAAAAAAAATGGATCTATTTGCGTATTTGAAATATTATGCGGAGCCTAGACCGTGGTAACTGACGTCATGTCCAAAGCACACCCTAGAATTTTACGGCATCTGTTTTAAACAACATGCTAGTTAAATCAAAAAATAAGTAGTGGTCCCAAGGACAATTATATCATGGCATCTTTTGGAGGAGACGATGTTGACACTCTATCTTTAATGTTTGATAAATTACAATACATTTTCCGAGGGTATGACTCGTATATCCAAGCATTTACTGAAATGCATTCTTTATACAAGCAGGGGAAGTTGTCTGAACGAGAATATTATCATGGGATGACGGATGCGGTTCTGAAATATTCCGCGCTTGAATTTCTTGGACTAAAGGCCATGTTTGAGATAAAAAAGGCGCTAAATCGAATGAATAAACCCTCTCAAGCCCCCTTTTTGATACCAGGATTGGCATCAGGAAACGTTTTGGGGCAATCAATCTCGGACTCACAAAACTCCATTGCCTCATTTATCCGCGCAAAAAACCTTCCAAGCAGGGATGATGTGAAACGAAAAACGTCTGAGGGCGGAAAGGTATGTCATTCATGTGGTAAATTAGCAAAAGAAACAACAAGGTTTTGTAGAATTTGTGGAAACAAATTCTAAATTATTTGATATCTGATGCGATAATTCAAGAACTAAATAATCCTCACTCTGAAAATAATTTGTGGATCGGTAGTCTAGCCTGGTTAGGATATCGCACTCACACTGCGGGGGTCGCTGGTTCAAATCCGGCCCGATCCATCCCTTTTTAAACTAGCAAAATCTACAGCACTTTTTTAAACCATAGTAGTACCGTACAATTAGAAAATGAAAACTCTACACTATTCCATAATCATAATTTTGATAATGATGGCATGTATTGGTATTAACACTGCATATGCATTGTTAGTTCCTTCACCATTTGTTTCAAATACTGACAAGCTTCAGTACGATGCTGGGGAAATAATCAAGATCTCAGGAATGGTAGCAAATTCTATGTTTCAACCGAACCAAACCATGACAATTGATGTCTATGATCCAAACGGCAAATTGTACCAAAACTCGACGGTAATCTTGCAATCGCAACATAATCCATATTCTAATGGATTGTACAATTACGGATACACCTACGAATACGACATGAAAACCGAAAACAAAACAATCGCCGGCCCATATCAAATAGTATCACATTATGGCAATAGCGGGCATAATACCAACACAATACTATACAATCCGACTCATGTGGATTATTCAAAATATTATACCTTCAACGCATTTTTTGGGAACACACCATATCCGATAAGGTATGAGGCAACCCAAGGAAGTGAGCTTCAAGGACTTGGAATGGATACAACAAACAACATACTTTACATTAATGCAAATGGAGTGGAAAATAAGGCAGGACATCTAACACTTGAGCTACCGAGAATCCTGATTGATTCAAGATTTGACAATGCCACTGACAAGAACTTTACAGTTGCAATGGGTGCAATGGGCGCTGGAATTTCATACACCCATGATTTTCAGGAAATTCAAAGTAACGGCCAAAGCAGAACTTTACAGTTTAACATTTTGCCATACAATTCACACTATCTCATTATGCTTCAAGGTACTTCTATTAATCAGACAGAGGCTGTGAAGCAAAATATTATTCTGCCCCCATTAAAACAATTCAATTCCGGAGTTGCTATAGAAAATATTTCCTGTAGAGAAGGACTCTATCTTGCAATAAAATTGCATAACAAAGAACCTACTTGTCTTAAGGCGGGAACAATTTCAAAACTTGCATCACGTGGATTTCTCTATGGCATTAATGCAAATGAGACTAACTATACAACTATACTAATACCACCCGGTTCTGAAAACCCATCTTCAAAAAATACATACAGCCCAGATATGGCAACGGTTGTACTTGGAGTAAATAATACTGTAAGATGGGTAAGCCAAGCAGAAGCTGCAAATACTATTGTACCAGATATGCCTCTGATTCAAAACGGAAAATCATTTGGTAGTGACGGCGTCATAAAACCTGGTGGATCATATCAATTTACATTTACAGAACCTGGAACGTTCGCATATCATGGAGAGCCACATCCATGGCAGAAAGGAACAATCATTGTTTTACCACAATCTAATAACAGTGACATACTTGCTGCCAAAACTTACAACTTGAAACAAGTCCATTACTATGATAGTTCAAATCTTAATCCAAAAGTTTCATTGTATGATTATTCATATGACGGCATAGACAAAGATGGTCTAGTATCAATTGATAACCAGACTTTTTATCAAACTACACTCGACAATGACATTTACAAATTAAAAGGAGTATCAGTGCAATTTCATAATGTTACATTTTCCTTTCCTGAAGGGACCCTGATCACACCCGGTGGTGCCTTTGTAAATCTTGATGTAAAATTCCAAGACGATTCTGAAGAGATCTATGGTGGAACTATGTCAAGCCCAGATGGTTCAAGCACTATGTTGGGAGGAATTCAAATTCCCACACAATATGGTCCTCATTTGGCTGCAAACTCTGTTACAATTCTTGGCAATCATACAATACCGCAAGCAGGTCTTACGATATATCATGACAAAATAAAATTACTTGTAAGTACTGATGATAAAATGTCAACTGAAAATAATGCCCAGATAAACAAGATACTCGGGATTGTTCCATCATGTGTATCAACTATGCCTCATCAATATGCAATAGCAGGACCTCCGGGAGACCTAATCTGTCCTTACGCAAATTTTGTAGTCTCTGATAAAATTCTTAATGCCACGGGATTTTATGGCATTTACAACTATACGTCTTATCCTGGAACGCTAAATTATGTACTAGAGCCTGGCCATAATGGTACCATTGTGTTTCTAATCCACATGGGTATGATTCATCATAACGCTTCAACCATTCCATATTTCAATCAAATCAACATAACAAACGATGTTGTGTTTATGCATGATGCAGGAATGCACAATCATCCTGGTGTGGATGTTTTGGTTGAGCCTAAATCTCAGATGATTAGAGATGATGGTACCTCACTTGTTACCGTGACATTTTCTGCATCCAAGGATGCATTACCAGGTGTTTATTGGGTAACTCTTCCTCCAAGTTTCTGTGTTGGTGGGCAAATGATTATTCTTACAGTTACTGATTGTGAAAAATAGGAAATGAAAACTCTACATCTTTCAATAATTGCAGGTCTCTGTATATCTATTGCACTTTCACTGTTTCTTGTCGTAATAGAAACAACACGACCCTCAAATGTTTTCCATTCTTCACCCGCAGGACAAACTACTGCATATCCGTCAAACTTGACAGAACAACTAACAAAAGCATGTACAGCAGGTCCTGGAATGTCATGCGATAATCAACCTGTTACCATGTCACAAAATAATGAAACAAATACATTAACAGAATACAGATGTGGGCAATTCTTTACTGTTCCACAAGACAATCATATTTTTGGTTCTGAAACATATCCCGTTCTTATCTTAAAAGAAAATTCCGTAGATGTGCCAAGATCACTTATACAATAAATTACATGTACAATGATAACAGAAGTGGGTCTGCTTGGCCACAAATGTTAAACTTGACAGAAATGTTTCACGTGGGAAAATACCTCTATACATCAAACGGTAATTCTTTCGGAATGTCTTCAATTGACACCATGCAGATGTTCAAAACTAAGTCTATTCCAGAGGTAGTAGATCTTGCAAAATATCCTATAGGCTCACAATTTACCGTCACGTCGATTATCAAACCACTGCCAAACGCTACCGGGTTTTATGATTATTCAATACCCGAGATACCGTGTGGTTCATACCCGTTGGCAGTGGGCTATGGTATAAACCAGGTAAATTCTGATAATTTCTCAAAAGGGATGATTGTAATGCATAATCACTCTTGTGCTAATTTGCCCTATGAAATCTCATCAGTACAAGTATCTGGCATGGATTTTAAACAAATAAAATTCTCGTAAAAAATTTAGGCATAAATGGAACCAAAAAATGAACTATACAGTCGCATGTCCGGCCCGGTCCATCCCTTTTTAAACTAGAAAAATCTACAGAGTTTTTTTAAACCATGATAGCACCGTACACCTTAAACATGAAAATCCTACTTGTTTCGATTATAATGCCGTCAAGCATTGTTTTGTCTAGTATAATATTGTCACAAACTGTAATCGCAGTAGTTTCATTGGTTGGAATAATGATTTACGGAGGAGAAAACAGTCAAAACTGTGAAAATACATGGTTCTGTGCTCAAATTGTTAATGCATAGAAAGAAACTACAGCCGACTGAATCACAAAGAATTGAACAAAAACCTTATTTGTCAGATTTCTTTTCTAGTGTTAATGCAGTCCAAAATTATCAAGATGAGTAAACCCTCATCAGATTTTAAATCATTAAACATTGTACAGCATTGGAACAAAATAGTCTTCAGGCCTATGACTGCACTAGTCATGAAAAATAATCCTAGGCAAAAATTGGATCCCAGACTCTATTATGAAATATTGGTACAAGTAGATCCAGCAAAATTGTATAACATCAACCAACTAGTATTGGATAATCTAAGAAGCAGAGGATATGGTCCTGACATAGTTCCATATGCCATAGAGATAAAAGATGTAGAGTATTCAATAGCTGTTTTGCACTGAATGATAATACACAAAGATTAGATTCGATTGTTGTAGGTTTCGGCGTATTTACAATAAGTAATACCTACAAAATGTAGTATATTTTTTCCATCCAATGCGGATCTACTTTCATATTCATAGCACATATGCGTTGTACAAATATTCTCAAATTGGCGTATACAAAAAGTAATCCATACTTTCAGGATAAAAATGAAAACTATACACATCCAAATGAGAAATTCACGCATAGAAACGGAACCAAAAAATGCACTGTACAGTAGCGTATCCGGCCCGATCCACTACTATACAGTTCTTTATTATGATCCACCATGGTATAATCTACTAAATTTATGAACGCTTAATGGCTCGTTTTACTGATTCCCTGTTCTTTAGGAGATAAAATGAAGAGCCGCTGGATTTGAGGTTCACTTTTACTATGCTGCTTGTAACTAACCTGACAAGTTTTGCGGGATGAGTCTCTACATCAAACCATTGCCAACCCTGATATTGCTTGTTGGATAAATTCTCCTCCTCTTTTTGCACGGCTAGTTGAAGTGTCTTGAGGTATTCGGGTTTCTGAGAGAGTAGTTGTACTGTGTTGTTGAAATCCTGCATTAATACACATACATACACATACATACACATATACCTTTTTCTCATAAACAATTAAATGCATATTGCATGAATTTAGCCTCGAAGATCCATCTATGAAAAATCATTTTGACAATGTTATGGGATCCACACTGGCTGACAATAATGATTAGTAATCTTGCTTTGTTCCAGATTCCAATTTTGCTGTTCTTGGTAGGGGCACTATCTGGTCTATTATCACGAAATAGCAGACTTGCACGACCAATGACATTTGTCCCTGCCATGATTGGTTCGATTTTTACCATCATATTTTCCATTGACATCATAACTGGCACATCATTAAAGTTGACAATACCACACATGCTTCCCTTCTTTAATGTGGAAATCTTTGTTGATGGAATATCTGCATTTTTCATATTAATAATTGGAATAGTATCATTTGCTGTTTCACTATACTCAATCGGATATTCAAAGGAGTATGAAACTAAAAAAAGAATATCCATCTTTGGATTTCTTTTCAATATTTTTATCCTATCAATGATTCTTGTTGTGTCATCAAACAATGCATTTTACTTTTTGATATTTTGGGAGTTAATGTCACTAGTTTCGTTTTTCTTGGTAATCTATGATCATGACAAGGAAGAAAATCTAAAGTCAGGAATTACTTATCTTGTTATGACACACTTTGGAACTGCTCTTATTTTTGTGTCATTCTTACTTGGATATATTCAGACAGGCAGTTTTAGTTTTGATTCACTACGCGAATCGTCTGCTTCATTTCCATGGTTGGTAAAAAATCTTGTATTTGTTTTTGCATTTATTGGATTTGGAGTAAAAGCAGGAATTGTACCGCTACATACTTGGTTGCCACATGCACATCCATCTGCTCCAAGTAATGTTTCCGCATTAATGTCTGCAGTTATGATAAAAATGGGAATTTATGGTATGGTTAGGACAGTTTTTGATTTTTCTGGCTTTGGTGCCTCCCCTGACTTTGCATGGTGGGGCGTTCTCATGGTTGCTGTAGGTTCCATATCTTCAGTAAGCGGCGTACTATATGCAGTAATTGAGCGTGACATAAAACGAGCCCTTGCCTATTCTAGCATAGAAAACATAGGGATAATTCTAATTGGATTAGGACTCTCAGTCATCTTTGCAGCATATCACCTTGTAGCACTCTCAGTCTTGGCCTTTATTGCAAGTATGTATCACACCATAAACCATGCAATCTTCAAGGGATTGCTTTTCATGGGTGCAGGCTCTGTTGTATACGCCACCCATTCTAAAAACATCGAAGATCTTGGTGGAATCATAAAGCAGATGCCGTGGACTACGTTGTTATTTCTGATTGGCGCTGCCTCCATAGTTGGATTGCCACCATTCAATGGTTTTGTAAGCGAGTGGTTGACGTTGCAGGCTTTTCTTTCAAGCTATCAGATACCATCAGCAATACTACAAATATCCATTGCATTTGCAATCTTGCCTTTTGCACTCACAATAGGAATTGCATCAGCCACATTTGTCAGATTGTTTGGAATAACATTTCTTTCAAGGGCAAGAAATAGACATGCTCTTAATATCAAAGAAGTCCCACGCAGCATGATTATAGGAATGGCAGTGTTGGCAGCTGCTTGCATCTTACTTGGAATACTTGCGTCTTTAGGAATTTCATTGATAAGTTCTGCATTTCACTTACCTTCACAACCTTCCAGTCCCTTGGATGGCATAATGTTACAAAATAATGCAAAGAATGCAGTACATCTCTCCATGCCATTTGTGCTGATATTGTTCTCAGCTATGGCAGTTGGTGCTTTTGGTTTTATTCGGACAATTGGTGGAAAAACCGGCAAGACAACCTATGGAACATGGGATTGTGGAGTTGGAAATCTAAATGAAAAAATGGAATATACTGCAACATCATTATCTCAACCAATACGTGCTGTCTTCAAAGTTTTTTTCAAGCCACATAATATAACCAGCAAGGAATTATTTGTATCAACAAATCAATATTTGATTAAATCCATCAAATTCAATTCTATAACAAAAAACATCTTTGAGGAAAGCCTGTACCAACCAATAATATCTTCTACCCTTAGAGTCTTGGACAAGATTCGAAGAATCCAGACGGGAAAAATAAACTCATACTTGCTTTACATAATGATAACCGCAGTCTTACTTCTCTTGTTTGTGAGGCTGAGCCATTAATGCCTAGCATTGCAGAGATTGTAATTGGCATAGTACAATCTCTTTTCATCATAGCATTTTCGCCTCTGATGGTTGGAATAATGAATAAAACCAAGGCAAGAACGCAGAAAAGAATCGGCTCAAGCGTATTTCAGCCCTATTATGACATCATAAAACTTGTACGCAAAGACGAGGTGATATCAGATCAGAGTTCGTGGATCTTTAGATCATCACCATGGATTAACTTTGTAGCTATTGGTACTGCAGTATTTTTTATTCCCGTATTTCTTTCATATTCGCCATTTGGATTGGTAGGCGATATACTGCTAGTCATTGGCCTGTTTGCACTTGCTAGATTTTTTACAATGTTGGCAGGTCTTGATGTATCTAGTTCCTTTGGAGGATTTGGAGTAAGCAGGGATATGATGATGTCTATGCTTTTGGAGCCTGCATTGTTTCTTACAATATTTGTTGTATCTCTCACATATGGAGGAAGCAACATCAGTGGAATAGTAGCCGCATCTGCAAATTCTTCATTGGTTTCTCATCCACAACTACTCTTTGCAATGATTGCAATGTTTGTAATTACATTAGGTGAAACTGGTAGATTGCCATTTGGTAACTCGTCAACACATCTTGAACTTACCATGATTCACGAGGCAATGGTTCTAGAATATTCAGGTAAGAGTCTAGCTCTCATAGAATGGTCATCTGCAATAAAGCAACTCATACTGTTATCGCTAATTATCAACATCTTTGTTCCATGGGGGATCTCTTCATCTGTATCAGCACCATTACTTACAGCAGGACTGCTAGTGTTTATCGTAAAAGTTTCATTACTTGCCATATCTATTGCATTTCTAGAATCAAGGGTTGCCAGGTGGCGTCTTTTTAGATTACCTGATTTGATTGCAATGGCAATTGCTAGTTCCATGATTGGAGTTGTCTTTTTCTATCTCTAGATGATAATTATGGAAACAAATCAAATCATGATATTTTCTGGTGCAATTCTCCTCATTGCTACATTTGGTATTGTCACAAGGCGCGGATTTGCTGACTGGCTTGGTGCATATCGATATCAATCAATTGTTCTTGCAGCAGTGACTGCACTAATTGCATATGTTACAGGGATTTGGGAGATCTATATTGCTGCAGGTCTAACCCTTGTAATAAAATCAATAATAATTCCCAAAGTCTTACTTTACGTAACAAGAAATCTTGAGATTGAATTCAAAGTAGAGACAAATCCATATGTAAGTCTTAGGGCGTCAGTAATAATTTCCGCATTTCTTGTTGCATTGTCATATTTTCTAACGCAACAAATACCGTTCAAGTCAGATCAAATAGTAAGCACTTACTTGCCAATATCTATCGCATTATTTCTCATAGGTCTTTTTGTTATTGTAAATAGGAGATCTGCACTCAATCAGGTAGTAGGTCTTTTGATAATAGAAAATGGACTCTTTCTTTTCACCCTGACATTGACACATGGCGTATCACTCATCATCGAGATGGGTATTTTTGCAGACATATTGATTGGAATCATAATTTCATCCATATTACTGCTCAGGATTAGCCGCACATTTGATAGCCTAGATGTTGGAAAACTGCAAAACTTGAGGGATGATTAGATGGAGTTAGCAGATATTTTTAGCGGATCAAATCGTGCTATACTTGCACTACTCTTAACTCCAGCTATGGGAGCAGTTCTTGTTACTGTAGCAAGACAAAAAAGAATATCCGAGATTGTAACAATATCAACTGCATTTTTAATTTTGATACAAGTATTTTTTATTGTATCTAAAATCATTAGCGAAAAAACAATCACGGCATTTGGCAATACATTTTACATCGATTCATTTGGAGCCATAATACTTTTACCAATATCTATTGTCGGTTTAGTTTCTGCGATGTACTCTGTAAATTACATGGGAAGACAGTATGACAACGGAATGATAGACATGAAACATATCACAAGATACTATCAAGGCCTCAATGTCTTTCTGCTGACTATGCTTATTGTTCCAATTGCAAACAACATGGGGATAATGTGGGTTACAGTAGAAGCTACTACACTTGTCTCTGTTCTTTTGATAATGTTGTATTTCAAACAAAACGCCATCGAGTCGGCATGGAAGTACCTGATAATTGCAACAGTAGGGTTATCTTTTGCGTTGATAGGTATAACATTTTTTTATTATGCAAATATCAATGTAGAAAATTCATCGGATGCAATGAACTGGACTGAGATGATGCACAATTCAAAACTCTTTGATCCTAATTTGGTAAAGATTGCATTTATTTTCATACTAATTGGTTTTGGTACAAAGGCAGGTCTTGCCCCCATGCACACATGGCTACCAGATGCACATAGTGAGGCACCAACACCAGTTAGTGCATTATTGTCTGGAGTTCTCCTCAATTGTGCCTTTTACTGCATAGTACGTTTTCATATAATCAGTAGCAGTACCATAGGTCCTGCATTTTCAAGTCAACTTTTGATAATTCTTGCTGTAATCTCTGTAGGAATAGCGGCGGCATCCATCTACTTCCAAAAGGACATGAAACGAATGCTTGCCTTTTCAAGCGTAGAACACATGGGCGTAATATCTCTTGGAATTGGATTTGGGGGTCTACTTGGTGTCTATGGTGCCCTGCTTCAGATAATCAATCATGCAATAGTCAAGCCAATGATGTTTTTTGCAAGCGGAACAATCACCCAGAAATATGAGACAAAGGCAATTTCAAAAATAACTGGATTAATCAAGGTGATGCCCGCTACAGGTGTCTTGTTTTTGATTGGAGGGCTTGCCTTGGTAGGAATGCCACCATTCAATATTTTCTTGAGTGAGTTTTTGATACTCGGTGCTGGTCTAAAGTCAGGACAATTCCTTGCCACATCACTTGTAATCATTTTCCTTGTTATCACATTTGCAGTATTTCTAAGACATGTAATCAGGATGGTTTTTGGAAATCCATTCCCCGAAATAAAAAAGGGTTCCATGGGAAGACTAGCCATAATTCCAGTTGCAATTCTTGGCTCACTTGTATTCATACTTGGAGTATACATCCCAGAACAGTTACAGACACTCGTACACAATGCATCTGCCATAATTAATCAAGGAGGATCCACATGAATAAAATTTGGATAGAAGAATACAAAAAAGACCTTCTAGGAAAATTTGAAAATAGGATTGACAAGACATGGAAAAACCATAATGAGCTACATCTTTTTTTGAAGAATGAACAAGACATACCTGAAATTTGTAATTATGTCTACAATGACTTGAGTACACGGCTTGCCACAATGATATGCACTGATGAACGAAAATTAGGAAATGGTTTTGTGATTCGTCATGTTTTTGGAAAAGAAAATGGAGAGGATGTATTTATTTTTATAACTTCAAAGATAGATGGCGCTATTTTGTCATATCCAAGTATTGCCATGACAGTTCCTGCTGCAACTCTTCATGAACGTGAGATACATGATATGTTTGGAATTATACCCATTGATAATCCTGATACTAGACCACTTGTTTTACATGAACACTGGGACAAAAATATATTTCCTCTGAGAAAAGACTTTGGCTTAAACACAAAGATCCCAAGACAAAAAGGAGAATATTCATTTCTCAAGGTACATGGAGAAGGAATCTGTGAAATACCTGTAGGACCGGTTCATGCTGGAATCATAGAGCCTGGTCATTTTCGGTTTAGCGTGATGGGTGAAAACATAATCAATCTTGAAACACGCCTGTTTTACGCCCACAAAGGAATCGAAAAACTTGCAGAGTCTATGAAGATTAACGATGTATTGCTTTTATCTGAGCGTATAGCAGGTGATGAATCAGTTGCAAATTCTACTGCCTTCTGCCAATCAATAGAAAAGATTGCCAGTGTTATAATTCCAAGGAGAGCACAACAGATAAGAACAATCTTTGGAGAATTGGAAAGACTTTACAATCACATGGGTTCATTAGCCGGAATTTCAATGGATGTTGGTTTTGCATTTGGTTCAGCAAGACTCAACATACTCAAAGAGAGATTGATGAAACTAAATGAGTCTCTTAGCGGAAGTAGAATTCTTTTTGGAGTTAACAGAATTGGTGGAGTAAGATGTGATATTACAGATGAAAGTAAAAAAATAATCATAGAATCAGTAGGATTCATTTTGTCTGACTTTGAAAACATTGTAACACTTCTCAAATCAAAATCGTCCTTTATTGACAGACTAAAGGATACTGGAATAATATCAAAGCAATTTGCACAAGATATTGGAGTTGTGGGAGTTGCTGCAAGATGTATTGGAATAGATGTCGATTCTAGACGTGATCATCCGTATTCTGCATATTTACTGCATAGGAGAGAAACCCCGCAAGAGGTAATGCAACGTGAAATATCAATGCAAAAAAGAAACGGAGATGTTTTGACAAGATTTGAAGTTAGAGTGCAAGAGGTACTGGAATCATTTGATATCATAAAAGCATCACTCAATTTAGAAAATGATAATTTGTACATCAATATGCCACAAAATCTAGAATCATTCAGATCCGCACTGGGGTATGCAGAGTCACACAGAGGACAAACAGTTCACTGGATTATGACAGGTGAAAATAACTCCGTATTTAGATACAAGATAAGGACAGCCTCATTTTTCAACTGGCCCATAATTGAACAAGCTGTACTAAACGATATTGTTCCAGATTTTCCATTAATCAACAAAAGCCTAGACTTGTCATATACGGGGAATGACCTATGAAGAGAAAATCTGGTAAGGAAATACTGGGAAATAGCATTGAAACAGTCAGGGGCATAGATAATCAATCCATTTCAACAAATTACAGGGGAAGTATTTCATTTAATAAAACATCTCTCAAAGGAAATGAAGAATTAATTTTAGATTCATGTCCAACAAGAGCATTATCTGCAATCAAAGATAGTGGGCAAACAACAATCGCAGTAGACCATGGTAAATGCATAATGTGCGGATATTGTAATCAGGCAGAACCAGAATTTATTACGATTAAAAATAAACCTGTATCTCCAACTAAAATCAAAAAACTATTAGTAGAATATTCCAATTCTCATATTCAATCTGAAAAATCATTTGAAGAAATTGGAAATGAACTCAGAGAAAAAATAAAAAAAATGTTTGGACGTTCACTTGCCATACGTGAAGTTGATGCAGGATCATGTAATGGTTGTGAAGTTGAAATCACTGCTCTGAATAATCCAATATATGACATTGAAAGATTTGGAATTCACTTTGTTGCATCACCAAGACATGCAGATATCTTGCTTGTGACAGGACCTGCTTCAAAAAATATGGAAATGGCTCTACTGAGAACCTATGAAGCAACGCCTGGTCCTAAAATTGTAATTGCCGTGGGTGCCTGTGCATGTAGTGGTGGCATATTTGGTGACACATATGCAACAACAGGTGGTATTGACAAGGTTATTCCTGTTGATGTTTACATTCCAGGATGTCCTCCCAGACCAGAAGTGTTGATTCAAGGATTGTTGTTAGCTGTTGATAGGATGATTACAAATGGGAAGTAAGGAGATTCATTGCTTCACCTGTAAGAAAAAACTAGGCAGTTATAACGAAAAATATTTTTCAGATGAAAAATTAAACGCGATTATTGCTAACAATCATACTCAATGCATACGTGAAGGTCATAATGTGATAATTCTAAGACCATAGAACTGGTGTTTAAGGTTAAGTTTTGCATGCCTAGAGTAAGAAATCAAGGTAAAACTCAGGCGGGTATCAAATTAGTTTGAGCAAATCCTCCCCCGGTCCTACAAAATTAAAATTAGCTAGTATGGATTACAGAACATAATGATTCACTTGATCTAAATTTTAACCTAAAACTTAAATTCAAAAATCTCTATTGTAATCATTCTTGAATATGAACAACAATTGGAATGGCAAAATGGGACCATATAGTCTGGAGTCCCCTCCAGATGTGAATGTTACACGGGTTTGAAATTATTACAAGTTGGTGCTGAATTCTTACAAGCTAGTGCCTCGAATTTATTACAAATGTTTTGAGAAACTAGAAAACACATTGACTTTTTAACTATGGCTAGGCAATAAATCTCAGGTGTGATAATTTTTCATCTACTAAAAGATAATCTAGGTACAAACGGATCCCAAAATAAATGGTAAACAACCCGGTTCCGGCCCGATCCATCTCTTTTTAAATTGAAAAAGTTGTTTTTTTAAACAAAAGACAATATTGCCTATGTGAAAAATCCAGTCTTACTGAACCAAGTTAATTATGGTATCAAC
>Ga0075030_100000533_pt1 | contig 33175 bp, 33 predicted proteins | sample LitLauG_LLR_2012_FD_71393 | JGI IMG/M metagenome (GOLD analysis project Ga0075030, IMG submission 71393) | Freshwater sediment microbial communities from Pennsylvania, USA - Little Laurel Run_MetaG_LLR_2012 | ecosystem: Environmental > Aquatic > Freshwater > Creek > Sediment | place: USA...
ACAATAATCTTGTCGGCGGATTGAAGAGTCGCCAGGCGGTGAGCAATCATGATCACCGTTTTGCCCCGCATTAACCGCAGCAATCCCTCCATCACGCGTCCCTCAGCCTCGACGTCGAGGGCCGCGGTCGGCTCGTCGAGTATCAAGACAGGGCTGTGGCGGATGAAAGCGCGGGCAATGCCGATGCGCTGTCTTTGTCCACCCGACAGCGTCATGCCCCGTTCGCCGACCATGGTCCGATATCCCTCCGGCATTTCTTTGATGAATTCATGCGCGTTGGCCAGTTGCGCGGCTTCCGCAATCTCGCCGGCGCTCGCGGTAGGCCGCCCATAAGCGATGTTTTCGGCAATGGTCCCGCGGAACAGCACGGTATCTTGCAGGACGAAACCAAAATGTTGTCGCAGACCCTGTAGCTGGAACTCGCGGATGTCGACGCCGTCCATGGTAATCGCGCCGCCGGTGGGATCGTAGAACCGCGGGACGAGGCTGGCGATTGTCGACTTTCCGCTCCCCGTGGGACCGACCACCCCCACGAATTGCCCGGGAAGAATTCGAAAGCTCACGTCCGCCAGGACCGGCGAACCGGCGACGTACTCAAACGCGACATGGTCGAAGGCGATTTCACCGCGCTGGAATATTGCAGGACGGGCATTGGGATGTTCCGGGATCACTTCGTCCGTTTCCAGAATCGCCTGCACCCGCTCAGCCGCTACCGCGACTTGGGTCACTGCGTTGGTCATTCTCGCGAGGTCCTGGACGGGTTTGAAGAACCGCGACATGTAGGAAAGGAAGACCGTGAGATCGCCGGCGGTCAGTGCGCCAGCCACCACCAGTCCTGCCCCCCGCCACAAAACGAATGCCGTGGATGCCGCAACCGTTACGGCGACCGCCGGCGAAAGGAACGCCTTGATTTTCCGTGTGCGGAGCGCTGACTGGACCGTGGCGCGGCTCACCTGATTCAGCCGCGATTCCTCCAGTTCCTGCGCGCCGAATGCCTCCACCACGCGCTGCGATTCCAAGCCGAACATCTCGACCGCTACCATCTCCGACTCGTTGCTTCGCATCTCCTTCGTCGCATTCTTGAGCGCTTTCTTGTGCCGGGAAACGAACCACAGCAAAAATGGCGCTACAGCGGCCGCCAGCAACGCGAATGCCCAGTTCAACCAGAACATGAGTACGAACATCCCAAAGACCGCGAGTATGTCGACAAGGATTCCAAGCGTGCCCGACGAGGCAAAGTTCTGAATGGTATCGATGTCAGAGGTCAGAGTACTAAGGGACGAACCAACCCGGTGCTTATCGTAGTAGGAGAGCGAGAGGCGTTGCAGGTGATGATAGGTTCGCATGCGCAGATCGTGGGCCACACTCTGCGACACGGTTTCACTGGTATAGCTGTCTATATAAGATGCCACCGCCCCAATGGCGGCGATCGCGACAAATCCGAGACCGGCCAGTAAGGCGATTTGCGTGTTTCCCGCGCCGCCCAGGACGGCCCGCAGAAAACCACTCAGCCAGTGAGGCAGATGGTTCCGTCCTATCACGTTGTCCAGAACCACCTTCAAAGGCCAGGGCGCCGCCAAACTCATGAGAGTTTCCACGAGCATGGCGGCAAGGACGAGCGCCAAACTGCTTTTGTACGGACGGACCAGATTGCGAATCAAGTGAAGCATCGCGATACGCGCTCTCCTTAGCGAGTTTCCGTGCTGCTTTCGCAAAGCCGCTGCAATTGCGAAATCCTCTCGCGGATGGACCGGGCGTAGGTATCGATTTCTGGCGGTGTTGCTCCGCTTGCCTGTAGGCCCGCGCGAAGTTCCTCATCGGTCACATCCGAAAGGTTCGTCAGGAGCCATCGCACGTCTTCGATTCGAATCCCGGAAGAGATGTCTTTCCCGTGCTTGCCGCGATATCCCCAACGGATGGTCTGCCCATCAACGCTGGATGCGAAGATCCGTGTTTGTTGGCTAAAACCGTCCGGGTTCCATTTGTCTCTCGAGAAGAAGCCTCCCCATTTGCCGAGCGTCGCTCCCCAGTCATCGAAGGAGTAGAGGAGTTGATCGCCACCGGCGCTCGCCTTTGAAAATACGGCCGTGTTGCTACCCTTGCGGTCCCGCGAATCCTTGGCGTCCCAATTGGAAAGCAACATCATCAGGATTTTGAGGCCGTTCAGTTCGTGGGTTCCTACAAACGGGTTATCGACCCACGACCAATCCAGGCCTTCGACGCGGGTGACTTTCTTCGACTCGTGCAACTTGAAGCGGGCATATGCAAACTCGCCCTGTTTACCAATAAACGGCCTGGCTCGCTTTAAACCATGCACTCCCGCGATAACCCCGCTGCGGACGAAGTACGCTGGCTGAGCCGCGTATCCCATCGCGAAGAGGAGTCGGGCTGCAAAGACATCGCTGTGGTCTTCGCCGCCGAATTTAACAGTCCAGCGATTTCCCTTGGCGTCCCGAACCTTGACTTTGGGATTGGTTCCGTTGAGGTCCTCTTCGATGAACTCGAAGGGAGCCTGAGGCGCCCGGACTTTTCCTCCCGGCCCCCAGACCCAATCCGCGGTGCTCATGGGAGCGGGTTGCTGCCAGAGAAGCGCCTTGCTGTCCGCCGCCGCACAAGGCAGCGCCACCCCAAATAAGAGACACGGAATTAGAGTGCGCATTTTTAATGAACCCTGAAGTGCCTGGTGAGAGTCCGCGGGCAGAATTCGTGAAAGAAGTTGAAACCGATGTCCGCTGCCATGGTGAGACCGAAGCTCATGACAGCATCTCCGGACCCGTCTTCGCTGCGCGGCTGCCAGAGCCTGGATACAAAGGATGCGCCGAGAACTGAACCGAACCTTGAATACGCAAAGTGCTCTCCCCCTGCATCGTTCCGCGCTACGAAAGCGGATGCCACTGCGTGTTTGGACCGTTTGAAAAATCCGGTCTCGGTGGAGCGAAAATACCGGTTATCCTCGTGCAGGGCCGCGGACATTCCATACTCCAATGCCTCGCGAACGACATGCTTCGCGAAGGCATTGCCGAAGCGATCGCCATAGGCTTCAGGGCCAACTCCCCATTCCTTTGGCGTCTCGGTCCATTGAGAAATGCCGCCGGAGGCGGCGGCGCGCAGAATGGCGCCCGGGCCGAATGCTCCCAGAATATACTTGCGCGCACGCTCGCTCGCAGTCATCGGCACGAACTCCTGGGTTGCAGGTGTGGCTGTACCTGCTTTTGAGGTTGTGAGGTTATCGGGCGTACTCGGGGTGTCGACCGGCGGCGTATCCACTCCAGCCGGCTGGGCCGACGCGGGAGTCTGCATCAACACTACTCCGACTGCAAAGCATAAAAACCGTCCCATTCCGTTTTCCTCCATTGGCTCCGAGCGGGCAGCTCGAATGCCATCAGCAGGGCAATCTGACGGCCTACGGCCCAAGCGGTCGAGCGCGCGCGCAAGTTCTTTGTTGAGACCGGTTAATGGGACCGAGCGGATTTCCGCCGCCGTCCTTTTGTGACAGCACCTCGCGCAGTGCAGTCGTCCTTCCGTCATTTGTCAAAAAACGGCAGCGCGCTCACTCTGTAATGGCGGAGAATTGCATCGAGGCGGCGACGCATGCAGGCGTTGGATGACCAAGGTTGGGTTTGGCTTTATGCAGTAAGGCTGCGGCCAAGACCATGTCGGTCAGCCAGCCGGCGCTCAATCGACCCACTTTCGTCCGGCGGCGCCTGGGACGCGCGATTCGTGACGGCGAGGAGTTTCAGTGGACTCTAGCGGTCGGCAGCCGGTGAGGCGGCCTTGAAATGCTCGATGTACCGTTCCATCAGGACCTCAAAGCGGCTGAAGCCCTGCTGGCGGGCCTCGTCCACTTGGGCCCTTGTCCAATGATCATGAGTGATCCGGTAGCACGCGATGACCACGCCGGACCGGTCGGCGCCGCGCCGGCAATGCACGAAGATCGGGCCAAGTGTCGAATTGTCCAGTATCGCCAATATCCTGTCAATCTGATGGTCCGTGGGCGCGAAGAACCCGGACAGCCCGATTCGGACATACCGCAGACCGGCTGCTTCCACCGCCTTTTGTTCCCATGCCTTATGATCCACGGCGCCTCGGAGGTCGAGCACCGTCCGAATTCCGCTTTTCGCCAGGTTTGAGATGTCCTGCCTGCTTGGTTGCTGCCCGCGATAAACATTATCGTCGACGCGATAGAGCCGAGTATTGACCTGCTGAGCGTATAGCGGTGCAGCCAGCAAGGGCACGAGGCACAATCTATTCAGCCGGTTTAATCTGGATGGCAATAGCGTACCCTTTCTTACCGCGATTCCCTCTGGCCACGGACGACGTGTCAGACCGAGCCCGCATGGGCGGCCAAGCCTCTGGCTCTGACGCGTCACGAAGGGCGGACAATCCTTGTTCTCGCCGACCCGGGCGGTGAGCCTCTCGACCTCGTTCTGGAGCGGGACAGGGAGCAGCCTCTCGATCTCGTCCGCTCCGCTGCCCCAAAGTCTGCGCCGACTGGAGCACGAATACTCATCCGCGGCGTATGAGTCGGCGCGCGAGTACTTGGCGCAGATCGAAGCGTTGCCTGACGGTGGCCTCCGAATAGGCGCCCTAGCGCGGATGAGTGAGGTGGCGGCGGACCCGCATGTACGCTCTCGTTTCCCGGTAATCGCAGAGAGCCTCCTCTTCGCCGCATCGAGCCAACTCCGAAATATGGCCACCATTGGCGGGAACATCATGCAGCGTACTCGCTGCCCATACTTCCGGGATGAGGATAACCTCCCTTGCAACAAGCGCCGGCCGGGCTCTGGCTGTTCGGCTCGTTTTGGGCTAAATCGCAATCACGCCATTTTCGGATGGTCCGATGATTGCGTTGCCACGCATCCGTCGGATTTGGCGGTAGCGTTGGCAGCCTTGGACGCCAACGTTTTGGTGCACGGACCTGGGGGAAAACGATCCATTCCGTTTGCCGAGTTCCACCTTCTCCCCGGCAACACGCCGGAGCGGGACAACGTGCTGGAACGAGGCGATCTCATCGTTGCGATAGAAGTGCCCCAGCGAATCGAGGGACGTGCCTCCCATTACCTGAAGCTTCGCGACCGCCAATCGTATGAGTTCGCTCTGGTTTCTGCTGCGGCAGCGATGACAGCCGAGCGTCGACAGATTGGTTCGGCGAGAATCGCTTTGGGCGGTGTAGCGCATAAACCCTGGCGCCTTACAGCCGCCGAATCCGCTTTGCGTGGGGTATCCCTTGACGACACAGATGCACTTATCGCGGCGATCGCGGCCTCGTTTACCGAGGCTCGACCGCTCGCGCACAATGCATTCAAAATCGAGCTTGCGAAGCGAGTCGCACTTCGGGCGCTCGAAACAGCAGGAGCGCGTGCATGAACACCATTGGACAGCCAATTTCCCGAATCGATGGGCGCCTCAAAGTGTCCGGTGCCGCGCGCTACACGGCAGATATTCCAATAGCAGACGTGGTCTATGGCGTAATCGTCCAGAGTACGATTGCGAACGGCCGGATGGTCTCCATCGATACTGCGGTAGCCGAACAGTCCTCCGGAGTGCTGGCTGTGTTCACGCATCGCAACATGCCACGCATGAACCCGACGCCGAAGCCTTGGAGCCACCTGCATCCGCACGGGCAATCCTATCTTCCTCTGCAGGACGACAGGATTCTCTACGCCGACCAACCGATCGCGCTGGTTGTCGCCACCACACATGACCAGGCAGCTTATGCCGGAACACTGATTAGCGTTGAGTACGAAAACCTGCCCCCAGCCGTTTTCGATCGGCAGACGGCGAAAGATGCTGTGCAACCCGCCCAATTCCTCTGGCCAGTGGCGTCATCAGTCGGTAACGCCGATAAGGCGATTTCTACGAGCCCAGTCAAGCTCGAACAGACGTACGCTACTGCGGATCGCCATCACAATCAGATGGAGCCGCACGCAACGACTGCTGTGTGGGGCACTGATGAGACGCTGACGCTGTATGAAACCACGCAGCACATCTTCGGAACCAGGGAGTTGGTCTCCATGGTTCTCGGTATTCCACAAGAGAAGATCAATGTCCTCTGTCAATTCCTCGGCGGCGGCTTTGGTGGCAAGGGATACGTCTGGCCTCATACACTCATCGCGGCCCTTGCGGCGAAAGTTCTGAACCGGCCCGTTCACGTCCAACTCACCCGAGCACAGATGTACTCCATGGTTGGCCACCAAGCGGCAAGCATGCAGGTAATCAGGCTTGGTGCCGAGCGAAATGGCAAGCTGAACGGCATCCACCATGACAGTGTTACACCCACATCAATGTTCGACAACTACATTGAATATGCGGCGCTCTGTCCCCGGTCACTCTGGGCTGCCAGTGGAGGCATATCGACGAATCACAAAATCGTCCATGTGAACCGCAACACCCCGACCCCGCTTCGCGCGCCGCACGAGGCGCTCGGTCATTTCGCGCTAGAAAGCGCATTGGACGAACTCGCATACGCCACGGGGGTCGATCCCGTCAAGATTCGGCTGCTCAATGATACAGAAATCGACCCGGAAAGTGGCCGTCCCTTTTCTACGCGCGCAATGCGTAAGTGTCTGATCGACGGGGCTGCGCGTTTTGGCTGGGAGAAAAGGACGCCCGAGCCGTGCTCAATGCGACATGGCCGGTTCCTGATCGGGCAAGGAATGGCTGGCGCCATCTACACCCATTGGCGCTGGCCCGCACGGGCGCGGGTTACGCTGAATCACGACGGCTCAGGTCTCGTCGAGGCCGGGACGCATGACCTGGGCACCGGCACCTATACCGTGCTTCAACAGATCGCCGCGGACACGCTGGGACTAGTTCCTGAAAAGATCAGCGTGCGAATTGGTGACACAAGGTTGCCCAAGTCCCACGGCTCAATCGGCTCTGCTACGTTGGCAAACGCAGGCGCCTCGGTGATGCTGGCCGCCAAGGACGCACGCGACAAAGCGATCGCGCTGGCTCGAACTGGCTGCTTTGCTCCTTTTGCGGATGAGCCGGCCGGTAACGAAATCCTGGCCACGACTGGCAAGTTGGTGGTTCCGCGGCGGAATCAGGAGATTGCCTACGATGAATTGCTTATGCGCAATAACCTCTCCTCCCTGACCGGCGAAGGAAACTACGACCCCAGTCCCGAAGGACCGAAAGCGACCTTCAGCTTCTCTGCGGTCTTCGCCGAGGTGCGCGTTGATCCCGACCTTGGGCTCGTGCGTCTGACTCGCTTTGCAGGCGCCTACGATTGCGGCGAAGTCGTCAATCCCAAGACGGCACGCAGCCAAGCGATTGGCGGAATCATCTGGGGTGTCGGACAGGCACTGATGGAGCAATCGGAAACTGATCCGACTACTGGACGCCTCATCAACCGAAATTACTCGGGTTACCTGGTGCCGACCTCGGCGGATATCCCGGACCTTGACATCGTGTTCGTGGGCGACTTCGATGGCGAAGCGAGCCCGATTGGAGCAAAGGGCCTGGGCGAACTCACTTCGGTATCCGTCGCGCCGGCAATCGCAAATGCTGTATATCACGCAACCGGTAAGCGAGTGCGGGAGCTGCCGATCACCATTGAGAAGCTGTTGTGAGGTGGCTGGCCTGCCATTCCTGGATTCGTCTCTGCGTCTGGGCTAAGTGCTTCCGGCTCTCGCGCGGCGCGGACGCGGAGAAGGTAGGAACCCGACATGGCGCCGTTTAGCGACAGTCCGTTTGCCGCATTAACAATCGTCGTCGCGCCGGCGATTCTGACCAACGCATCATCCGTTCTTTGCATCGGAACTGCCAATCGGCTGGCCAGGGTCGTGGACAGAACACATGTCGTGTCAGCGGAACTCGCTCATCTCGCGCCTAAGGCGGAGCATGTTAGCGCCCGTCAGCGTCAGTTGGAAGCTCTCAGAGTGCGCTGGACCCTTGTTCTCCGGGCGCTGAAACTCTTCTACATGTCATTGGGATCGTTCGCCGCGGCTGCGCTGATCTCGCTCTTTGGGTCTGTATTTACGGCTGGCGGCCTGCAGCTCGCCTTCAAATTCATTGCTCTCCTCGGGCTCGTTTCGGGTACAGTTGGCGTCGCCGGCCTTGTTTTCGGATGCACCCTAATGATGCAGGAGACGCACCTGGCTATCCAGAATCTTGCAGAAGAGGCAGAGTCAACAGCTCGCCCCGTCGAGATTCCCTGATAGCCAGACCAATCGCGATTTGGAATCGGCGAATCGCTGCGGGTGAGTTCCGAAGCGCCCTGTTCCGCACACTGACTCTCGAATCGAAGATCAAGGCGATGAAGATCAGCAAGCACCGCTTCAAGGGATCCGTCGAAAAACAACTGGCTCTTCGGACTCATTCGCACCGACCTCGATGAGGTTTCTACGAAATTCGTAAATTGACGAGCTTTCGTAAATTATCCACCTCGTTAATGCATTTCTTTCAGTCACTTACGGGTGGACCTAGACCTGCACCCTCCATCAGCGAGATCTTTCCTTTGGATGAGCGCAATGTTCAGAATTCACAGGTCAGAGAACGGGGAAGTGGTATTTGCAATAAGCGGCCGGCTCGACGCAGAGCATATCGCCGAGCTGGAAGCACTCATCGCCGCGGAAACAACGGGCCGCCGCATCTTTCTCGACCTGAAAGATATGACTCTGACGGGGCAGGACGGCATCGATTTTCTCACCCGGTGCGAAGCTGCTGGCATCGCGCTGCTAAATTGCGATCCGTATGTTCGCGAGTGGATCACCGGAGAAGGAAGCGGTAAGTAGCGCGTAAAGAAAGAGGATTCCTGTGGACAGTAAACCAGGCGCCGCAGGCGCCATCGAGATTGTCGGACGAAGCCTCGCGTTTCAACAAGTGTTGAACCTGGTTCGCATGGTCGCGAATAGTGATTCCGTGACATTGATTCAAGGCGAGACCGGCACGGGCAAAGAAGTCATCGCCCGCGCCATTCACAACGAGAGTTCGCGAAGGCAAGGGCCGTTCGTTGCCCTGAACTGCGCCACAATTCCCGGGCCGCTGCTGGAGAGCGAACTCTTCGGCCACGAAAGAGGTGCTTTCACGGGCGCCTGCGCGCAAACCAAGGGGCGGTTCCAACTCGCCGACGGTGGCACGTTGTTCCTGGACGAAATCGGTGACTTGCCGCTGGAATTGCAACCCAAACTCCTGCGTGCGCTGCAGGAACAGGAGTTCGAACGTCTGGGCAGCAGTCAGACCATCCGCGTGAATGTGCGGGTTGTGGCCGCCACCAATCAGAACCTCGCCCAGCTCGTGGCCGCCAAGCAATTTCGGGCCGATCTCTATTACCGGCTCGACGTGATTCCCATCTGCCTTCCGCCACTGCGGGAGCGGGTGGAGGACATTCCGCTGCTGGTAGAGCATTTCGTACGGAAATACTCGGCGCGTTTCAAGAGGCCAATCGATCTGATTCCCGGCGAAGTCATGGAAGCCCTGAAGGCACACGACTGGCCTGGTAATATTCGGGAACTGCAAAACTTCATCGAGCGCGCTCTGGTCTTTTCGCCCGGGTCCGTGTTGCGTCTCCCGCTGGCGGACCTGAAGCGGTTAACCAAGCAGCCATCAACGGGGTCGTCACGCACTTTGGCCGACGCGGAGAGGGAGTTCATTCTCGGGGTACTGAGGGAGACTGACGGGAAGATCGGAGGGCAGTCGGGTGCAGCCAAGCGACTTGGCTTGCCGCGTACCACGCTGGTTTATAGGATGCGCAGGCTTGGAATTGAAACATGCCGGTCGCGCCGGGCGCGCCCCATTCTGCAGTTCCCGGATGAACAGTGCCGCGCCGCTGCGAGCTTTTGAGTCGAGCCCGAAGCTTGGAAAGGACGCAAGCCATTTGGTGAGCCCTGAGCAGACAGCGTGAGTTTAAGGCAGCAGGAAAAGATTGAGCGAAATCATGATACGAACACTTCGGGATAACTGTCTGGATGTCAGCCGCAGCCAGAAGCTGGATTCGTTGCACCTCTGGGCGGTGCTCCTGGCTGGAGGTGACGGCGTTCGGTTGCGAGATCTAACGCGAAGGATTGCAGGCGACTCAAGACCCAAACAGTTCTGTCGGATTATCGGTGAACAGAGCCTTTTTCGCGAGACGCGCAGACGTCTTGACCCGCTCTTCACACGCGATCGACAGGTTTTCGTTCTTTCTCGCGCCCACGAACGATATTATGGCGATGACCTAGCCGACGCGGGCGATTCCTGTGTCATCGAGCAACCGTTGAATCGTGGGACACGTATCGCCATTGTGTTGGCCCTCCTTCGGATCTTGCAGCGTGATCATGATGCTCTGGCCGCCTTCTTTCCTTGTGATCACTTTTACGCCGACCACGACTCGTTTCGCCTAACGATCCGATCTACAGTCGAATGCGCGCAGCATAACCCCGAGTCGGTCATCCTGGTGGGCGCCGATGCTGAATATCCCGAGACCGATTATGGATGGATTGAGCCTGGATTGGTTGTTTCAAACTCTACCGTAGGGCCACTTTCACGGGTATCTCGATTTTGGGAGAAGCCTTCGTTGCGACAAGCCCATGCCCTATTACGTCGGGGCTGCCTCTGGAATACGTTCGTAACTATCGGCCGGGCGACGACCTTCTTTGAGATGTTGTGTTCGCAAGTTCCCGAGGCAGTGCTTGCCATATCGCAAGCGATGGCAGACAACACGCTCAATGTCGCGTACGCCTCATTAGACACCGTGGACTTTTCACGCGACGTTTTAGCGGATCTGCCACACAGACTTTTGGTTCTGCGCGACCGAACGTCAGGTTGGGCTGACCTTGGGAGCCCCACTCGTGTCCTGGAGATCTTGAGTCGAAACGGCATTCAACCGGGGTGGACCGGCGAGGGAACTGCGTCTTTGATCATCGAGAAGCGCAGAAACAAGATGGAACGAGAGATTAAGTACACAAAGGAGAGTATCATGCAAACACTTCGAGACGACTATTTGACTGCCTACCGCAACCTGAACCTGACCAGAGACGCCGATGGCGTACTGGTCGTCCAATTCCATAAAAATGGAGGGCCCCTCACATTTACTGCAGAGGCACATACGGAAGTGGTCGATGCCTTTTACAGGATTTCACAAGATCGAGCGAATAAGATCGTAATCCTTACAGGTGCGGGAGGGGACTTCATGATCGGTGTGGATTGGGCGTCTTTCACCGACGTCTCCGATCCCGGCGTATGGAGCCAAACCCATGACGAAGGCGTTCAGGTCTTGGAAAACATAGCCAACATTCGCGTGCCGGTCATTGCAGCCATCGAGGGACGTGCCCATATCCATTCTGAGTACGCGCTCCTTGCCAACGTTGTTGTTGCGGCCGAGGGTGCGACGTTCCAGGACGTAGGCCACTTCGCCGCGGGTGTTGTGCCTGGTGATGGCATTTTTACGGCGTGGAGCTATCGCGGCGGAGCCGGTCGCGCAGAGGCGTTCCTGCTCAACCCACAACCACTACCGGCGCGTACAGCGTATGAATGGGGGGTGGTTGCCGAGATCGTTCCGAACGGTAAGGCTCTCAGCCGGGCGCGCGAGTTGGCCGCGCTTTACCTGAAAGCGCCGGAGGTAACGCGCCGCGACACGCGCATACACTTCATTCAACCACTGAAAGAGAGGATCGTGCGCGAAGTTGGCTATGGACTGTCGGTCGAAGGCGCCTCCGCGGCCGACCTGGTGAAATCAAAGCAGGCGAAGAGCGAACCTGTGAAGCCGCAAAGGAGATCCGCATAAACTGCCGGTAGAACGTTTTATGAGCTGATCTATCGCCATCGCCCGGCGCCGAAGGGCCGCGGTTGCAGCACTCGCCGCGGCCGGCCGGGAAGTTCTCGGCACTGCGAGACCCGCTCCGTTTGAGTGAGTCAAGGCTATCGTCGGCAAGATCGCCGTTTTGGGGCCCCCGGCGAGCGGAAGCGCGGTTGCGACTGGCGCAATTCCTTCTTCCGCCGCCCGGCCTGTTCTGATTCGAACATTATTTATACGTTATCTATACGTTCCGGAGGAGCATCATCGGGGGCAACCGAGATGAGCGGCTTCTACGCTAGATTGGCAGGCATGAGTATGCGAATCTCAGTCGGCGCGTTCCTAGTGTTTGTGCCAATGCTGGCTGGCCAGCAAGCTAACCCCTTTGTGGGGAGCCCGCCTGGCTCCGTATCGCCGGCGCCGCTGGCCTTGACGCTGCAGGACGCCATCCAGCGGGGTCTGAAGTTCAACCTCGGAGTACTCGAAAGCGAGACGGCGAGCGAAACAGCCAGGGCCGCACGGATGCAAGCGTTGTCCGTCTTGCTTCCTCAGGTGACCGGGACGTTGACTGAGAATGACGAACAGCTCAACCTGAAGACCGTCGGGCTGAGCGTGCCGCCTAACCCTTACTTCAGCATCCGGCCCATCGCCGGTCCGTTTTACTACACCGCCGCCCAGGCGAATGTTTCCGCTAAGGTTCTCGACTGGAGCGCGCGCCGGAATTTCAAATCGGCCCGGGCGAACGAGGAAGCCACTAAACTCTCCGCTCAGGCGGTGCGGGACCTCGTGGTCCAGGCCGTCGCCAATACCTACCTGGGGGTGATCGCGGACGCCTCGCGGGTGGAATCGATCAAAGCTCAGGTGGAAACCGACCAAGCTCTATATAAACGAGCGTCGGATCAAAGGGCGGCGGGGTTGGCCGCGGGCATCGATGTGCTGCGGGCACAAGTACAGCTCAAAGGCGAGCAGCAGACGCTGCTCGCGCAGCAGAATCAATTTGAAAAGGATAAATTGGCGTTAGGCCGAATCATCGGATTGGCGCCGGCCCAGGTGTTTCAGATCGCCGACACGGCGCCTTTCTCGCCGATTAGCGGGATCGCTCAGGATGAAGCGGTGCGAACTGCTCTGGCCCAAAGGCCCGATTACTTGAGCGCGAAACGAGCGATGGAAGCCGCGCAACAGGCGCTGGCGGCGGCTCAAGCCGAACGGTATCCCACGGTCGACGTGAGCGGCTATTACGGCGACGCGGGTCCGACGCTGGCGAATTCGCATGGCGTGTTCGTGGTCAGCGGCGCTTTGAACTTCAATATTTTTAACGGAGGCCGGATCCGCGCGGATATTGATAAAGCCAGAGCAACTCTGAAAGACCGCTCCGACGAACTGGCCAGCCAGGGCGCACAAATCGAGGTGGATGTGCGGAATGCGTTCCTCGATCTGCGATCCGCGGCGGATCAGGTGGCCGTGGCGCGCGACAGTCTGGGGCTGGCCAACCAGACCCTGGAACAGGCTCGCGACCGGTTTACGTCCGGCGTTACGGACAACATCGAGGTAGTGCAGGCGCAGGGGTCGGTAGCTGTTGCCAACGACAATCTGATCTCGGCGCTGTACGCTCACAACCTCGCCAAAGTGTCGTTGGCCAAGGCGATGGGATTGGCTGAGCAGGGCGTGAGGAAGTTTCTTGAGGTGAAGTGATGGCGGATCCAACCGTTCCCGAAAGAAAGCCCGAGTCACCTGCCGCCCCACCGAGGAGGTCTCCAAGGCGGCGACGAGGCCGTCTTATTGTGGCGCTGATCGTCGTGATCGTATTGGCGGCGGGTATTTACGGGTTAGTGAAATATTTCGGCGAGTACGAATCCACCGACGACGCGCAGATCGACGGGCACGTCGACGCCATCAGCGCGCGAATCAATGGTCACTTGGACGAAGTATTGGTGGAGGACGCGCAGGTGGTCAAAGCCGGCGACCCGCTAGTCCGAATCGATCCGCGCGATTACCAGGTAGCCGTGGCCAAGGCCGAGGCGGACCTGGCGGACGCGGAGGCTGCGCTCGACAGCTCGCGTACGGATGTACCGATTATCACCACCACCACCCTCAGCACTCTGGACACGGCCCGTTCCTCGCGCGCCGATGCCGACGCCGGGTTGGTCGGGGCGCAACGGCAACTCGCCGCGGCCCAGGCGCGTCTGGATACAGCGCAAGCTCAGGTGACGGAAGCGCAGGCGATTTACAAGAAAGACGCCGATGATGTCGAGCGCTACCGGCAGCTCGTCGAAAAGGACGAGATCCCGCGACAGCAATACGACACGGCGGTACAGATTGCGGCAGCCGATAAGGCTACGGTTGACGCACGAACGGCGTCGGTGAACGAAGCCCGGCAAAACATTACGGCCGCCGAAGCGGCGGTCAAGCAAGCGGAGACCAGGATTCCGCAAGCCAACGCCGCAATTCAAACCGCCATGACACGGCCGCAACAAGTGGCTCAAAGCCGTGCCAGAGAGAAATCGGCCGCAGCGAAGGTAGCCCAACAGCGGGCACTACTCGATCAAGCCAGGTTGAACCTGAGCTATACGCTGATCAGTGCTCCCGCTACGGGGATCATCGGGAAGAAAACCGCAGAAATCGGCGAGAATGTATCGCCAGGCGAAAGCCTCATGGCGCTGGTCCCCTTGGAAGACATCTGGGTCACTGCGAACTTCAAAGAGACTCAATTGAAACATGTCAAACCCGGCCAGAGGGTCGTGTTCAGCGTAGATGCTTACGACCGCGACTATCACGGCCACGTGACCGGCATCGGAGGCGCCAGCGGGTCGCGTTTCAGCCTCCTGCCCCCCGAGAACGCGACGGGGAATTACGTCAAAGTGGTGCAGCGTATTCCCGTTCGTATCGATCTTGACCCGGGCGAGAACAAGGACCATCTGTTACGCCCTGGGATGTCAGTCGATCCCAAGGTGTACATAAACCGATAGGACTCGCATATGGCCGACGGTCCCAGTACAACCGTGTCCCCTCATGCCGAACCTTGGACGCCGAGGTTCAACCCCTGGTTGATCGCCATCGTGGTGGCGATGGCTGCATTCATGGAGGTGCTCGATACCAGCATCGCCAACGTGGCCCTACCGCACATGGCCGGCAACCTCGGCGCCAGCAACGACGAGAGCACCTGGGTGCTGACCTCATACCTCGTTTCGAACGCGATTGTTCTTCCGATTAGCGGATGGCTCGCTGGCGTGTTCGGACGCAAGCGCTTCTTTATGCTGTGCATCACCCTGTTCACGATTAGTTCGCTGCTTTGCGGCATCGCTCCGACTCTCGGCGTCCTGATTCTTTTCCGCGTGATGCAGGGCGCCGGCGGGGGCGGCCTGCAACCGATGGCCCAAGCCATCCTGGCCGATAGTTTTCCGCCACAGAAGCGCGGCGTGGCGTTCGCTCTTTATGGAATTACAACGATTCTGGCGCCGACCATCGGACCGACGCTCGGAGGATGGATTACGGACAACTACTCGTGGCGATGGATCTTTTACATCAATCTGCCGGTGGGAATTCTGGCCATGTTTCTGGTGTATCGCATGGTGGAAGACCCGCCTTATCTGCGACTGTCGAAGAGCGCGGGTGTGCGCCTGGACTATTTGGGAATAGCATTGCTCGCCCTGGGCGTGGGGGCACTGCAGGTAGTGCTCGACAAGGGACAGGAGGACGATTGGTTCGGTTCCCGCTTTATCCTCACGCTGGCCGTGGTCGCGGGCGTCTGCCTAGTGTCCCTGGTGCTCTGGGAGTGGTTTCAGAGTGCGCCGATTGTGGATGTGCGGCTATTCCGGAGTTTTAACTTTGCGGTGGCCAACCTGATGATGTTTGTTCTGGGCGTTCTGCTGTTCAGCAGCCTGGTGATGATGCCGCAGTTCCTTCAGACCTTGATGGGCTACACTGCCCAGACCGCGGGGCTCGTGCTGTCTGCCAGCGGAGTGGTGCTATTTCTTGAAATGCCCCTCGTTGGGCAGCTTACAAGCAGGTACCCGGCCAAATACGTCATAGCATTCGGCTGGCTGGCGCTGGCCGGAGGGATGTATCTTTCCACTAGGCAACTGGATCTGCTGATCAGCTTCCGCTCCGCGGCGTGGCTGCGAGTGGCGCAAGCCTTCGGCATGGGATTTTTGTTCGTTCCCATCACGCTGGCCGGATACATCGGAATTCCATCCGAGAAAAGCAACAGCGTCGCCGGCATTATCAACTTCATGCGCAATATCGGGAGCAGCGTGGGAACTTCGATGGTAACCACTTTGCTCGCCAGGCGCGCGCAGTTCCACCAGTCCGTACTGTCGTATCACACGACACGCTACGACCCGGCGTTTCGCGACCAGATGGCCGGACTGGCGCAACAACTCGCCCACTCGGGCGCCACTTTGCCCGATGCGCGCATCCAGGCTCTCGGCCGCATCTATCAAGGCGTGCAAGTTCAAGCCGCCACTCTGTCGTACCTGGACACTTTTATGGTGCTGGCCATTGGCGCCGGAATCATGCTCGTGCTGGCTTTCATCATCCGGAAGAACAATCCGTCGGCGGGCGGAGAAGTGGCGGTGGGATGATTTCGACGCTCGACCGTGGCACCGAAGGCGTAGATTGAGAGAGGGAGCCATGATACGACTGGTAACCATCGAACGTGAGTACGGCAGCGGCGCCACCGAGATCGGCCAGAAGTTGGCCCTTCGCCTCGGCTGGAAACTTTGGGATCAGGCGCTCACTGACGAGATCGCGCGCTTGATGGATTGCCCCTCCCGCACCGTCGAGGAGCGCGAGGAACGGCGCGATTCGCTGCAATACCGCTTGTTCAAGTCCTTTATGCGCGGCAGCTTTGAGGGCAGCCTGAACGCTCCGCGATTGAAAATGGTGGACGCCGATTGCATCCGGCAAGTTGCCCAGCGGGTCGTCCTGGCCGCCGCGGCTCAGGGGGACGCTGTCATCGTCGGACGCGGCTCGGCCTACTATCTCCACGACCGCGCCGATGCGCTGCACGTCTTCATCTACGCGCCATTCGAGGAAAAGGTCAGGCGTCTGCGAGCCCGAGGAAAGAGCGAGAGCGAAGCCATTGAGTTGACGGAGAATGTGGACCGCGAGCGCGCCGAATATATCCGGAAGTATTTCGACGTGGAGTGGCCTGCTCGGCATTTCTTCCACCTGATGATCAACAGCACACTTGGCGATGAAATGGTAGTAGACACGATCGTTCACTCGGTCTCGGCCCTAGAGAGTGAACAGGTCCGATAGGGGCCGCCAATCCTGAAATGGAAGGGCAACGGCATCGGGCACCACGCCGCACTACAGGTAGAGCAGATGGCGCGCGACTGGCTCGCCGCGAGCGTACCCGCGCAGACTCTCTTCGATACTGCTATCCGCCCGTGTCATTCGCTGATGCTGGCGCAGGTGCTCGTCCCATGAGCCGACGATGAAGGTTTCCAGGTAACGCCCGGGAGTCTCCAGATCGCGGCAAATCCCCCAGTGTGACGCTCCGTCGCGCCGCCGGATGCGGCCGAACTCGCGCATGGCAGCGAGGAAATCCGCGGCGCGCTCGGGACTCACATCGTACTCCACCGTCACCAGAACAGGCCCTTCGAGACCGACCTCTGCGCCAACCACGGGAGCACGCCAGGGGTTCCATGGCGTCATATCCAGTCTCGCCGTGTCCGGAAGACGCAGAAAGGCCGCCAGAACCGTCGAGAGGATGGCTGCCCCACCCGCCCATAGTAATGCCGTATCGATCCCTCGTCGCGCGGCCAACCCGCCCCACGTCGCACTGCCGGCGGCCACGGCCCCCTGAAAAACCAGCATCGCAATCGCGAGCACGCGGGCACGCACCCAGTCGGGCGCCAGGCTCAGGATGTGCACGTTGAACAGCGACAGGAACGACACCCATGCCGCCCCTCCCACCACCATCACCGCGCCCAGGAGCCAGATCGCGTGGAGCACGCCTGACGCCATAGTCACCAGTCCGAAAGTGGCGATCCCGACCGACACAATGACATCGGCGGACCAGCGATCTCTCGCGCGTTGCAGCGCCAGTGCGCCCACCACCGCGCCGGCGCCGAAGCCGCCGAGCAGCACGCCATACCCGACGGGGCTGCCGCTGAGGCGATGGGCCAGCGAGGGCAGTAATGCCAGCAGCGCGCTTGCGAAGAACATGCCCGTTCCCGACCGCACCAGCACCCGGAGAACTCCCGGTGAGTAGCGCACGTATCGGATGGCTGCGCGCGTAGCCCCCGCCACGGTCTCAGGCGGCGTAGCGCGTTTGATCACCGGCCGCTTCCAGCGGAGGATGACCAGAATCACGCCAACGAATGAAACCGCGTTGATCAGGAACGCGATCCCAACCCCTGCAAGCGCCACCACCGCCCCGGCAAGCGCAGGTCCGACGGCGCGCGCAAAATTAAACTCGATGCCGTTGAGTGCGGACGCCGCCGGCAGGTCTTCCTTTTCCACCAACTCGGGCAGTACCGCGCGCCATGTGGGGGATTCGAAGGCATCGCCGGAAGACAATGCGAACGTCAGAATCAGGAGGAGCAGCGGCGACATGAGCCCAGCCAGCGTCAACCCGGCAACCAGCGATGCCACCGTGATCATCCAGGTCTCCGTACTCAGGATGATTCTGCGCCGATCGAGAATGTCGCCGACCGCCCCCGCCGGTAGGGCCAGCACGAAGAACGGCAGCGCCGATGCCGTCTGGATGAGCGCCACATGCATCGGCCCGGCGTTGACCGACACCATCAACCATGCGGCGCCCACGCTCTGCATGAAGGTGCCGATATCGGAGACCACATTCGCGGCCAGCAGATTGCGAAACGTGGGTGAGCGTAACGGCCGCCAGAGACTGTTCGTTGGACGACTGGACGAATTCGGCAACGGCGCCCTCCCCACATTCCTAAGCTACCAAGAGAAATGGAGGAATCACTTTCTTGTGTCCTTCTATCGAGCCACTTGGTCAGGACGATCCTGGGATGGGCGGATTTGGGCGGGGAGTTTCGTTCTCCCGGTCGCGGCCAGGCGGGGAAAGTAGTGATTCGGTTGACCCGTGATCGGTTGATCCCACGCGACGCATTCAAAAGGCAGGGTGCCATTTGGCATATTTTGCAAGAGGAGTGGCGTCTCTTGCTAGTTACTCTCGTGCGTGATTCGGCCAGAATGAAATTGTAGCCGGGGACAGAGAGACTCGGCGACGTTGGGAAAGATTGCTGAATGTCATAAGGGTGAACGCAAATGAACGGAAACGAAACCACAGCTCCGGTTAGAGCCTTTGATCGCGCCTACATCAACGGGAAGTTCGTCACACCCCATGGAACCCAGGTCGTTGACCTGGTGAACCCGACCGACAACACGGTTATCGGCAAGGTGACCATGGCGGATGAAATCGACACCCGGCAGGCCATCGGCGCGGCCAAAGAGGCGTTCAATACCTTTTCGCAGAGCAGCAAGGAATACCGCATGGACTGCTTGCAGCGACTGCACGATGCCGTTGCCAGGCGAATGGATCAACTGGTTGACGCGACGGTTCTGGAATACGGCGCCCCGCAAGACCGCGCGAAGGGCTCGAACAATCTCGCGGCGAACATTTTCCTGCACTTCAAAGAAGTTCTCCAGGACTTCGATCTGGCACGAACTGCCGGGACGTCCAAAGTCGTCATGGAACCGGTGGGCGTGGTGGGCATATTTACGCCATGGAATTCGAGCGCCGGTTCGATCGCGATCAAGGTGGCTCCGGCAATCGCTGCCGGCTGCACTGTGGTCATCAAGCCCAGCGAGATGAGCGCGATGCAAACGGAAGTGTTGATGGACGCTTTTCATGAAGCCGGTTTGCCTCCTGGCGTCATCAATTTCGTGACGGGCCTCGGTGAGGTCGTCGGGACGGAGTTGACGAGAAGTCCCGACATTCAAAAGATCGCGTTCACCGGTTCGACGCAGATCGGAAAGCTGGTCGCGAAGAACTCCCTGGGCACCATGAAGCGCTTGACGCTGGAACTCGGCGGCAAGTCGCCGAACATCATTCTGGACGACGCCGATTTCTCCACTGCCATTCCGATGGCCGTCGCAGCCTGTTACCTGAACAATGGCCAGGCCTGCATTGCGGCTTCGCGCCTGATCGTGCCGGAAGACCGGCTGGACGAAGTGAAGCGATTGGTGAGAGCGGCCGTCGAACAGATCAAGATGGGCGACCCGAGAAACGAGGATGTGACTCTCGGCCCATTGGCGAGCGTAAAGCAGTACAAGCGCGTTCAGGAATACATCCAGTCGGGCATCGAGGAAGGCGCGGAGGTGGTTATCGGCGGCGAAGGTCATCCTTCCGGATTGGAGAGCGGGAATTTCGTGAAGCCCACCGTGTTCGCCAATGTGACCCGCGACATGCGCATCGCGAAGGAAGAGATCTTCGGACCGGTCTTGTCGATATTGACGTACAAGACGGAAGCGGAAGCCATTGAAATCGCCAACGACACGGAATTCGGGCTTATCGCTTACGTAAGCTCGGCCGACCCGGAACGCGCGAACCGTGTGGCGCGCAAACTTGCTGCCGGCCGGGTCCTCATCAATACAATAGGGCACGATCCGTTTGCTCCCTTCGGCGGGTTCAAACAATCGGGAATTGGCCGGGAAGGCGGGATCTTCGGACTGCAGGAGTATCTGGAACCCAAAGCGATCATCGGCTAATCGGCGAAACTGAGCAGTGAGAGAAAGATGACCGTCAACGTACCAGACCGTTTCAAAGCCGCGAACGCCTTTTGGATAGGGCTCGGTAAAATCGGACTCACGCCGGCAGCCGTGCTGAGCCAGGCTCGGGTGCCCGTGACAGTCTATGACGGGAAGAAGAACCTCGTCACCACTGCGCAGTTCTTCGCGCTTTGGCGGGCGGTGGGTGAGCTATCTTCCGATCCCGCCGCGGGTCTGAAACTTGCCACGCAGATCGACGTTGGAAATCGGCCGCCGTCAACGATGGCCGCCTACTATGCCCGCGATTACCGCGACGCTCTCGCGCGTCTTGTCCGCTTCAAGCAATTGTGTACGCCCGAGGAACTCCAAATCAAGATCGCCAAGGACGAATGCTTAATAGATCCGGTGTGGCCACACGCGCAGGAGGAAACGCCACCCCTCCTGATAGACGCCGCCTTTGCGTCATTCGTTGAACTCGGCCGCCGCGGTACGGGGCATCCAGTGAACCCGAAAAGGGTGGAGCTCAAGCGCCAAGCCGAAGCGACCAGGGTCCATGAAGCTTATTTCAGATGCCCGGTCAAATTCGGAGCGCGCCGGAATGTCCTCGTCCTGCATACGGCCGATCTCGACCGGCCGTTCCTCACCCACAATGCCGAGTTGCTTGAAATGCTGGACCCACAACTCGACAAAGCTTTGAAAGAGCAACGTGCGCAGCATTCCATCAGCGAGCAGGTGAAATGGATTCTGAAACGCCTGCTGGCCGGGGCCCGTCCCGACGTCTCGGCCGTGGCGCGTGAGCTTGGGCTAGGCGATCGGACCCTGCAGAGGCGGATCGACGCCGACGGGACGAGCTTTCGAAACTTGCTTCTGGAGGCGCGGCAGGAACTGGCGCGCGAGTATCTGAACCGGCCGGATATCGATGCCGCGGAGGTGGCGTACCTGCTCGGCTACGAGGATTCGAATTCCTTTTATCGAGCTTTCCGGACGTGGGAAGGGACGACACCATCCCGGTTGAGGGCAGAGCTCAAACGGCCTGTTAACTAGGCAACAAAGGGAGGTATTTATGGACAAAGTATGGTTGATAACAGGCAGCACCAGTGGTTTGGGCCGGAACATCTCGACGAGATCCATCACCGCGAACAACTTTCCGCCTACCTCCGCCCAATGGGTGCCAAGGTGCCATCGATTTACGGAGCGTCGGGCGACTCGGTGCCTTGATGTTCGTGCAGAGAGCAGTACGCCTGGTCGCCTGACAGACGGTGCCCGGGTAGAATCTACACGCAGCGCTGAGCGATCCGGCGGAGAATAGATGGATGGCCACTATCGCCAGGCCGCCCTGCGACGAAGCCGCGATTCGCGGTAATCGATGCGCCCAGCCGGCCGGTGTGAACGGACCATGGATTCTGGCTGCGACCATCCTCGGTTCGAGCATGGCGTTCATTGACGGGACCGTCGTAAACGTGGCGCTTCCCGCTTTGCAATCGGCACTGCACGCCACGCTGTCGGACGTTCAATGGGTGGTCGAATCGTATGCGTTGTTTCTGGCAGCGTTGCTGCTCATCGGCGGCGCGCTTGGGGACTTGTATGGGCGGCGCAAAGTCTTCGCCGTGGGCGTTGCGCTCTTTTCGATTGCCTCCGCTGTGTGCGGATTCTCGCCCGACATTCGATCGTTGATTCTTGCCAGAGGCGTACAGGGAGTCGGAGGTGCATTACTCGTCCCCGGCAGTCTTGCCATAATCAGCGCGAATTTTTCTGAGAGCGACCGAGGACGCGCGATCGGAACCTGGTCCGGGTTCACCTCCATTACCGCCGCAATCGGTCCGGTGCTGGGCGGATGGTTCACCCAGTACGGTTCCTGGCGATGGGTGTTCTTCATCAATGTGCCTGTTGGGCTCGCGGTCCTGTTACTCGTCATTTGGAAAGTCCCCGAGAGCTCCGGAGGCGATCAACGGCGTCGGTTCGACTGGGCTGGGGGCCTGATGGCCGTACTCGGGTTGGGCGGAATCGTCTTTGCGTTGATCAACGCAAGGCCTGCGATCGGCCTCATGGGCGCAACCTTCCTGGCCGGGCTTTTGTGGTGGGAAAAACACTCCACGTCGCCGATGCTCCCTCTCAGCCTGTTCCGGTCGCGCAATTTTAGTGGGGCGAATCTGCTGACCCTCTTTCTCTACGCCGCTTTGAGCGGCGTGCTGTTCTTCTTCCCACTGGATTTGATCCAGGTGCAAGGGTACACTCCGACCGAGGCTGGCGCCGCTCTGCTGCCGTTCATCCTGCTGATGTTTCTGCTGTCGCGCTGGTCCGGTGGACTGCTCGATCGGTATGGCGCGAGGGCTCCCTTGGTGATCGGGCCTTTGATCGCCGCCGCCGGCTTCGCGTTATTCACGCGGCCCAGCATCGGAGGAACGTACTGGACGATGTTCTTTCCGGCGCTCCTCGTGCTGGGACTTGGAATGGCTGTGAGCGTGGCCCCGCTCACAACGACGGTAATGAATTCCGTCGATCAAAACCATGCCGGCGCCGCGTCCGGAGTGAATAATGCCGTATCTCGCATCGCGGCTCTGTTAGCCGTAGCGGCGTTCGGCGCGCTTCTCTCCGGAGTGTTCCAGAGTGCATTGGATCGGAAGATGAGCGATTTCGGCATTTCTCCCGCGGAGAGGGCTCACGTCGAAGGGCAGCGTTCCAGGCTTGCCGCCGCCGAAACGGACAACTCGCTCGCGCGCCGAGCGATCGACGAAGCTTTTGTGGCTGGCTATCGCCTGGTGTTGTGGGTTGCCGCCGGACTCGCGCTCGCCAGTTCCTTGAGCGCAGCCTTGCTGATACGGGCTGAAACGAAACCGGCACCGAGAGCACGATAGGTCGCACGTCTGTTGGCGGACGCCACCGGGGCTACTGATCGGTCGCCACCCGGCATGTCTCCGGGTCCATCACTTACGGGCATTCTCCGAGCGATGCACGCGGATGACCTGCTCGACCAATTCCTCGCCGAATCGTCTGGTTAATGGACCGGAGCGCAACAACCTGCGATAGTAGATCGCGCCAAAAATCGCATCATTCAGGAGTTCGGGGTCTGTGTGCGATTCCAGTTCCCCGGTATCTTTGCCTCGCTGCAGATCCGCAATCGTAGCATTCCGTCGAGGACTAACCCATCGGTCAAAGAACTCCTGGAGTACGGCCGGTTCGCTCTGGCCCTCGGCGATTAACCCGGCCACGATTTTTCCAAACGGCCCGTTGAACGCGTCGATCAAGCTCCGCACTCGGAACCGTAGGGACTGTTCCGCGGTCAGGACGGTCGGCTTCTCCAATTTTGGGGCCATCCGCTCACAGAGCATCGCCAACACCAAAGTCGCCTTGGTCGGCCACCATTTATAGAGGGTCGGCTTTCCGACGCCGGCCCGTTTGGCAACCGCCTCAATGGTCAAGTCGCGCACCGACTTTTCCTCAAGCAGGGTATAGACGGCATCCATGATGACGGCATGCGACGCCGCCATTTCGCTGGGAGGCCGGCCTTTACGGACAGCCGGAAGCGCTTTTTTCTTCATGTTTCATGTTTTAACAGAACGTAGCGTAAAGTCAATTGACTTTACGCTTCATCAACTCTATTATTAAAACGGAACGTAAAGGAAATTAAAAAGGAGCAGCCCAGCTGCAACATGTAGCCAGTTTCACCCCAATAGGAGAAACCAATGACGAATCAAATCCGCCCCTACGATCCTCTCACCTCTGGAAACGCGGCACTCGTCCTCGTCGATCATCAGGTCGGCCTCATGACGGGGGTCCGTGACTATTCCACCGGCGAATTGAAACACAACGTAGTGGCTCTGGCCAAAGCGGCCAAAGCGCTGAAGCTGCCGATCGTCGTCACCACGACGGCGCGCGACAGCATGTGGGGCCCGACGTTTCCGGAACTCGTCGAAGCGCTGCCGGGCATCGAGATCATCGACCGTTCATCGGTCAACGCGTTCGACGACCCGCGGGTGGCTCGCGCCATCGAGGCGACCGGCCGCAAGAAACTGATCTTCGCCGGCATCTCGCTCGAAGTCTGCGCAGCTTTTCCGGCAATGACCGCGGTGGGTAGGGGGCTGGACGCATATGTAGCCGTCGATGCCTCGGGCACGTTCAGTGAGACCAAGCGTCAAGCGGGGCTTCTGCGCATGCTGCAGGCAGGCGTAGTTCTCTCGGACTACGCGACCTTGATGGTGGAAATCCTCAAGGACAATGCGCGGCCCGAGGCCGGCGAGGTTTACGGCGCCATGGACATGGGCTGGGCCAAGCTTGTTGGCCAGGTCGCCCAGGCCTACGGAAAATAGTTCATCGGCGGACGCCGCTGTGCATGCAAGCGCATCGGCTTCCGCCCACAACCTCTAGCCCTTCTGCTCCATCAGCGCGGCAGCGCGCTTGCCGATTCTCTTAAGCGCCACTTCGAAGCTGAGAAGTTCCTCCGGACTCAACTCCGAGAACACTCTCCTCATCTGCCCGGCATGCTTTCGAAAGGCTGGAGCAATGAGATCCCTGCCGCGCTGTGTGAGCGCAACGATACGAACCCGCCGGTCTTCGCCGCTCTCTACCCGGCTGACCAGGCCTTTGGCGAAGAGGCGGTCCACCGCGATACTGATTGAACCTGGTGTCAGATCGACAATCGGGCCTATTGTATTGACCGGCAATGGCCCTTTGTGAAGCAGTGCTTCCAGCACGCCGAAATCCGAGAGGCCGAGTCCCGTCTCTTCAATCCCCGCGGCAGCGTAGCGCGTCAACGCACGCATCGCCTTCATCATCACAAGCCAGGCGTGCTCCGGTCCGTGGATATTTTGAGCCATAAAAAACCTGAATCCTCTTAAAGTATACTCCATCAACTATATTGAGTTCAATATGATGGACGCGATGATTCATAATCGTCGCCGAAAGGAAACCTTATGCGAACCGTGTCTGCAATCGCCCGCTATCTGGCGGGCGTGACTTTTCTAGTTTTCGGCCTGAACGGCTTCCTGAACTTCATTCCTCTACCGCCGCCGGTAGGGATCGCTGGACAGTTCATGGGCGCGCTGTATGCCACGCACTATCTATGGGTGATCTTCGCCTTCCAACTTGTCGCCGGGGTGCTTCTGCTGGCCAACCGTTACGTGCCATTGGCGGAGGCCATGCTGGCGCCGGTCATCGTTGACATTCTTTCGTTTCACGTTCTGATGGCCCCGAGTGGACTTCCGCTGGCCCTCTTTATAGCCGTACTGTGGGCGGTGATCTTCGTCGACGTACGGCCGGCGTTCGCCGCACTGTTCCAGGCTCGCGTCCACGCCCGCGCCTGATCAATCAGGGATATAGTTCGGAAAGTAAAGGAGGCAATCAAGGATAAACCATGCCAAACGATCGAACGATTCTCATCACGGGAGTGACAGGCCAACAAGGGGGAGCGGTGGCGCAAGCGCTGCGGGGCTCAGGTTTCCATCTGCGCGGCCTGACGCGCAAGCCGGAAAGCGAGCGGGCCGCGGCGCTGGCGCATCAAGGAATCGATATCGTCAAGGGCGATCTGGATGACGAGGCGACGCTGCGCCGAGCGTTGGCCGGCGCGTGGGGCGTCTTCGCCGTGCAGAACACGGGCGAAGCGGGCGTCGAGCGGGAAGAGGCGCAGGGCAAGCGCCTTGCAATACTCGCGCGTGAATCCGGCATCGAGCACTATGTCTACACATCCGTGGGATCGGCGGACAGGCAAACGGGCGTCCCGCACTTCGACAACAAGTGGCGCATCGAGGAGACCGTGCGCGGCCTCCGTTTCCCCTCGCATGTAATCCTGCGTCCGGTGTTCTTCATGGAGAACCTGGTGGCGCCCTTCAGCCTCCAGGGCTCCACGCTCGCCTGGGCGCTCAGGCCAGACATTGCGCTACAGATGATTGCGGTGGAGGACATTGGCTGGTTCGGCGCGCGGGCATTCACCGATGCCGCTGCCCTGAACCGGCGCGAGATCGATCTCGCCGGTGACGTACGAACGATGTCACAGGCGGCCGAGACCCTGACGGAAGGGCTGGGGCGGCCGATTGCGTTCGCACAGACGCCAATCGAATTGGTCCGGCAGTACAGCAAGGAAATGGCGTTGATGCTGGAATGGTTCGAGCGCGTCGGTTACAGCGTAGACATCGCCGGCCTGGAACGCGAGTTCGGCCGCAAGCTCACGAAGCTCCCGGACTGGGCACGCCGCCACGCGCGACCAAATGGGCACTGAAACGGAAGGATGCAAGGAGTGATCGCATGAAAGCCGTCAGATTGTTGGAATACGGTGGGCAGTTGGTGTTTCAGGATGTACCGGCGCCGGCAATTGGCCCAGACGAGGTCTTGGTCAAGATCAAAAGTACCGCCGTCAATCATCTGGATCTTGTGGAAGCCTCCGGATCGCTAAAACAGATATTCCCGATCGACCTGCCATGGATACCTGGTCACGAGTTCTCAGGGGTCGTTGAGCGAGTCGGCAGTGACGTTGCGCAATGGTCGCCGGGTGACGCCGTTTTCGGCACGACCAGCGGAATGGGTGCGTACGCGGAGTACGTGGCGGTCAAGGCGGGTGTCCTCGCACGGAAGCCGGCCAACCTCTCCTTTGAAGAGGCGGCATCGGTGCCGGTGGCATCCCAAACCGCATGGCAGGGAATCTTCACCCACGGCCACCTGGAGAAGGGACAAACCATCCTGATCCATGGCGGCGCGGGAGCGGTGGGGGCCTATGCTGTGCAACTGGCATCGCATGCCGGCGCGACCGTCATTTCCACCGCCAGCGGCAGTGATCAAGCGTACCTGAAGTCCCTCGGGGCCAACCGGGTTATCGACTACCGGGAGGAGCGGTTCGAGAAGGTCTTGCGAGAGAAAGTCGATGTGGTCTTCAACTTGATTCGTGGCGATACACAGCAGCGGTCGTTCCTCGTCTTGAAGGAAGGCGGCTATCTCGTCTCTGCCACCGAGCCCGTCGCCCAGGAAGAGGCTGCGGCGCACCGTGTGTCGGGCGTGATGATGAAGCTCGCTCCGGCAGGGGAATTACTGAGCAGAATCGGGCGACTGCTCGAAGAGGGGACCATACGGCCGGACGTCGCGACTGTATACGCGCTCCAGGATACGGCCCAGGCCTGGCAGGACATCGCCAGGAACCTGCCTGGAGTTCATGGAATGCCGACCAGTGAGCCCGGTGTGGCAAGACGCAAGTTGCACGGCAAGATCGTGCTTCGTGTGGCCTCGCGTGAGGACGAAATCAGGATTCGCGCCTACGGACTTTTTCTCGCTCGTGGGGCACAACCTGGCCATGAGCTGGAAGACTGGCTTGAGGCAGAACGTGAGGTCACGGCGGAGCCGCCGAGAGCGAACTGACTCTGCGCCCAACATTCCTTCTTAAACTGGTTGGTGGAGACCGTTGTCAAGGAGCTGTATATAAATGACGACCATTTCTGTGATTGTGGGCAGCACACGTCAGGGCCGGTTTTCCGAAAAGCCGGCGCAGTGGATTCTGCAGCAGATAAAAAAGCGAGAAGGGCTTGAAGGCCGGCTCCTCGACCTCCGAGACTACCCGATGCCTTTCTTCGACCAACCCATGCCGCCCGCCAGGCCGGGGCGCCCTCCTTACGAACATGAGGTGGTTAAGAGATGGACGGCTCAAATCGCAGCGACGGATGGATTTGTATTCGTGACGCCGGAATACAACTACGGCCCCTCCGCAGTGCTGAAAAACGCCATCGATTGGGTCTATCCGGAGTGGAATCGCAAGGCCGCTGCGTTTGTGAGCTATGGAAGCGTCATGGGTGCGCGAGCCGTCCAGCATCTTCGCGAGACGGCCATCGAGCTTCAACTCGCGCCGGTTCGGTCATCCGTTCACATCCCGGTGGCAACGCTTTGGGCGCATTTCCAGGGCGGGGACGTGGACCAGGGCCTTGCCGAATTAGAGAGGCAAGCGAACGTCATGATCGACGATCTGCTCTGGTGGACGGCAGCGCTCAAGACTGCGCGCGAGCGTTAAGGGATGGAGGATGAGACCCCGATGAGAACACACGAGGGCCGAGTCGCATTGGTTACGGGCGCCGGCCAAGGCATCGGCGAGGCGATTGCGTTGGCGTTGGCAGAACGCGGCGCGCAGATAATCGCAACCGACCTTGCCCCGCCGCACGAGACGGCGCGCAAGATTGGCCCCACGGCCTTGGCGCTTCAACTCGACGTAACGCAGGAGGAGCAGTGGCGTTCTGCCGCCGACAAGATCCGAAATAGGGGCGAGGTCGATATCGTCGTGAATAACGCAGGTTATTTTCCCAATCGCTCGATCGACGAATTGGATCTGGCGACCTGGCGGAAAACGTTCGCTACGAACCTGGACTCCCACTTTCTGAGCGCGAAGTACTTCCTGCCAACAATGAGAAAGAAGAGGTGGGGTCGCTTCGTCGGCGTATCGTCGAATATGGTGGGGTTGGCCATTCCCGGAATGAGCCATTACATTGCCACAAAGATGGGCATTATCGGGTTCATGAGAGGGTTGGCGAATGATGTTGCCAACGACCGTATCACCGCGAACGCGGTGTTGCCTGGACTGACGAATACCCAGGCAACTGCATCTCAATCGGAAGAACAAAGACGCGCCACCTGGGAACAGCAGGCGATCAAGCGGATGGGAGAACCGGAGGATGTTACAGGCGCAGTTCTGTTTTTGACAAGCGATGAGGCGGCATTTATTACCGGCCAGGCAATTGTGGTTGATGGCGGCCAGTATCGCATCGGCTAGCGCAACCGCCACGCATCTAAGGAGGAGCAACATCAGCCATGTCCTACAGCGTCTCGACCTTGCTTATACGCAATCTTCATGACGTCTTCGGGGAGAACGACCCGGCGCGTCGGCGCGTGGCGATTAACGAGATCTTCAACGAAGAGTGCGTGTTCTACGATCCCAAGGGAGGTGTCTATCGAGGCCGCGACGAAATCAATCGCATCGCGCGCGTGATCAAAGCTACTCATCCTGACTTTCAATATCAGCCAATAGCCGAGCCGGAGGAAGTGGGCAATAGCGGACGCGTCCAATGGGTATCGGGCCGCCCTGGGGAGGCACCGGCTTACGCCGGTACCGATTTCATCATCGTGCGCGACGGTCGGATTGCCACCGTTTACCTCTTTTTCGACAAGCTACCCTGAGTTGGGTTCTGACGCGGGAATGTCGTTCGGACGGTTCTACCGTGTTCTTGTCGCAACGCTTCAGACAGAATTCGAACTGGAAAACGATCCGTGCGAAGCAGCCGGTGAGTAGCACTGCCCTCGCATTGGATCGATTCTGAGGCTCACCCGTTATCGGCAAACCCGTATCATACAGGAAGGAACTGTATCCAGGGGAATTTGGCTATGTCGGAAGCGAAATACGCTGCATATAAAGCTCTCGGACCCTTTTTCGAGATTATTATGAAAGGATTGAGGGGAGTCGTTGACGGCGATCATTACTTCGATACGATCGCCGAAGATGCGACGTTCGAGTTCCTCTACGAATTCCCTGGATGGCCCCGCACAATCCGGGGACGCGCCGAGTTGATGGCGGCGTACTCCGGATATGGCAACAGCATCAGACTGCGCTCAGCCGACAAGCTTGTCGTTTATCACGCCGACGACGGCAAAGTTGTGATCATCGAATACGAGGTGCACGGCAAGGTCCTGAGAACGGGCGCTCCCTATGACAATCGGTTCGTCTCGATAATTACCGTCGCCGACCGAAAGATCGTTCATTGGCGAGATTACATGGACTCTCTGGCTGCCCGGAACGCCCTGAACCCGCGGTCCTCGTGATGTCGTTAATCCTCCTTGCTTCGAAACTGCGCCGGCACACTACAGGAGTGAGCCGGCAGTTCGCCGAATGCTCGCGCAAGGGTTACGGCATGGCAGACACGGATCACGAGGAAGTAATCATCAAAGTTCGGGCGAATCTGGATTCCAGGATGGTCACTCAGCTGTTCACGGACAACCCCATCGCGAGCTGAATGGAAGCAACGCAGCAAAGTCAGCGCGACGGGTGTGCAGCATAAACTCCCCCGCCGCTTCTTCGTCACGCTGACGGCTGTACCCACCGAAAGAGCGGCTGGTCAAGTTGCCCGATAGGTGTCGTCGTTTCCTCGATGCGCTTGCGCACGCGCAACTCTCGGAGCGTAGTCCGTGCGTCGGCCAGGGTGCAATGCAGGACCTCTTGGATTTTGCGGACGCCCTCAGCGTGCAGGCCCTGCTCGGTCTCCACGGGACCAAGATGCACGAGCGCATCACAGAGAAGTTGCTCCTGCTCCGGCGACATTAGCCAAGTATACAATGCGTCGGAATACCTCCTCTCACGCTGCTCATCTCGTGCGGTCGCGACAACGATGCGAGATGTTACCGTTCCTCCCACAACACCTCAAACCAACGCAACTAATTTGCGGCTGTTCAAGGCTCGTCGCGCTCGCCCTTGGTGAAGAAGGGTTCCATGTCCTTGTACTCCAGGATCTTCACGGTTGCGCCCTTCACAGGTTCGACCCGATTCGACGAGCGCCTCCCAACCGCCAGAAAAGGAGGTGGCTGCAATCTTCGAAGTTGGGGTCGAAGCCGCCTGGAGCCTCAACTGGGGCGGATCGAGTGTTGGCCGTCGCCAACGCGCATCTCGCGCGCCCTGGCCGAGCGGCTCTCTGCAATCGAAGCGCAACGGAATTATCCGGTGAAGTAGACAGCACCTGGAACCGCGATCGCCGCCTCGTGACCTGATCGAAAGACTCGGAGCCCTTGTGGTTATCCAAATCGCGCAGCGTCGGTGTAGGTTTCAGGTCCTATGTCACCGTTAGACCCCGCGATCCCTGGCGACCGAGCCACAACCAACGACAAGGTCTTTTGAGCGTTTATTTCGGGACGGCATGCAGCGACGTGAATGGCGGCGGCGACTTCTGCTTCCGACCACGGGGGCAGGTGGCCGCTTATGTACCTATTCGACCGCGGAACGTTCGGGCAAACTGCTCGAAATGGGCGACCGCAACGGCCAAGACAGCCAAAATTGCGGGGGAAATTGCGAGGGAAGATGAAGGGCCGGTTGATCGAGACCACATGGAATGCGGGCAGATCCCGATATCGACCCTTAGCCCCCCGAAGCAATATTCGCAGGACCTCGACCTTGCCCACTCCGATGCCCTTAGTTGAAGAATTGGGACTTGGTGCGCCGAACTTGGACCCGGCTAAATTCCAAAACACTCAGTGAAAATGGGAGGCCTAGATTGGTGGCGTCGAAAGGGGCCGAGGCAAGTGATGCAAATCCGCGCAACCTGTTGAGAGGATTGGTTGCGGGGGAAGGATTTGAACCTTCGACCTTTGGGTTATGAGCGTGCCGATCCCTTGCTAAGTAGTTCACTTTACGGCACGAGTGGCATCGTCGGGAACCGTAAGTAAGCGTCAGGAAGGCACTTTGGGAGTCGAATGGGAGTCGATTCCACCGGCTCCGCCTTTGGGTTTACGGCCCAAAGAAATTGCAGTTTGGATTGAGCTCGGCTGTTTTGTATTTGAACGGCTGACCTCTCCCCCTCCTCGAACGAAATCCTCACGGAAAGACCTCAAGACCAAACCCGTGGCACCCCAAACGAGTGAGGGGTGTGGCGATCGTTCTTGCAATTCTCCAGGCCCTCGTCGAGATAGCAGACAGACTGGCGAAATCCTAAAATCTGCGCGCTAATCGGGAGGAAGCCATCATGGCCATATACGTCAACACCTCCCGAACATCGAAAGCGTTAGCATCTCGACTGATCGGGACCGTCCGAGAGGAAAAGGGGGGACCAGAGTTCTCGGAATTTCTTTCGCTCCGGAATTCCGAGGTCAAGAAGTCCGATTTCCGAGACCAGATGAAAGGCAAAAGGCCGGTACTCATCGTGCTTGCGGGTTCGACACGTGGCGACATCATCCTTCGTCGACCCCCGATCCCCACAAGGATACCTGATCAGCAACAAAGGCGAAGACATCCTCAGAATTTCTCGCCGGGGGGTAGTGCATAGAATCGATCTTCTTCGGTGGGGCCGACAATTCTCGGAATTTCCGGTTGTTGATATGGAGCGCCGAAGGCTGAAGGGTTCGTATCATGCCTCAAAGGGAAATTCCGAGATTGACCGGCCAATCTTTCCTCATTTTCCGGCTGTAGCGATGAGGGCGAGCTGATCCGTGACGGCACGGAGGCGCCGATTGAGAAGTTGGAACTGGCGCCGGGCCTTTTCATCGGTTAAGCAGCGACGGTGCATCTCCAGAAGGTGGCGGGCCGCCGCCAGTGCCTGCTGGATAGCGGGAAGGCCGGCTGCGACGCGGGCGTGCTCGGGAAGAGAAAGCGGGGGCAGGCAGTGGGGCGCGTTGTGGCGTGCGCGATGGAACTCGCGCTGCAGATCCTGTTGGGTGACCTGGAGATAGCGATATGGTCATGGCGATGTCATTGTGACCCAGCAGTTGCATGAGGGCAGGAAGACCGACCCCGAGACGGAGCATCTCTGAGGCATAGGTGTGGCGCCTATTCCGGACCCGGAATAGTAGACACTATGCCGGGTTCCGGACTATTCCGGGTGGCGCGAACTTGGATCGACGAAAGGCCCATGAATGCTGGATCTGGCGCATTTCGCTCATGTCCACACCCGGAATAGTCCTGGTCACAAGTTGTTGAGGAAAGCGAGGAGTTTGTCGCCGGGCCGGTACCGGCCCGGGGCTCCCTTCGGAGGTGTCGTCTTTGCCAGAATTTCCTCTTTCATCGCGAGGTTTGCTTCAAGATAGATCTGGGTGGTTTCCACCGACTCGTGCCCCAAC
>Ga0075030_100000534_pt1 | contig 33169 bp, 34 predicted proteins | sample LitLauG_LLR_2012_FD_71393 | JGI IMG/M metagenome (GOLD analysis project Ga0075030, IMG submission 71393) | Freshwater sediment microbial communities from Pennsylvania, USA - Little Laurel Run_MetaG_LLR_2012 | ecosystem: Environmental > Aquatic > Freshwater > Creek > Sediment | place: USA...
TCGGGTCCATCATCGGACCGGCAATTCTGGCGCGTCTGCTGGCCACCGGCGCCTCATGGAAGGGGCTCTACCTTTTGGCGGGCACGGTCTGTGCCGTGCTGATTCTGACCGCGCTGCGAGCCCAGTACCCGCATACCATGCAAGCCAGCCAGGAAAGTATGGACCTGCAGCATACGGTCGCCGCGATGAAAAACCGCTACGCACTGGCCTTTTCATTCGGCGCATTCCTGTATGTAGCCACGGAAGCCGCTGTCTACGTTTGGATGCCGACGCTGCTGGCGGGGTATCACGGCTCTGCCGGCTTCCTGGCGGCCTACAGCATCTCCATTTTCTTTATTCTGCGCGCCGGCGGCAGATTCCTGGGCGCCTGGATGCTGGAGCGCGTCTACTGGACCAAGGTGCTGGCGATCTTCAGCAGTGTGATCCTAATCTGCTTCGCCGGGGCCATTATTGGAGGCGCGCAGGCGGCCGTCTGTCTCCTGCCTGCTTCTGGCCTGTTCATGTCGGTCATCTATCCGACCATCAATTCCAAGGGGATCAGTTGCTTCCCCAAAGCGGAGCATGGCGCTGTGGCGGGAGTCATTCTCTTTTTCACTTGTTTTTCCGCAGTTGTGGGGCCATTGGCAATGGGGGCTGTAAGCGATGCCATGGGGCACCCGAGATATGGGTTCATGCTCGCCACCGGTTTCGCAGGCTTGCTTTTTGCGGGTTCACTACTGAACTGGATTTTCGACCCAACGCGCGAAGTTCTGACTCGCCTGGATGAGACAGAGTATCGGTAGTGGGGCGATGCGGTCGGTAGCCTCAATCGTGAAATGTTCAAGCGCTTGCATAACAATGCGTTCCGCTGATTCCATACCCCTTAACGGTATCGGTAGGTGCCTCTGAAACGGCCGGCATCCGCGATTCGATTCATCTCCTGGCAACGGAGCCGATCGTGCATATTGGCTAATGCAAAAGCGCCTGAAAATTGGCCGCGTTTCGCCCTGAAGGGTGCTGTGTTAACCCGGGCTGCACACAAATGGCACATGCAGTCGCGTTAACTATTTGGCCCATTGGAACTTAGCAGATTACAGACTGATCGGGGTTCAGTGTGCAAACGTGATGTCGGGTTCGAAGGTTTGTGCAGTTTGCGACGTATTCGTCACTGAGCGGATTGGGCAACGCTGGACGATTGAGCGGCGCGAACCCCAATTCGGATTCAAGCTTTCGCAGGGCTCCAGCGGCGTGTCGCGTTCAGAGGTATGCTAAGAAGAGCCGGGGCGAGGGTCGGCGACGCAACGCCCACGGCCTAGACGATGAGCACCGCCAAGTCATACGACGAAATTATCGATTTTATCGCGGCAGGTACAACGCCGGAAGCCGTAGTCGCATTCCGTCCTTCCGACAATGTCCAGCAGCGGGTGGCAGAATTGGTGGAGCGGTCGAAGGACGGTAGCATCTCGTCTGAGGAGCAATCTGAACTCGAGGACTACCTGCAGCTTGAGCACATCATGATCATGGCAAAAGCGCGGGCACGTCAACACACCCAGCTTGGCAACTGAGTTGAGCGAATCGCAACGGCGATTCGTTGCAGAACGCGCTGGGCATCGGTATGAGTACTGCCTTCTTCATGAAGACGATTCGTATTCGCCACACCAGATAGACCATATCATCAGCCGCAAGCATGGCGGTTCATCGGAAATCGACAACCTCGCCTACGCCTGCCTTCGATGCAATGCATGGAAGGGGAGCGACGTAGGCTCTCTCGATCGTCAGACCGGGGCGTTCGTGAGTCTCTTCCACCCGCGACGCCACCGTTGGCAGGACCATTTTGTCCTTAGGGGAGCGCTAGTCGAGCCACTCACGGCGGAGGGAGAGGCAACAGTACGACTACTTAAGCTCAGCCTCGATAAGCGGGTTGTCGAACGGCAGCTGTTGATGGCAGCCGGACGCTACCCCCGATAAGCTGCGGGCCTTGAACTCGGAAAATTTCCATTTGACGGCGGCACACAATCAGCGCACATTGTCGTTCGCCAAAAGAGGGTTGGTCCACGCGCCGTTACAGAATTGCCGGCTGACCACCAGTCAGTCTGCAATTTACACGGCTCCACCGCTGACGTCCAGCTTGGGAAAATGGGCCATGTTTTGTTTTCAGTGAGATAACCGCGCACGGCGTTGATTCAGGGTATCAAAAACGCCAACAAAACAAGGGTCCGTTTCGGCTGGTGTGCTAATGGAGGGTTTTTGGAGGGTGCGGGCCGGCGCATTTTGCCCACTCTCGGCTTGGATGCCCGCTTCGGGGCACGTGTCAATACAGCTCCAATATGGAAAGGTGTTGACAGAACCTCAATTGCGCGGACGGTAAGAATCAGGGACGGTTGCTTCCAAGCTTGTATGGATATACAATAGGTTAGGTATATCTTTTATGCAGGTTTCCAAATGGGGCAACAGTTTGGCTGTGCGTCTTCCCGCTGTGGTTGTCGAGGCGCTCGATCTCAAAGAGGGAGACGAAATCGAGATTTCCATCGCAGGTAAACGCGACTTCAAAGTGGCCCGTGACCGGTCCAAAGAGAGGGCACTCGAGCAACTCCGTCAAATGAAGTGGTCCTTCCCGCCTGATTTCAAATTCAATCGCGAAGAGTTCAATGAACGATAAGCCGTTCTTTGATACCAATGTCATCCTATACGCCTTCCGCCAAGACGATACGCGCGGTCAGGTGGCCGAAACTCTGCTGGCCGCGGGAGGAGCACTATCAGTTCAGGTACTTAACGAGTTCGTCGCTGTGGCGCGGCGAAAGCTTGACCAGAGCTGGGAGGACGTTCGCCACGCCCTCGACATACTTCGCGTCTTTTGTCCAGAGCCCGTGCCTCTTACGGTCGAGACCCACGAGAGAGCCGTGCAGATTGCCGAGCGATACGGGTATTCAATCTTTGATTCACTCATCATCGCGGCTGCGCTCCATGCTGGCGCCAGCACACTTTACACGGAGGACATGCGAGACGGCCAGGCGATCGATGGGCTTATAATTCGCAATCCATTTTCGCGCTAGTGTCCTGAGCGGGAAATCCATTTAGAAAGTCGCTCAACCTTGCCGAGAATCAGATCCGCGTCGGCCGTCCAGACGAACGGTGGGAACCGGCTGCAACGTGCAGCACAAGACTCGTGCCCGCTTATTTTGCCGGTCGAGCGCGTTCTTGGCATAACGCGACCAGATCGGATACATTGGCTTCCCCCACGCACATCACGGTGTCTGCGCCACCCCAATAGATTTTCACGGTTCCATCGGACTCCGCCACGGCGCCGCAGGTGAACACGACATTGTGGACGTACCCCGTGATTTCCCAGGGATCTTCCGGCTGCAAGATCCACGAGTCGCCCACGCCGATGATCTTTGCCGGGTTCTGCAGATCGTGAAGAGCGACGCCCAAGCGGTAAACCGAACCGTCCATCGTCCGGAAAACGCCGTGATAGATGGAGAGCCAGCCTTGTTCCGTCTTGATTGGCGGCGCGCCTGGGCCGATCTTCATTTCATCCCAATGATAGGGTTCCGGCTTCATGACGAGCTGGGACTCACCCCAAAAACGGAGATCCGGAGAATAGGAAATCCAGATTGACCAGGGAGCGATTTCCGAATGGGGACGATCCAGCCGGGCATAGAGACCGTCAAACTTTTCGGGGAAGATCACCACATTCCGATAGTCCGCCTCGGTGATGAGAGAGAACCTTTCTACCCGGCTGAAGTCCTTTGTCTTTGCCAGGGCTATCCGCACGCCATTTCGCGAGTAGGCGCTGTAGGTGATGAGGTACTCCCCATCGATGCGCGTCACGCGTGGGTCCTCCACGCCGAACTCTTCATAGGCCGCGAAAGGGCTGTCCTCGGCAGGAGTCAGAAAGGGCTGCGGATCGGCGGTGAAGTGGAATCCATCGGGGCTGCGTGCCAAACCAATGATGGACCGCCCCGTGCGGAGATGGGAGCGGAACAGCATGATGTATTCGTCCTCATGCTTTACCACCGCTGCGTTGTGAACCGTTTCCACCGGGTAGGGGATCACGGCTTTGGTGAGGATAGGGTTGTGAGCGTAGCGTCTGACGATGTCCGGGTTCATGATTGCTTCGTCCCTTCGAGGTCAAGAATCGTCGTGTAAACCCTCTCGTATGCCTTCACCATGGTTTTGATCGAGAAGCACTGCTGGACTCGCCGGCGGCACGCGTTGCGGTCGATTTCACCGAGGCGTTTCAGGGCCCGCACCGCCTCATCAATGCTGCTGACCAGAAAACCCGTTTGGCCGTCTTCGATAACCTCACGGCACGAGCCGAGGTCCATGGCGATCACGGGTACTCCGGCGGCGTTTGCTTCTGCCAGGACCAGTCCGAACCGCTCCGGGATGGTGTTCAGATGCAGCAGCGCTCGGGCACGGGCGAACAACTCGTTCTTGCCCGGCACGTCCACTGGCCCGATGTAGCGGATCGTCTGATCCAGGTGAGGCTCCACCTGCTCGCGGAAGTAAGTCTGATCCTGGACGATGCCCGCTATGAGTAGAGGCAACCCGCTTAGGCGAGCAACCTCGATCGCCAGATGGACACCCTTGTCCGGGTGAATCCGGCCTAGGAAGACCAAGTGATCTCCGCCACGTTCCTGCAGCGGGTACAGCGCGAGGTCGATTCCGTTATAGACCGTCGCCAGGTAATTCAGCCCCAGCGCGCGATCGGAGTCGCTGATGGAGACAAAATATCCGTCCCGATACTTCTCATACGCGGGCATGATTTGGGGAGACGAAAATCCGTGAATAGTCGTGAGGACGGGTGTCTTCACCAGGCGGGTGTAAGACAGGGCCATGAAGTCGTAATGGCTGTGGATGAGGTCAAACTCGGCAGCGTGCTCGAACGCCTCGGAGATGTGCAGGTACTCGGCTACCTTGGGGTCGATAGCGCGATCCTCTTCATAGCCGCGGTCGACCACGGCATGCAGTCGAGCGCGGGTCACCGAATCCTTGGTGGCGAACAGCGTCACATCCCAGCCACGCGACACCAGACCCTCGGTAATGTTGCTGGCGACCGTCTCCCACGCGCCATATTGCCGGGGAGGTGTGCGCCAGGCTACGGGCGAAAGGACGGCGACTCGCCTAGGCGGCATCGTCAACCTGCAGGCTCAACGATGCCTCCATCTGCGACTGCGATCCACCTGAATACCACCCCGCAACCGGGGCTGCGAGATCGTGATCAAAGCCGGCCGCCACAGCCACGTGTCCGTTGGACACTGCGAGACCGCGAGAAGGATCGTACCCCCGCCAGCCGATGCCCGGTAAATAGACTTCAGCCCATGCGTGCATGTAGGAATCCCTGCTGCTCGCCGACGCGCACTCATAACCGCTGACGAACCTGGCGGCGATTCCCATCACGCGGCACGCATCGCAGAATAGAACCGCCAGATCGCGGCAAGATCCCTCACGCAAGCTCAGGGTCTGATCCGACGGCCAAGGAGGACCATACGGACGCGTCACCTGGCGGCAGGTTTGAAAGATTTGAAGGCTCAACTTCACCAGAAACGATAGTGCATCCGATTGCGCGTCGCCAGCCATCCAGTTTGCGAACTGTTTCACGGCTTCCGCGACGTGCCCGTCGCGCCGGTAGGACATCAATGCCGCGCACAGCGGCTCCCGGTACCACAGCGGAAGATTCAAGGGTTCGCCGGTGATCACGTAGTCAAACGGATTCTGCCGAAGCATCTCCACGGTGAATCGGCTCGCCGCAATCAACTCCCCGGTGGGCGTATCAAACCAGACGTTCAGGGCAAGATTGCCATCCTGATCCAGACACTCCGTGGTTCCGGCGGGGGGTGGTACGATCTGAAGGTCGAAGGCAAGGAGCCTTTGCGCGCTGGTCATACGGGGCCGAAGGCGGAAAATATGTGGCTCCAGGATCACCGGGAAATCGTAGCGGTATCGCGTGGAGTGGGTGACTGTAATCTTCATGGGCCGTCCTCTTCCATGGCGGCCAGCACCTCAGCGAGCGGGACGGTTGCGAAACCCGTGGCGTGATCGGCCAGACCATAGGGAATGATCAGTTCGCCGTTGTGGAGCAGCGCGCCGCAGGTGTAAACCACGTTGGGCACGTAACCTTCACGCTCGTTCTGGTTCGGCTTGAGCAAGGGTTCGCGGAGCCGTCCGATTACTTTCTCCGGGTCGTCGCGATCGAGGAGAAATGCGCCAATGCAGTACTTTCGCATAGGGCCGACACCGTGGCTGAGGACCAGCCATCCTGCATCGGTCTCGATAGGAGATCCGCAGTTGCCGAGCTGGACCAGTTCCCAGGGAAAAGCGGGCTTTAGGAGCACGCTGCGCTCGTTCCAGAAGTGCATGTTGTCGGAAAACATCAGATAGATGTTTTCATTGTCCTGGCGGGAGAGCATGGCATACTGACTACCGATCTTCCGTGGGAAGACGGCCATACCTTTGTTTTCGGCGGCCGGACCATTCAGCGTAATGAATCGAAAGTTGAGGAAGTCAGAAGTCTCCACCAGCTCCGGCACCACGACCCTGCCATCGAAAGCGGTGAAGGTGGCGTAGTAGATGTGGGTGCCATCGTCGTTCCGGAAGCGAACAAAGCGGGCGTCCTCGATGCCGTTGCGTTGCGAGGGTGTGGCTGGGAATAATATGCGCTCCGACAACGGCTGCTCCGGCTGGAACTGGACCTCGTAGTTGGACCGGGCCAACATCCAAATCCCCTGGGAGGCGTCTTGGTCTTCCTGTGTCATTCCATCCGGCAGGCGGAACTGCTCCGCTTGGAGGCCGGCGCGAAGATCCTCCAGTTGAAACGACTCCCCGAGTTTGTTCATTACCCGGCGGGTGAATTCGCCGGTCAATCCCAGTTCAGAAAGTTTCCGCCCGAACAGCGCCTTCTCGTACCGGGGGTTGGGGATCTGACGCGGCTCGGTAAGAAAATCCGTGGCGGGTAATATCTCGATCCGCTGATCGGGATGGACAAGACCGGTACGAAACGTGATGGAGGAAATGTGTCCTTCCCCAGTTGCGCGCAAGCTGAGAATAAACCGCAGCACGCCCGGCGGCAGGCCAGCCTGGTCAGGATGCGGCACGATGGAAGGATTGAACAAGGCAGCGGATTCTAAAGAGTATTCGGCCAGGAAATAGGAGCCGATCAGGAGCCGCCTCTGTTCGGATATACCCTCGATCGTCGCCAAAGACTCACGAACTTGTTCGAAGCGCTGCAGGAAGAGATTGCGGATTTGCTGGTGGCGCTGAGAAAACTCAGCGGAAACTTCGTCCAGCAGCCGGCCGACCCCATCTTCCTGGAGCGCCATGATCCTACCGATGATCCTGGCCACCCGCTCGGGACCACCCGGACTGAAGGGCCTGAGGAGAACGCGGGATTGGTCGGGATTGAGAATTGTGGCTGTGCGTTTGAGATGCATGGACATGGGGTTTGGGCTATTCCCTGAGGGCGATCGGTTCTCTAAAACTCGTCAGTATGTTTTGCGCCAGTTGCATCTCCGCCAACGAGAGTAAGAAGGCCAGGGTTGATTCCGCTCCCTGGTTCCCGTTGACCCGATCGACATGCAACCCATCGCGGCAGCCGCCTGTCTCGGGAGAGTAGAGTTCGAGTCCGAGGTCGTTCCAGCCGATGAACCAGTCAAAAGCGCGTTGCGCATGTTCATACCACCAGACATCCGATGTGGCGCGATAGGCTTCCAAGCAGGCCGAGACCGTTGCTTGCGCGTCAATGGGCTGCTGGTCGAAATCGGCGCGCGTGCCGCCGCGGCGGTAGAACCCATTACTGCCAACAGGGCGAAAGTGACCCTTCTCGGACATCTGCAAATCCGTCAACCAGCGCAAGGCCTCGAGTCCCCGCTGAAGCACCACTGGTTGTCCCGTCGCGTGACCGCTCACTATCAATGCCTGAGCGAGCTTCGCGTTGTCGTACGACAGTTCCTCCTCAAACCATTGCCAGTCCGGATGCGCACTCGCTTCAAAGCGCTCCATAAGACGGCAGGTCAGTGTCTCCCGGGTCTGGTTGACCAGGCTGTCGCCGCTCAACCGCCGCAGGTATTCATGGATGCCGATCAAGCCGAACGCCCAGGCCCGCGGCGACGTGAACCCTGTCAGCGCAGGCAACGCCAGCGCGAAGAGCTGTCCCGCCATCATCTGGAAGCTCCGAAAAGGCGAACGTCCCACCCCTATGCCCAGGGCCCAGAGCGCCCTCCCTTGACAGTCCTCCGATCCCTGTTCGTCCAGCCAGTGCCGCTCAAAACTCAGGTGGTTGTGGAAGCGCTTCGTTTTGAGATCGAAAGCGTGATGGAGGAACGCAGCGGAGGTGGTAGCCAGCGCGCGCACCGGCTCCGGATCCCCGCCCAATTCCCCGAGCAGCACTGACAGGATGAAAGCACGGGCGTTATCGTCGGTGCAATAGCCTTCGGAAAAATTCGGGACACTGAAAACAGCGTGTTGGAAGACGCCGGTGGAATCGGTCATCCGCGATAGGTGACTCAGCTTCATCGGCGGGAGTTCCCGTGGCTTTTGGTCGAGCGTCTTGGAGGCAAGAATTTGTCGTGTCCGAGCGGCCCCTTCCAGCCGGGAACACTCGAAGGTGCGCATATAGATTTGTGCCACGTTGCTCCAAACCATCTCCCGACCTATCTTGTAGGCGTTCTTGCGAATGGCATGGCGGCGCGTGTCGTCGCGCAGCAACCCGATCACCTCGCGTGCTATGGCCGGCGCATCACCGAATGGCACCAGCACACCGCGGTCTTCCGCCAGCAATTCAGCGGCATGCCAGTACGGAGTGGAAACCACTGCTTTGCCGGCGCCAAAAGTGTAGGCGAGCGTTCCCGACGTGATCTGCGCTTCGTTCAGGTAAGGCGTGATGTAAAGGTCTGCCGCGCCTATGAACTCCTTCAGGTTCTCGATGTCCACAAACTGGTTGTAGAAGATGACGTTCTTTTCGACCTTGTTCTTCTTGGCGAGAATCTCCATGCTGAGCCGGTAAGCCTCCCCGTGCTCCCGCAGCTCGTTAGGATGGGTGGCGCCGAGAACTATATAAACAACATCTGGAAACTCCGCGAGAATGTGTGGTAAAGCGTTGAGCACATACTCGATGCCCTTATTCGGCGAAAGTAGGCCGAACGTGAGCAGCACCACCCGTCCTTCCACACCGAACTGATCCTTGAAAAAAGTCGGATCGACGAAACCTACATCGGGAATGCCATGCGCGATGAGATCGATCTTAGCCGGCGGCGCTTGATAAATATCTTGCAGCATCTGCCGTCCGCGCTCGGCCATCACCACCAGCCGGGTAGAGAGTGAGATTATCCCCTCCATCACACGCCGCTGGTCGGCTCTCGGCTCCCGGAGCACGGTATGAAGCGTTGTGACGACAGGCATTCTCAATTCGCGCAGGAGCGCCAGGATGTGGCCACCGGCCGGCCCGCCGAAAATGCCGAACTCATGTTGCAGGCAGACGATGTCCACGTTGCTGATGTTGAGAAAATCGGCGGCACGCAGATAGGAAGATAGGTCCTGTTCCTCAATCTCGAAGCGAACCACCTCCGGGTACTCGTAGCCACCCGGAATATCGTTAACCGACACGGCGAGACACTGGCTCTGGGGGTGTGCGCTTGCGACAGCGGCAAGCAGGTCGGACGTGAACGTGGCAATGCCGCACTTGCGCGGCAAGTGGTCGCCAACAAAAGCGATCTTGCGGACTTTAGAAGTGCTTTTCATGAAGGCATTCCTTTGCTGCCGGGCGGACCTGCACTCGCTTCAATCAATCTGATTCTCCGGGTGGCGCTACAGACGGGAAATGGAGTGGATCCCGCAGGTTCTGTAACTCCCGGTAATAGTAAATTGGAGAAGGGCGCTTTCCTCTCAACTTCAGAGCCTTTAGAAACGCGATTTCTTCTTCGGTGGCGCCGCCACTCAACGACACATCCTTTAGGAATTGTTCCAGTCCTGGTTCTATGGCGACGGGCTGTGGGGTCTCCTGTTCGGCAAACTCAAATCGCTTCAGGCTTCCTGCCGTGAGCCGGCGGTTTGGGACAACTTCCATGGCAAAGCTCTTAAGGTCGATATCCCAGGAGTCGATTATCGGCTCGAGGAAAGAGACGCAGTTCTCAACCGAGATGTTAAAAACGTCCGTGTCCAGGAATTCGAGAATGGCAACACGCATTTGCTCATAGCTGCGTTCGCTCGCTTGGGCAATCCGGCGGAGCCACTCTTCACTTTGCAGTTCCTCTTTGGCAACTCCCTGGGCGACATCCAGGAGTTTTTGAGTGACCAGGCGTTCCAGTTCGCCGAACGGCTCCTTCTCAAAAATCCGGCGCACTTCTTTTTGCCGGCCGGTATTGCATTTGCGCAGAATTAACTCGCGACACTCTTTGAAGAGGGGCCGCGGAAGCTCAGCCACTCTCTTCCTCAATTCCTCATTCCGCTGCAGGTCAGCCAATTTCGAGAGTTCACCGCTGGGGAGTTTCAAGGCCCTGCCGATCTTCTCGTAGAGGTCGGTGCGACCGGGCGCGGGAGGAGCTTTCTTCCGGGCCAGCAGTTGCGAGATGTAGGATTCGGTCACCTCAGCCGCAGCAGCAAGGTCCTTCTGCTCCAGGCCAAGTTCCTTTAAACGGTGCCGAATCAATAGGGAAACATCCATGGGGGAATTCTGTTCGTAGCTTAACCATATTAAGTCAAGCAACTAAGCCTATCTTCACACAAAAGTGCTTGACAAGCAAGTACACTTAACTGATAATAGTTAATGTCTGGACGCTCCCGCCCACTCGCAGATCTTCTGAACTAAGTCAGGCGATCTGATCCCCGGTCTCTTAGGTCACCCACGCACCCGAGGTGGTGGCGGTGTCTGGGTGCGGAATTCAGCTACAGTACTCCGATAACTGACGGCTGGAGAAAGAGGATCACGTATGTCGACTTCGGTTGAATTGCTGCGGCCGCAGGAAGCATGGACGCCGCCAGCAGCAAAGCCGCTCGACGAAGAGGCATGGCGAGCATGGGTCGCGAAGGGCCGTGCGCGAGACCGGCGAAGTAGTGCAGGGCGAATAAAGGCCGTAAAGTGGGCCTCGATTGTGGCGCTCCTTGCCGCAGCGGGGTTCTGGTCCCCTCTCGCCCCATTCGATGTTGCAGTCAGATGCCTTGTGACTGCCAGCGCAATGGTGTTGATGTTCCTAGGTTTCCAGGCGCGGTATTACGCCGTTGCGGCCGTGTTCGGAGCCCTTGCGCTGCTTTACAACCCGGTGGCACCCGTGTTCAGTTTTTCAGGCGACTGGCAGCGCGCACTCGTCGTAGCGAGCGCCATTCCGTTCGGCTGGTCACTCGCTTGGCGCAAAGTGAGGTTGGCACACAATGACTAAGTTTCAAAGGACCGCATCGAGATCGGCTCTCACATCATTCCTCGCGTTCGGAATCCTGTCGGCAGCTACAGCAGCAGGAGACCTATCCAAGTATCGGAACTTTCAGCTCGGAACGGACCTGCCGACCGTGGCCAGAGAGGCGGGCGTGAACCCGTCTCAAGCGAAGGTAATCCATAGCCGCCCGGCCCTCATCCAAGAGCTTGAATGGCGCCCGCAGCCTCTCGGTTCATCTTCTCAAACAGAGCCAGCCAAAGAGGTAGTCTTCAGCTTTTACGATGGTGAACTGTTTCGGATCGTGGTCAACTATGACCGCTACCAGACCGAAGGCTTAAGGACTGACGACTTCGTTGAAGCAATCTCGACGACATACGGAATTGCCGCCAAGCCCACGGCTTCGGACAAGGTTGCGCCGCGAAGCTACGGCGATCAGGATGAGATCCTCGCACAATGGCAGGATTCGCTGTACCGCTTCGAACTGATCCGTTCCCCGTACGGGCCTAGTTTCAAGCTGGTTGGAGTGCTTAAGGGGCTGGAGGCGCCCGCTCAAGGCGCCACTCTGGAAGCGAAACGGCTCGACGATCAGGAGGCGCCGCAAAGGGACGCTGCCCGGATCGCGAGTGAAGAAGAAGCAGCGAGAGCCAGGTCGGAAAAAGCGAGGCTTGTGAACAAGCCGAAGTTTCGACCGTGACCCGCAGGGCCGCGAGAGAAATTGCCGAACCAAGGAGGCACACGAACATGATGAGAACCCGACTCGCAGTTTCTACATTCCGCGAAGGTGACGAAGTTGTGCTGGCCGACGGCACATACCAGGGCACCCTGGGCGTTTTTGTCCGGCTGAGAGACGACATCAACTGGGCGGACATTACGGAGAGTAATGGCAGTGTACGCAGCCACCCGGTGGTATGGCTGGCCCATTCCGCGAGCACCATCCCAGGTTCCGTGAACTGACGCCGCCCATGCCAGACACGATCACAGCGGGGAGCATTTGGGTTGAGGAAGGCACGCATCTGCCGAAATCGATCCTGCTCCCAAGCGAGTCTAATGCGAATGGATGGGCAGCGGTCAAAGACATGCGCTCCACCTTCGAGAAGGCGATTCAAGCAGCAGGATGGACGTTTTTCTTCATGGCTGGCGAGATCAAGACCACCGTCTTTGGATTTGACAGGCAAAAGGCGTTGTGCACCGCGTTGAAGCGACTCATCATGGACGTGAAGTCTCAGCATTGCAACAGTATCGAGATCACGGGTGTCATGAGTAAATCGTTCCTGGGCTTGCCCTATGTGAGTATTTCCGCTCACCCGCGACACCTTCAGGTGGGCCTGGTCTTCGCGGCCAACGGTAACTTAATTTGAACTGGAGGCTATTAGCATCATGAACATTCGACCCCTATACGACCGCATCGTGGTGAAGCGGATCGAGGAACAGGAAACCACGCGCAACGGCATCGTTATCCCCGATTCGGCTAAGGAAAAACCCCAGGAGGGTGAAGTGATGGCCATCGGGAAGGGCAAGCGGCTCGACAACGGCGAAATGGTCGTCTTGGATGTCAAAGCCGGCGACCGCATCCTGTTCGGCAAATATTCCGGCAACGAGATCAAGCTGGATGGCACTGAGTACATCATCATGCGCGAGGAGGATGTCCTGGGAGTTCTGGATGCCGCCCCTCAGGTGCTCTCGAAAGCCAGCTAATTCAAATCCGAAACGAGGAAAACATCATGGCAAAACAGATTACTTATAGTGACGACTCCCGTCAAGCGATCCTGCGCGGCGTCAACCAACTTGCCGACGCGGTGAAAGTGACCCTTGGACCCCGCGGACGCAATGTCGTTCTCGAAAAGAAATACGGGGGGCCGACGATCACCAAAGACGGTGTGACGGTGGCCAAGGAGATCGAGTTAAAAGATCCGCTCGAGAACATGGGCGCACAGATGGTGCGTGAGGTGGCGTCGAAAACCTCCGACGTAGCCGGTGACGGCACCACCACGGCGACGATTCTGGCCCAGGCAATCTACCGCGAAGGCGTCAAAGCGGTCACTGCTGGAGCAAATCCGATGGCCATCAAGCGCGGCATCGATAGAGCCGTGGAAGTGGCCGTCGAGGAAGTCAAAAAGCTCTCCAAGCCGGTCTCTGGCGACATGATCGCCCAAGTCGGCAGCATTTCCGCGAACAGCGACCCCGCTATCGGCAACATCATTGCGGAGGCTATGAAGAAAGTCGGCAAGGACGGCGTGATCACGGTCGAGGAATCCAAGACCATGACCACCGAGTTGCAGACCGTGGACGGGATGCAATTCGATCGCGGCTATCTCTCACCCTATTTCGTGAGCGATGCCGAGCGCATGGAGTGCGTCTTCGAGGATCCTTACATCCTTATTCACGACAAGAAGATCAGCAACATGAAGGACGTGCTGCCGATTCTCGAGCAAATTGCACGCGCGGGTAAACCGCTGCTGGTGATTGCCGAAGAGGTGGAAGGCGAAGCCTTGGCGACGCTCGTAGTCAACAAGCTGCGCGGGACGCTCAGTGCTTGCGCCGTGAAGGCCCCTGGCTTCGGCGATCGCCGCAAAGCCATGCTGGAAGATATCTCGATCCTGACTGGCGGCAAGGCCATCATGGAGGAGACCGGCATCAAGCTGGAGGGCATCAAGCTGGAGGATCTCGGCCGCGCCAAGCGCGTCACGGTGGACAAGGAAACCACAACCATCATCGACGGGGCCGGAAAGCCCAAGGATATCGAGGGCCGGATCAAGCAACTCCGGGCGCAGGTCGAAGAGACCACCTCGGACTACGACCGCGAGAAATTGCAAGAGCGGCTGGCGAAGCTGGCCGGGGGCGTGTCGATCATCAAAGTCGGCGCCGCCACCGAGACCGAGATGAAGGAGAAGAAGGCCCGCGTAGAAGACGCGCTCCATGCCACTCGCGCCGCGGTCGAGGAAGGCATCGTGCCGGGCGGAGGCGTGGCGCTGCTTCGGGCATCGATCGCGCTGCAGAAGCTCAAACTGGAGGGCGACGAGCAGTTCGGCGTCACCATCGTACGTCGCGCCTGTGAGGAGCCGGTGCGGCAGATCGTGCGGAATTGCGGGACCGAGGGCGCCGTTGTGGTGGAGCAGATCAAAACCCATCACGATAGTAACTTCGGCTTTAACGCCACCACGGAAGAGTACGAAGATCTGGTGAAGGCCGGCGTAATCGATCCCACCAAGGTGACTCGCACAGCTTTGCAGAATGCAGCTTCCATCGCCTCTCTCATGCTCACCACCGAGGCCATGATCTGCGGGGTTGTGGAAGAGGTGGACAATTAGGCGTTTGGCATGGCGGCCTGTGAAAGGACCCGGATGAACAAGAGATTGCTGAAGCGGCACAAGCGCCAAGTTTCGCGCGCGCGCGAACGGGTTAGGCTGTCGGAGCCTGATCTGAGGACTCCGGAACAATTACGGGCCGCACGGGCGGCGAGCCGCGCCGTGGCCGGCCGGAGCAGCGACTCCCACGCAAACTACTCCACGCCGTCAATCCAAAATCACGCCGGCCATACAGCAGACCGCGCCGCGAAAGCGAATGTAGGGTCATGATCCGAACTCTAGGGCTGTTCTCCGCACGCTGCCCGCATTGCAGATCCATCGATTTTAGAAGCGTAGGCACCCGAAACGCCATCGAGACGGCTTTCCAATGGTTTCTTCAACCCTACCGGTGCTCCCTTTGCGGCCATCACTTTTTCCTATTCCGATGGCAAGCCCTACTCGGGGGCACGGCGTGAGGGCAGCCCTGGGACGTAGCCTCCCCGGGGCTTATCCGGCACGCGCTCGTAGTAGTGGTTGATTCGTCTGATTTCGTCCGGCGCAATTCCCCTCCTCGAGTTTTTGTTGTTCCCGCGAGCATCACATCTCACCTACTTACGTGTGTTTCAGCACGTCACGTGCAGGGTGGCCTTCGTCCGGATTCTCCTTCAGTTCCACGATAGCTTCTACAATCGGGGACGAAGAGTTTAGCTTTGCGTCCATGACCGGCAGCGCGCTGGTTCGGCTTGGTCGGACTATTCTATAACCCGTTCTTGGTGTGCATCCCCTTGTTCGTCTGGACGGCCGAATCCAGAATAGTGTAGATGAAATCTGCACTCGCTGGGAGTCCTGTCCGCGCTTCGCGCTGACGCCCGGGGGCGAATCGGAATGGGCCGTACGTCCCGCGCAATAGAATACCTGCCAAACACTCGCTTGTCTTTAGTTCCGGCCTGTGGAGCCTGTGGAGTTGTGTCTCCACGAGCCTCCGTGCAGACTTCCTCGCTCGTTGGGCGCGCGTCCGTTTATGTTTAGGTAACAGCGCCAGTGATCCGTTCGGCACGGACGATAAACCGGTCCGGCGCTGGGCCGACGAAGTAAAACGGATGACAAGTGACCAGGGTTAAGAATTCACCTCCGGTGGACTCCAATACCGAGACATTGTCTGGACTCACCACTCTGGTAGACACGACGCGGTAGTGGTACTCGCCCTGTAACGTAGTGAGCGTAATGATGTCGTTCTGTTGAATGTTCCGCAACGGCCGGAAAAATGTATCGCGATGCCCGGTGATGCCTACGTTGCCAGGTTGACCAGGCAGCGACGTGCCGGGAACATGGCCGGCCGCACGCCGGAGAGTGGTTCGGTCTTCTCCTTCGATGACGATCACCGAGAGGCCGAGGCGTGGGATCTCGATGCGGCCAATCAGGCCCCCGGTCGCGACCGCAAAAAGGCCTGGCGGCGAATTTGCGGGCGGGTTACCTACTTTGATGCCGCTCGCCCTGCTCTGTTCGTTCAACTGTCGCTCGAGGTCACGGCTTTCCCGGTTCTGGAACGTCCAGGTGTCCATCAGGACGAACCCGCAATAACCCAGCGCCAAGACGGCACACACGGAGAATACACGCTGGCCCCACTTCAAAATCCGCGCCAGCGGCTTTCTCATAATCACAATTCTCATTTGGGCGTCTCCTTCTTGCCTGTAGGTGATTCGCCCTCAGCGATGTAGCCGGCTCTGGTACGCACGACGAGCCCGCCACCCGCCCGGTGGGCGGCGACTCGAATGGTCCGGTAGGCACCTTTGCGCGCTGCGTTGGCGGGGACATATCCAATGGTGTATTGATTGCGAATATCGCGGGCAATTCGCTCGCAAATTGCTACGACCTCGCTGAGCTGGCTGGGGAAGAAGGCCTCACCGCCGGTCGCCTGTGCCAGGCGGTTGAGCACCGCCGGATTTCGGTCCGCATCGTCCAGGTCGAAAATACCGATCGTATAGATGAGGGCAGTGGAGCGCGCAGCGAGGTCGGTGACCTGGGCAAGGTTATGTACGCTGGCATTGTCGCCGCCGTCGCTGATCACGAGTAACGCTTTCTTGTCGTGACGCCCTTCCTGCAATCGCTCCAAGGCTTTGACAATCGCATCGTACAGCGCCGTCTCGCCAGTGACCGGAAACCCGAAGATCGCGGCGCCGAGTGTGGTGGAGTCATTGCTGAATTTAGTGGCGCCGGGTAGGCCCATCGAAACCTTCTCGTTGAAGTTCACGACGAACATCTCGTCCTCTGGGTTGCTGAACTGAACAAAACTCCGAGCGGCGGTAATCACCTGGGCAAGTCTTGGGTACATACTGCCGCTGTGGTCGACAACCAGTCCCACGGTGACGGCAATATCTTCGTGCTGGAACAGCCGGATACTTTGCAGCACGCCGTCTTCGTAAACCTCGAAATCCTGCTGGAGTAGATCGGAGACGAAGCGGCCTTGCCGGTCGCGTACAGTGGCATTCAGCACTACAAAGTTAGCGTCCACCGACACACGGTAAGATTCCGAAGCCTGGCTACTGGGCGCCGACGGAACCTGTGATTCAGCACAGGTCATTAGAAGAACCAGGAGAGCGAAGACTTTTACGATATCGCGCGCGGCCACCCGCAAGCGTGTCCCGGTCATAGCGGCCCTCTTTCTCACTACGACGCCAGGATGCGACAGTACTCAGGCTGCCACATGGCGTCTTGCACTTGTTGAACGATATCACCCAATTCGACGCCGGCCAAGCCTTCTGCTTCCGCAGCTTCCGCTACCGCCACTGCAACGGTCACCGACACATCGCGCAAGTTGTCCACATGCGGCAGTAACGAAGCTCCGGGCTGGCGCACGGCAACCAGGCTCGAGACAGCGTTTGCCGCCGCTGCGAACATGCCGTCACTAATCCGGCGGGCCCTGGAGACAATGCTTCCGAGGCCCAGGCCAGGATATAGCATGGCATTGTTCGCCTGGCCGATGACGTAAGTTATGCCCTTGTAAGTGATCGGAGTGAATGGACTGCCTGTCGCGATCAACGCTCGCCCATCGGTCCAGGCGATCAGATCGGCCGGACTGGCTTCGGCCGAGGCCGCGGGATTGGAAAGAGGAAAGATGATGGGCCGCTGCGTATGGGCGGCCATTTCCCTGATAATGGCTTCCGTGAAAGCGCCCACGACCGTCGACGTGCCGATCAACATCGTCGGCTCCACCTCGCTCACCACTTCGGCAAGGCCGATGCCCCCGCCGGTCGCGTCGCGTCTCCATCCCTTGCTCTCTGCGGCAGGGCGGGCATACGGCTCCTGGTGATCGTGCAGGCGTTCGCCCATGTCGTCGGTGAGCAGTCCTTCCAGGTCCACGCACCAGAAATGCCGGGTTGCAACCTCCTTGGACAAACCCTCACGCATCATGGCATCGCGCAGTTGGTCGGCAATACCGATGCCCGCCGTTCCAGCGCCAAAGATCACGACGCGCTGTCTACGGAGTGGCGCCCCGCAGACACGCACCGCGGAAACCGCGGCCGCCAGGGTGATTGCACCGGTACCCTGCATATCGTCGTTGAAGGTGCAGATTCGCTCGCGGTATTTCCTGAGAATGCGCCGCCCATTACCGGGACCGAAGTCTTCCCACTGCAGCAGCGCTTTCGGAAACAGCTTACTGGCGGCTTTGACGTAGGACTCTATGAAGCCGTCGTAGCGCTCCCCGCGTACCCGAGCATGCCGGTTCCCTATGTACAGAGGATCTTTGAGCAGGCTTTCCCGGTTGGTGCCAACATCGAGCATTACCGGGATCACGCGCGCCGGGTCGATACCGCCCGCCGCTGTGTAGATGGCAAGCTTGCCGATCGAGACCTCGATACCGCCCACACCCCAATCGCCGATCCCCAGAATTTGCTCCGCGTCGGTCGCCAGGATCAGGTCGATATCGTCCGAACCGGCGCCGAGATTCTCAAAAGCCTCCTCAATCCCTTCGGCATGGTCGATCGAAAGGTACACGCCCCTCGGACGCCGGCACTCATGGTGGTACTGTTCCATCGCCAAGCCAACAGTCCGGTCGTTGACAATGGGTATCATCTCGCGCAAGTGTTCCGAGAATAGCCGGAAGAAGAGCACCTCGTTGCGGTCGTGCAGCGCAGTCAGGTAGATGTTCTTACTTACCGCATCCGGCAATTGCTGATATTGGGCGTAGGCGCTCTTGGCCTGACCATCCAGAGTGCTGATAATGGGCGGGAGCAGGCCAGTCAGGCCCAATGCTTTTCGTTCCTCCGCTGTGAAGGCCGTGCCTTTGTTCAACGGCGGCGAGGCGAGCACAGCTATGCCCCGGGCCTTGGTTTCACGGCAGCCAGAGACACTCGGAGAGTAATTCCGCATCGGCGGCACCATTAGCGGGATGACTCTACGTCGCATCGTTGTTCCCTCTTTCCTTGCGGTAAGACCCGCCCCGCAGCGCGTCCCTGGGGCCGCGCCGCGTGACAGACCAGGACCCTTACAGAACACGTCTTTCGGCAAATCGGAACGTCACCGCCCCGACCAAAAAGACCAGGCCGAACAGTGCGATCAGCGGCAGCGGACTCGCAGTTGTCGGAAGCTTTCTATCGGCTTCGGCTTCTGCAATTTGGGTTTGCGCGGGTGGTGGTGTGACCACCTGGGCGAGTTCCACCTCGTCTCCTGTGGGTTGAATCGCTCTGACGGGCGCCTGCTTCAGTTGCACAACCACCGGTTCATCGGCCGTTTTGATCGGCTCTGTGACTTCCAGCGGGATCTCAACCTCAGTAAAGAGAACGGGCGTTTTAGTCGTCTTGGCAAGTTCTATGGCTTTGGCCTTAGGATAGACGAATTCCTCGCCCCAATTTCGACCCGGATAAAACCACGCCCGAAGCGCTTCCGGCTGGCCAGCGGGCCTTTCCCTAAATGTGACCACCGTTTTGTCGGTCGCTCGCAGGCGGTAATTTGGGATAGCTAGGATGGTGGCGTAAATCATCGTTTGGTCTTTGTTGAAAATCTGGACGATGTGACGGTCGGAAGACGAGTCCAGAATCTTGAACACGTACGTGCCTGCCGGCAGCACGCCCCAGCCCTTCAGGTGGACTCCCGGAATCTCCACGGGCGCGCTAAAGGTCATCACGGTTTTCCGGTTCCAATCGTCCGCTCGGGCGCCTGGCAAAAACATGGTTCCCAGGGCCGCTACACAAAATATCGTTTTTGTTACTCCAAATAGTTTCACTTCGTTTTCTCCTTATTTCAAAAACTCGAGTCGTGTGCTCTTGACGGTGCGGCGTTAGCACCGTCTCCGCACTCAGTTCCCACCCGCTCATAGGAGCATTCTCGGGTCCATCAGCACGGGGTGGCCCAACGAAGGCTGGCAAGGCGCTCGCGTTGCCTTGCAGAAGATCCTCAATCAAGCTGGCGGATGCTGGGTTGAGGGTTATTACGGGCCGGAGACGGGCATTCGCTGAAATGCCCTACGAGTTGCGGATGAGGAAGGTATCGGGCCGCGGTATTGACCGTGTGGGGTCATGTGACCAGATATGGTCGATCTTCGCTTCTATAATCCAAGACTTCCGGCGTCAGGCGCTCCTTGCGGCGGGGGTGTTCCGCCCGTTCGGGGGGCAAGCCCGAGTAGCCACGTGGGGTGGTCGTCGGCATGCATACCCAATAGCGACCTCTTAGAAGGAGACGATTATTATGCAATTCGTTCGAGCTAAAAGTACCGCTGCCGTTCTTCTGCTTCTCGGGACGATTATCCCCGCCTACGCGCAGCAAGACCAGCAGAACGATAAACAGGGCAAGCCTGAAAGACAGCAGGGCAGGCAGCAGCAAGGCGCGCCGCCACCCGCGCAACAACAGCGCCCTCAGGGACAGCCCCAACAACCAGAGGCACGCGGACAGCAACGGCAGAATCAACAGCAAGATCAGCAGCAGCGGGCCCAACAGACTCAGCAACAGCAGCAGGGACAGCGCGGACAGCAACAGCAGAACCAGCCGCAAGGGCGGTACGGACAGCCCGCTCAACAACCGCGGCCCCAAGTCCAACAGACTCAGCAACAGCCGCCCCAACAGCAGCAGGGACAACGCGGGCCGCAACAGCAGAACCAGCCGCCAGACCGGTACGGACAACCCGCTCAACAACCGCGGCCGCAGGTCCAACAGACTCAGCAACAGCAGCCGCAACGGCAGCAGGGACAACGTCCCCAACAGTCCCAGCAACAGCAGCAACCGCAGCGTACGCAGCAGCAGGCAGTCGCGTGGCAACAGCAGCGGGGATGGCAACAGCAGGGCGGCTGGCAGGGGCATAGTACTTTTCAGCAGGATCGTGCTCAACACTGGGACAGCGATCATCGCACTTGGGCGCAGCGTGGCGGCTACGGTGGTTACTACATTCCTCAGGACCGTTTCGCTCTCTATTTCGGTAGTCAACACTGGTTCCGGATGAACAACCTCCCCACGATCTATATGGGGTATCCGCGCTTCTCGTACGGCGGTTTTTCGTTCCTTCTCGTAGATCCCTGGCCGGAATATTGGGCAGCGAACTGGTACGACACCGATGACGTTTACATCGATTATGACGACTATGACGACGGCTACTACCTTTACAACCGCAGGTATCCGAACGTCAGACTGGCGATCACTGTCGCACTGTAGCTGACGAACGGCGGTCACAGAGCCTTGTTGATCCGGTTGCGGTGCAAGGATCAGGAATGCCAACCATACCTGTAGGCCAAAGGGAACGACACCGCACTGGACGCGTCGGCTGGCTACGTGCGGCTGTATTGGGAGCGAACGACGGCATCCTTTCGACCGCGAGTCTGGTTGTCGGTGTGGCATCGGCGCATTCGACTCACAGCAACGTAGTGGTCGCGGGGGTGGCCGGCCTGGTCGCCGGGGCGATGGCGATGGCAGCAGGTGAATACGTGTCGGTGCACTCACAGGCCGACACCGAACAGGCCGACCTCACGCTGGAACGCAGGGAACTGAAGGTAGACGACGAGGGCGAGCACGATGAACTGATGGCGATCTACGTCGCTCGCGGACTCGATCCCACGCTCGCTAAACAGGTTGCCGTGCAACTGATGGCCCATGACGCCTTGGGCGCGCATGCACGCGACGAACTCGGCATCACCGCAGCTCTCAGTGCGCGCCCGATTCAGGCTGCCCTGGCGTCGTCCGGCAGCTTCGTCGTTGGAGCGGCCATGCCTCTCCTGGTCACTGCCATAGCCCCGGAGGCGGGTCTGATCCCCCTTGTCTCTGGAACTTCACTGTTGTTCCTGGCGCTTCTGGGAGGGTTGGCTGCGCGCGTTGGGGGCGCCGGCGTGACGCTGGGTGCAATACGGGTTACGCTTTGGGGTGCTCTAGCCATGGCGCTGACCGCAGGCGTGGGGGCGCTGTTCGGAACCGCCAGTGGGACTTGAGGATTGCGCAGGACTACGCACAGCCACCCACGATTTTCTCACTGGTATCTTTCAACGAGCACGAACGTGATGTCATCAGTTTGCGGCACCCCCTGAGTGAATTCCTCAATGGCTTTCAAGAACTCCTGTTCGAGCGCGTGGCTTCCCGAGGGGGCCTCTTGCTGAATGATTTCTATCAGTCTTTCCTCTCCGAACATTTCTTCCTTCTGGTTTTGCGCGTCAGTAAGGCCGTCGGAATACACCACTAGAATGTCTCCTTTGTTGAGATGGAAGGTGCGGGATTGATAAGAGGCGCAGTCGAACATCCCCAGGACATATGCGTCAGAGGCCAGCTCTTCGATTTTTCTCGTGGCGGAACGGAACAAATAGGCTGGATTATGTCCCGCGCTGATGAATTGTCCCATGCCATCCGGGCTCAGGAGAAAGAGAAAGAGCGTAACGAACTGGAAAGGAAGGGATTTTTCGCAAAGGAGCCGGTTCACCCGGTTCAAGACCTCCTGCGGTTGGGTCCCGGAGTGAAATTCCATGCTGAGAGCGCCCAGCACCATCGAGCTTAACAAAGCCGCGGATATTCCCTTGCCGGAGACATCTGCCAGAACGCCCATCCATTCCCCTGAACTCAGTTGCAGGAAATCGTAGAAATCCCCTCCCACATAGCGTGTGGGACTGTTAAACGCATGGATGCGAAAATTCTCAAATTGGGGCAGGCAACGGGGTAGCAGGCTTTCCTGGGTTTCCTGCGCCAAGGCCAATTCCCCCTCGCTCCTCTTTCGCTCCGCCAGGGTTTTCAGACGAATCACCTCGCGGCTTGCCTCGAGCTCCCGGACCGTCTCCTCCAGCACTTTGCTGTAATTCCTCGTTTCCAGGTGCAACAGGCGCACCTCCAAAATGTTGTGAACGCGCGCGCGCACTTCGGCCAGATCAAACGGTTTGCTGACGAAATCCTTGGCGCCGACTTCGAAGGCGCGCAGCTTGTGAGATGGCTGCGCGGTGATCACGAGGACCGGAAGATAGCCGTCCTCTTCGATTTCCTTCAGGCCTTCCATCACCTGGAATCCGTCCATGCCGGGCATTTGGAGATCGAGCAGGATCAGGGCGTAGCGATTCTTGCGATGAAGTTCGCAGACCTTTTTCGGATCGGTCGTAGACTCGACGGAAGTATAGCCGGCGATGCGTAGCATACCCTCCAGCAGATGGACATTGGCTTCCTGATCGTCAACCACCAGGATTCTGGCGTTCAGAATGTCGGATGGGCTGACCATGACGCTCGTTCCGATTCATTTGGCGTGACCGGCCTCTTGTCGAGCAAATTCCAGTGCTACGTCCAGCGTACTCATGAACTCATTGACGTTGATTGGTTTGGTGAGATACCGGAAGAATCCTGCCTGCAGGCCCTTCTCGATGTCGCGCGGCATGGCATTGGCACTGAGGGCAACGATGGGGATGTGTACCGTTGCCGGTTCTTCGCGAAGAATTTTCAAGGCTTCGATACCACTAATGCCCGGCAGATTGATGTCCATCAGGATCACTTCAGGCTGGTTGGCGCGCGCAAGCTGGATACCTCGATTTCCGTCTCTCGCAGTCAACAGGCGCATATCCGGACGGCGCGCGATGAGTTGTTCGATCAACATCAGGTTAGCCGGGTTGTCCTCTACATAGAGCAGCGTGCGCAGCGGCGCGCCCTGCGGAGCCTGAGCTTGTGGGCTTGGCGCGGCTTCGCCTCGATCCACTGCAAGTTGTGGTGCGGCAGCCGAGTTCAGCTCGAACCAGAACACGCTACCCGACCCGACAATACTCTCCACCCCGATCTCGCCTCCCATCAGTTCCACCAGCCGCTTGCTCATCACGAGGCCGATGCCCGTGCCTTCCTCAGTGTTCCGCTCTTGTCCGAGACGGTTGAAAGGCTGAAAAAGCTGCATCAGCATGTCCGGAGGCAACCCCGCGCCAGTGTCCTTGACGCTAACCCGAACGCGTTCCGGGGTGCTCGGGGAGAGGGCCGCGTCCACCACGACCGTTCCGTTGGCCTGGTTGTACTTGATCGCGTTGGAAAGGAGGTTGATGAGAACCTGCTTTAACCGGGTCCGATCGGCACCAACATAGCAAGGGAGGTCGAACCGGGGAAAGGTCATTTGGATGCCGCGCTTTTGCCCCTGCGGCTCGATCATGGCCTGGCATTCGAGCATAACCTCGGCCAGCGACGTTGGTTCCAGCGACAGCGCGAGCCTTCCGGACTCGATCTGTGCGAGATCGAGGATTTCGTTGATCAGCTCGAGCAGATACCATCCCGCGTGGAGAATCTGATCGATGCTGGCTGTCTGGGAGGGCGTTGGCGGCGGAGAATCGGAATTGATGAGCTGGGCGAAGCCGAGGATTGCATTGAGCGGCGAGCGAAGCTCATGGCTCATGCTGGAAAGGAAATCCGATTTCGCGAGGTTGGCTTTTTCCGCCGCGGCCCGGGCTCTCTTCAATTCGACGTTCTGCTCCTGCAGCTCCTGGTCGAGACGCTTGCGCTCGGTGACGTCGCGTGCGGCGGCGAACACGCCTTGCAGCTTCCTGTCGCGGTCGTAAAAGGTAGTCGCGTTGTAGGAGACCACGGTTGTTTTGCCATCCCGGGCGCGGGCGGTGAGCTCGTAGTTGGTGAGCTTCTTCTCGCGCAGCATCTGCTTGATCCCCGCGTCGGCCCGCTCCGGATCGGTGAAGTAGTTCTTGAACGGCGCGCCGATGAGCTCGTCGCGCGTGCAGCCGGTGAGCGCCTCCATCTGCTTGTTGACGTCGGTGATGATACCGGCCGGATCGGTGGTCATGAGCGCGTCCATGTGGGATTCGATCAGAGAACGCGTGTAGAACTGCTGGTCGCGCAGCCGCTGATCGAGCTTCATCTGCTCTGCTTCCACCTGCTTGCGCGCGGAATTGTCGGTGCCGATCAACAGGTACCCGATGATGGCGCCTTGATCGTCGCGCAGCGCCGTGACCGATACGATGGCTGGAAACCGGCTTCCGTCCTTGCGGATATAGGTCAATTCGTAGATGTCCTCGATCCCGCGCGAGGCCTTGAAGACCAGGGCCTGGAAGCCTGGCGTAATCGTGGTGGCGAGTTCGGCGCTCAATGCCACAGCGCGCGCGATCACTTCCAGCGGGTCGGAGATATCGGCTGGGGTGATCTTGTTCACCACGTCGGCGGCCGCGTAGCCCAGCATGCGCTCGGCGCCGACATTGAAGATTTGAATGACGCCTTTCTCGTCGGTGGCGATACTCGAAAAGTTGGCGCTGTTGAAAATCGCGTTCTGCAAGGCCCCCGTTTTCAGGAGAGCCTCTTCGCGGCGAACCTCGGTGATGACATCCACTGGGCCAGCGGCCTCCTCAGCGAAGGCCTCTATCACCAGTCCGTTTGCCATGTGGTTCTCCTTTCTGAAGGTCGGCTGCGGTCCAGCTAGCCCCGACAATCCCTGCCAACGCGTTCGTCCGGCAAGCCACCAGAATCTCTTTTCCTTGCTTTCTGGCGGGAAGCCACACTGGCAGAACTAGCAGCTATGTGCCCTTAGGCGATCTTCCGCTGGAGGGTGGCACTCGGCTCAAGGCGGATCCGGCAAGAAAACCGATGGCGGCCGCAGCCACCAGAGAGCCGGTCAGGTGCCGGCGGGCAAACCTTCGCAATCCGGTGAAGACATTTCTCAGGTCATGATCTTCGACATATGATGCCGTAGCATCCAGCCGGTCCGCCGCGCCGCCGGCGAGGTTGCCGATTGCCTCGGAACCCCGGCGTCCAGTTGTGCGAACGGACGAGGCAGCCGCGTGGAGCGCGCCCCCAGTCTCATCGCGCGCTTCATCCAATCTCCGGCCGGCGGACCGGCCCAACTCTTCCATCGACTCTTTGGCCTCTTTGCCAAACTCCGACGCCTGCTCCGCTAATGTCTTTAATGTACTCAAAGTGTCCTCCAAAGTATGGGAATGATTATCCTGCGCATGCTGACGTATTGCACGTTTACCTCCATTGCGCATATGGACGCTCTATTGGTGCTGGAAGACGAGGGTGATGGGCTTGTGCTGCGGCCTTACGACGCTGACCATCATGCTGCCATCGGCGCCAAGAGTGTAGCTTTCGAGCGTAATCGCACCGGATTGTGTGGTCTTCACCTTGAGGACGTCGTGATCCCAACTGGTTTTGCTCTTGAGATCTTTGCCGGTATGAAACGTGGCGTTGTGCTGGCTGTCGGTGATGTCGCTGTAGAAGAAGGTCTCGGTGGCGCCTTCATACACGAAATTGCGCGAGACGATGATGATGCCTTCCCGATCGGCGATCGTCACGGTGCCGGTTTGAACGACGGACTGGCCGGCAAAATCGCTTTTGGCTGGCACCAGCGTCCAGGTGCCGTTCAGGACGTTGTGGTCGCGCGCGTAGGCGGAGAAAGCGAAAAGGAGGGTCGTCAAGACGGCTCCGGTAATTGTCGTAGTTGAATATGTTCTCATGATTTCCTTCGGGCTATACTGTTTTCAACGGAATTGGATATAGCGTCAGGAATGTGAGAGCACGCGAGAAACCGTTCTGTTAGAGCAGCGCATGGCGGCGATAGAACCATGTCTTTACGCCGCCTTGCGCCAATATCAGGTATGTCAGGACCAGTAGCGAAATTCGCACCAACCAACGACAGGCGGTAACGGGGTAAAAACCCATTAACGCGCCGAGGGGCGTGTGCGGCAGCACGGCGCCGGCTGCGTTGGTAGTAGGCGGCGTAGGGCTGGAGCCGGCCTCTGATTTCGCCGGCGCTCCACCCTCGCCTTCCCATTCCCCCAGAGCGTCCACCGTGAACTCTTCCATGATTGGGCCTCCACGTACAGTAGTCGTGTTTCCTGGCATCGCTCGCTAGAGAACCCTACGTCCCTGCAGAACCTGGAATACCACTGCAATCAATGCGATAACCAGCAAGATATGAATCACGCCGCCCATCGTATAGGAAGTCACCATTCCCAGCGCCCAAAGCACCAGGAGGATCACACATATAGTCCAAAGCATGTTTTTTCCCCTTTCCACAAATCGTTGCGGTTGCGGCCAGAGTACGAGCTACCGATTCTGGTCGTGATAGTGATGCCCGCCCCGCGTGAAGCCATTATCCGCCGCCCCCATTTCGAGGGTCTGCTCCAGACGAAACGTCAACAATGACTCGGCTGGGATCCTGACCGTGCTGCCGCGGGTAAGGAGTTGCGTGCCAGCCCCCGCGCCCGCCCCGGCCGCTGCTCCGATCGCCGCGCCCTTTCCTCCGCCGGCAATCGCGCCAATGATCGCACCCACTAGCGCGCCACCGCCGACGAACTCGCCGGTCCGCGCATTCGTTCCAAGGCCGTCCCTACGCCCGCCATCCGTGCGTTCCGCATCCGTTATCACCGCATAGCGCAGCCCGTTAACCGTAACCGATTCGAGATCCAGCGTCAGATACGGATTCGAAGAGTTCCTCACCATCAACTCCGCGTACGATCCTCTGGGGATGGCAACATCGCCGTTTTCATCGATGACATCCTGATAAACGAATCCGGAGAAAACCCGCCCGTCGCTACTCCTGACATTGATGGCCTCGTTGTTCCGCACCGAAACGCTGGTACCGGCGCCGATCATCCTCATTTGGCTGCCCGCGCGGTCACACGAATCGCCGGAGCCACCTCCGAAATCAAACTCGGCGCGGCAGCCCCGATCTACCCAGATGCCGCGCGAATCGTAACCCCAGGTAGAATTTTGCTCGCAGCGGGAGCCGCTGATCTGACGTGCCAACCGGACGCCCGCCGTAGTGTCCGCGTTGCAATAAACACGCCGCCCATCGTTAGAGGAGCAGGTGATCGTACCCTGGTTCTGAAATCCGTTCTGCGCAGCCGCCTGGGAGACACGGCGCCCACAGGATTCCAGCCACTGCTGCCGCTGGCCGCCCCATTCTCAGAACTGATTTGTGAAGCCTGCCCCCGTTCGTATTCGTTCATTGTGATCCACGCCGGTCATCGGATAGGGAGCCGGTAAGTGCTGATGTGGCTCCACAGTCCCATTGCCTGTAATACCCAAACCCCGACGCACACCACAACTACGGCGTTGAGGATGGTCTTGATGCTGGAGGCCATGGGGATAAAGTGATTAATCAGCCATAACACCACGCCGACTACCACTAACGGAACAATCAAATCGATCAAAGGCATTTTGAAAACTCCTTCTATGCCCCAAGGGGCAATCCGTGGACCATTCGTCAGGCCGTATAGATGTTGCGTCACCAAGCGTTAGAGTGGGGCCAGGAAATGACGCGTATGCGTCACCTGACCAAGTATGGTCAAATTTGAACTGCCAACCTCCGTGCGGCTGATATAATCGTATTCGACCGCCATTCTCGGCTTCCCCACCGGGGAGTGTTTAGGCTCCCCTGGCGGCCGGGGTTCCCTGGATCGCCGGGATGAAGGAAAAGAAAGGCGTCATGGGCTCCTCAGGTGTACAGCAACAAGCCATCTGGCTTGTTGAAAACGGTTTAAAGGAACTGGGACTGTTGTTCCGGGCAGTACTCTATCATCCATCAGAACCCATTCTGATCGCGGACAGCGACCGACATTGCCTCGACGCCAACTCCGGTGCTGGCAGGTTGCTGGGGTTGTCGAGAGATCAGATCGTGGGGCGCAGAATTGATGACTTTGCAGAGCCAGGCTTTAGGCCTCAGATTGAGCGCCTTTGGCGGGCCTTTCTGGAGCAAGGCGAACAAGAAGGAACGCTTTCCTTAGTGAGCTCAGATGGAAATGTCCTTGAAGTTGACTACACCGCAAAGGGTCGCATCCTGCCGGAGCAGCATTTGTTCGTTCTGCGTGACAGAGCCAAGAAGAAGATTGACGACGATCCGGTCTCGCCCTCGGTGAAGGACTACGCACTCTTCCTGTTGGATCCGGAGGGGCGGGTTGTGGCCTGCTACTCCGGGGCAGAGCGCCTTTACGGATACAAAGACACAGAGATCATTGCCCAACATGTGTCTTGCCTTTACCACGGTGACGACACCCTCCGGGTCAAGGTACAAGGCGAGTTGAAAAGAGCCATCGCCGAGCCCAACTTCGGAAACGAAGATTGGCATAGCAGGAAGGACGGGGCGCGATTTTGGGCGAATGTCCTTACCGTGGCCCTCAAAGACGAAAACGGCGAACTGCAAGGGTTTGCGAGAGTGGTGCGCGACTTTACCACGCGTCATCGCTCAGACGAGACGTTGCGCCAAGCCGCGGCGCGCCTCAAACAACCCCGGGTTGAACCAACCATCGCCGGCATTGTTTCCGGTGAGTTAGACCGAGTTACAGGGGCGAGCGACGCCTTCCTCAGAATGGTGGGTTACAGCCACGATGATTTGGTTGGCGGCCAGTTTCACTGGTCGGATCTCACTCCCACGGAATATCTGCCTTTAGATGAGCGCGCCCACGAGGAAGCCCTGCGGTATGGAGCGTGTACACCCTTTGAAAAAGAATACCTTCGCAAAGATGGCACTCGGGTTCCGGTGCTGGTTACGAGCGCTGCCTTAAACCTCTCTCCGTTTCGATGGACCACTTTTGTCCAGGACCTCTCCGCCCAGCATGTGGAAACAGTCGAAGGCGAGCCAGGTGGAGAGCAACTCTTTGAGGAGATCGTGGGTAAGAGTGCGGCTTTGAAGCTGGTCCTGGGGCAAGCTGAAATCGTCGCGCCGACGGACGCGACCGTGTTGCTATTAGGTGAGACCGGCACGGGGAAGGAACTAGTAGCCCAGGCCATTCATAGAATTAGCGGCCGTAGGAAGCGTCCTTTCATTACCCTGAATTGCGCGGCTATTCCCACCGGGCTTCTCGAAAGCGAGCTGTTCGGCTATGAAAGAGGAGCATTCACGGGGGCGTTATCGCAGAAGATCGGCCGCTTTGAGTTGGCCCACCAGGGGACTCTTTTTCTGGATGAGGTGGGCGACATCCCCTTGGAGCTGCAACCCAAACTCTTGCGGGCTTTGCAGGAAAAGGAGTTCGAGAGGCTGGGCGGCATCCGCACCATCCCTATTGATGTCCGGCTCATTGCGGCGACCAACCGCAATTTGAAGGAGATGATGGGAGACAAGCTCTTCCGCAGCGATCTCTACTATCGGCTGAAGGTGTTCCCGATAACCATTCCGCCCCTTCGCGACCGCGCCGAGGACATACCGATCCTTGCCCGCTACTTTGCTCAAAAGTATGGCAAGGAGATGAATAAGCAGATAGAAACCATTCCGTCTGAGACGATTCAAGCCTTGGTGAGTTGGTCCTGGCCCGGCAATGTGCGGGAGCTCGAGAATTTCATGGAAAGGGCGGTAATCCTCTCGCCTGGCCCCCGGCTCCGCGCTCCCCTGGCGGAAATACGGGCGGATGCCGTGCAAGCTCCGAATGGAGCCACGCTCGAACAGGTGGAGCGCGAACACATCATCCGCATTCTCCGGCAGAACGGTGGGGTGGTGAGCGCCACGGCCACGCGTCTCGGGCTGCCACGGACAACCTTAAACGCCATGATGCGTAAACTGGGAATCTCCCGCAAGGACCTTTGAAGGAAGGTTAGTGACATCCGCGCCAGTTGCGTGCCGGAACAGGTCGCTGGTTCCTATTCCGGCAGGAGCGGTCCGATGTTGATCCGGGATCTGGCCATTCGAGTCCTCATCGAAAGGTCATTGGTGGTCGTGGTCGCGATTGTAGTCCCGGTTGTGGTCGCGGTTGCGGTCCCACGTGTGGTCGTGCGCCACTTGGCCGCGATCGCCATCCCAGTAGCCGTTATAGTAGCGTTCTCCATCATGACGAGGTTCCACCCATCGTGCGCCGTTGTACGCTGGACGAGTCCAGTATCCGTCGTGCCACCTGTAGTGGTTGCTCACGGGGTACCAATAGCCGCCTACCCAAGCATAGCCGGCGCCAGGACTTCGTGGCTGAACTCTGACCACACGTACGGGTGGCGGCGCGCCGATTCTCACTCCGATGGAAAACTGAGCGAAGACGGCTCCCGCTGCGAACAACATCAATACCATCAAAAGTCTTCACGATTTGACTTCCTTTCTATCGATTACATGATGCACGAACATCAGATGGAGCACGTTGTTGGCCCAAGTATAGTGGCCCTAGCTGCCTGTCTCAGGCTGCTGACATTTAGCTCGTCGATTCAGGCGCCACGGCCAAAGCGCCTTGGGCTTGCATTTCCGATGATCGACCTAGCACCCCGGGGAGAGCCGCGGAGCGTTCGTCCCGCCACGCCCCGTGCCGGCACCCGCACGTTCGGCATTCGTACCAGCCGTGCATCGGCCACATTGGTTGGTCGTGCATCAACCTGCACCAGAGATTCCCGATTCGTGCCATGATTCTTCCACCCTTTCCATCCAATCCGACGAGCGCGACCCCGCCGCGCGAAGCTCAGTTGGCGTGCTCGCTGCGATATCGTTCCCTCTCGCCTACAGGCGCTCTTTGAAATTGTGAACCGGCCCGACAGACCGGGCTGACTCTTACTCGTATCGGAGGGCCTCAATCGGATCCAGGAACGCCGCCTTCCGTGCCGGGTAGTAGCCAAAGAACACTCCCACTAGCGCCGAAAATACAAACGCCATCAGGATCGACAACGGGCTGACCGTGGTCGACCATTGCGCGAAGTGCGAGATCAGCGCCGAAGCCGCCAATCCAGTGACAATTCCGATTATTCCGCCTAATAGCGAGAGCGTCACGGCTTCCACCAGGAACTGCGAGAGGATGTCACGCGTTTTGGCGCCGACCGCTTGGCGCAGGCCGATCTCGCGCGTTCTTTCGGTGACCGATACGAGCATGATATTCATGATCCCAATGCCGCCGACAATCAAGGACACGGATGCAATCGCCCCTAGCAGAATCGACATTACCTGCGCCGAGCTTTCTTGGGCCGCGAATACTTCAGTCAGGTTACGTATGGTGAAGTCGTCGTCCTGACCGCCGACGATCCTGTGCCGTTCGCGTAGCAGCGCTTCCATCTCTTGCTGTGCCGGGTCCATCGCGGCCGCCCCGCTGGCCTGCACCATCAAAGTGCTGACTGCCTTGGCATTGGCCTTATTGGTGCCAAGTACTTTTTCCTTGGCCGTGGAGATGGGCAGCAGGATGACGTCATCCTGGTCCTGGCCCGACGGGGACTGACCTTTAGGTGTCAGCACGCCCACCACTGTGAAAGGTACGTTTTTGATGATGGCCACCTGTCCGGTGGGGTCGCTATCACCGAACAGATGTTGTACTACGGTTTCACCCAGTACCGCCACTTTGGCTGCTGCATCTACATCCTGGTTCGTGAAGAACTGGCCGGACAACATCGTATAATCACGAATCGTCATGTAATCCGGAGTAACGCCTTGGACAGTGGTGGCCCAGTTGTTACTTCCGTAGACAACCTGCACACCACCACGCACCGACGGAGCGACGGCTGCCACGGAGGGACATTCCGTTGCGATCGCCTTTGCATCATCTTCCGTGAGGGTCGCTACCGCACCGGAGCCAAGCCGAACGCCATTGCTGCTTAGGCTGCCGGGTAGCACGATGATCAGGTTGCTCCCGATACTCTGGATCTGCGCCTGTATCCGGGCCGTTGCACCGGTGCCGACACCGACCATGGCGATTACCGCCGCCACACCGATAACGATGCCCAGCATCGTGAGCGCCGACCGAGTCCTGTTCACCTTCAACGCGCGTAATGCGATCTTCACACTGACAACGAGCTTCTTCATACCAGAACCAATTCCGGCGCCGCTTCGGCGGAAAGCGATACCAGATCTTTCTGGGCGTCGCGTGTGTGCGCAAGTACCTCGTCCAGCCGTACCTTGCCGTCCTTGAAATGAATATTCCGGTTCGCGTAAGTCGCGACATCCGGATCGTGCGTCACTACGATCATCGTGATCCCCTCCTCGCGGTTCAACCGCTGAAAGATCGCCAGAATCTCGATGCTGGTCCTGGAGTCTACGGCTCCGGTCGGCTCGTCCGCCAGGATAATCCGCGGATTGTTCACCAGCGCGCGGGCGATCGCCACACGCTGCTGCTGGCCGCCGGAGAGCTGGCTCGGCTGATGCGCCTCGCGGCCTGCGAGCCCCACGGCAAGCAGAGCCTTCGCCGCCCGATCATGCCGCTCGGCCGCGGCCGTATCGGTGTACAT